>ERZ1643251.2634-NODE-2634-length-17929-cov-8.324662_pt1 | contig 17929 bp, 21 predicted proteins | sample MGYA00579261_ERZ1643251 | MGnify/ENA primary metagenome ERZ1643251 (study PRJEB29033, sample SAMEA4952267) | chicken gut metagenome | biome: Broiler Chicken; feature: Gastrointestinal Tract; material: Caecum | place: Ireland | collected 2018 | study: Broiler...
TAGGATTTGATGTTTATAAGCCAGAAATTGTTCCTTGTCATTATCGTAATGATGCCAATTTAATTGGAGCATTATATCAGCATATTCAAACATTTCAATAGATAAGAAAAGACAATGTTCATTTCACAAAGCATTGTCTTTTTTTATCGATATAATAAATCAGATATCCTAAACATAAACCAATAAAATTTGTGATAATGTCAGTAATATCAAAAGTTCTAAATCCAATACAAAATAAGGAAAATATCATCTGTAATGATTCAATACCTATGATTGTCATCAAGCCTATGAGCGTTGTTTTTATAAATGAATATTGAAAAGACAAAGGAACAAGGAATCCAAAAGGTATAAACATAAATGTATTGAGAATAACATTTGTAATGGCACCACCATAATGATAAATGACATCCCGAAAGGGAAAAGTAAAATTGTGAACAGTAAAATGATGAAAATGATCAAATTGGGCATATTGAAAATCTAAAGGTAATAATGTGACAAATAAGATACCAATGATATATACATAGAGTAAAGTCCTATAAAAAAGGACTTTTTGTTTTTGATACTTTAAATATATAAAATAATAATAAATAGCTATAAAAATAATAATTTCAATAAAAAATTGAATCCAGATGGCAGATGTCCAGTTTCTTTGTGTTATTAACAAAAAATCACCTCATAAAAATATAATGAGAAGTTATATATAATATAAATATTTGATTTTATGGTTAATTATGTTAAATTATGTTGAAAAATAAAGAAATTAATTATATTTATGATATACTGAATATATAAGAACATATATTTATTACATAAAGGTGAAGGTTATGAAAAAAAATATTAAAATTTGCGGTTTGTTTATTTATGATTATGGGCGTTGTTGCTTGTGGAGGAACGTCAACTGAAAAACAGGAAACTGTAGTGAAGAACTTTTTTGATTATTTAAAAGCAGGAGATATTGAAAAGATTTCAACAATATGTACTGATGATAACAGTGACGTTGATGATTTACTTTCAATCATGGAAAGTTTAGAAGCGTACATGGATGTTGAAACATATGGTCAAACATTTGTAGACGAAGCGAATAAGTTTGTTGATCATGTTTTTGCCAATTATGTGACTTCATATGAAATTAATAGTGTAGAAGCAGATGGGGATAATTATTTGGTTATTGCTGATATTAAAATGAAAGATTACAATAATATAGATATTGATTCAGATACAACAACTATTATTGATAATTATCAGCAGGAACATTTAGACGAATTAAGTGAGCTAGCAGGTGATCAACAAGCGATGATGGAAAAAGTTTTTGCTGATTTAGCACCAGAAATCTTTGGAGCAATGACAAAGAAGATAGATGAAGCTGAAGCTATTGATACACAATTAAGATTTACTTTAGTTCCAGATGGAGAGAATTGGTTAATTTCTACAATTGAACAAAAAGAAGCATAAAACAACATAACTATAAAAGAAACTATTGAGGCTCTCAATAGTTTTTCTATGCCAGAAAAAGATTTCTCTTCATCAATGAAGTTGATATAATAATAAAACTAGGAGGAATCAGACATGATAAAATGCATTGTATGTGATTTAGATGGGACATTAATAAAAAAAGATGACACTATTGAGGAACGAACTTGTCAGATATTAAAAAAATGTATTGAAAATGGGATAGAGTTTATTATAGCAACTGGTAGAGATATTAATATGGTCATTGATTTTTTAGAGCGTTATCAGTTAGATTGTGTTTTGATTTTAAATAATGGAACACAATACTGTAATAAACAACAGACATTCAATGAGATTTATCCAATGGATAATCAAGCATTTCAAAAGATATCTACAATTTTATCATCATATGGTTATTTATTAGCTATCCATACAAATCAAGGGAAATATTCTTTTGTAGATGCAGATGATTTTTGGGATTATCACTATAAATTATTGTTAGCTTCAAAAGATTATAAGGATTCATTACCAAAAAAGACTTTTACAACAAGAGAAGGATATTTAAGAGATTTTCATTATGCTAAGGATGCTCATGAGATCATTCAAAAGAATATTAAAGTTTTAAAAATAGATGCTAGACATTTGGATGCTTACTCTATTCAAGGGGTTAGACAACAACTAAATATAGATGGATTAGATATCTCATCATCTTTTGAAGATAATATTGAAATTACGAGTTCAATGAGTAATAAAGGTAAGTTATTAGAAAAAGTTATTGCAAAAAAGGGATATGCTTATGATGAAGTTGCTGTTTTTGGTGATGGAGAGAATGATCGACATATGTTACAAATGTTTCAATATTCTTTTGCACCTCAAAATGCATCTTCATCAGCTAAGAATGCTGCTCATTATTTGTTGACTTTAACAAATGAAGAAGGAGCTGTTTTTGAAGGATTAGAACAATTACAACAATTAGGTCTTTTAGCGATTTAAAGTTAAAAAAGTTCAAGCAATAAAGTTGACGAAAAATGGAAAATTGATTATCATAAATATGGATAAATAAATCCATATTGAATAGGAGGAAAAAAAGTATGGCAAAATTTGTATGTACAGTTTGTGGTTATGTTTATGAAGGAGATGCAGCTCCAGAAAAATGCCCTGTTTGTGGTGTTGGTGCTGATAAATTCGTTGAACAAAGTGGTGAAATGACATGGGCTGCTGAACATGTTGTTGGTGTAGCACAAGGTGTTAGCGAAGATATTATTAAAGATTTACGTGCTAACTTTGAAGGTGAATGTTCAGAAGTTGGTATGTATTTAGCAATGGCTCGTGTAGCTCATCGTGAAGGATATCCTGAAGTTGGTTTATATTATGAAAAAGCAGCTTGGGAAGAAGCAGAACATGCAGCTAAATTTGCTGAATTATTAGGAGAAGTTGTGACTGATTCTACTAAGAAAAATCTTCAAATGCGTGTAGAAGCTGAAAATGGAGCAACTGCTGGTAAAGTTGATTTAGCTAAACGTGCTAAAGAAGCTAACTTAGATGCAATCCATGATACAGTTCATGAAATGGCTAGAGATGAAGCTAGACATGGAAAAGCATTTGCTGGATTATTAAAAAGATACTTTGGAGAATAGAAAAAAACGCCCATTTTATGGGCTTTTTTTAATTTAGAAATCAAAATTGATACATTTTCGATACATTTTATCTTTGTATTTTTGTAATAAAAGTATTAAAAAAGCACCTGAAAAGTGCTTAATTGTATAGATTATCAGTGACACCAATAAGATCAGTATCGTCTAAATTTGTATATATATCCATTGTTGTATTGATATTGGAATGTTTGACCAACATTTGTGCTGTTTTTATGTCTATTTTCTTTCTGATGATCTGAGTGACAAATGTATGTCGCAACATATGAAAATAAAAATCAAAACCATTCTTCTTTCCTAGCTTATAGCATTTGTCTACAGCTGATTTATAGCTGAGATAGTTCGTGTCATTGTTGAAGCAAACCGGATCGGTTACAGGGTATTTATGAAAATGCTCAGTTAATATATCCACTAATTCATTTGGTATTGGTATGACAGCAGTTGACGATTCTGTTTTATATAATTCTCTATTTTATCATGAAGTTGCTTTTTTATGGTTATTGTCTTATTTTTTAAGTCGACATCTTCTCTTGTCAATGCTAGAACTTCAGCTATTCTTATGCTTGTATAAAGGTCGATATAAAGCATGATGATATAACTATCATATCTTATCTTTTGATTGAGGTTGGATGGCTTAATGACTCAATGAGCGTATTGAATTGTGCTATTGTGATAGTATTATTTTTAGTTTCTTTTTTACCGCTGATATTTAAACGAGAATAGGGTATTCTTTTTATATAGGATAAATTGTATGCATAGACAAATACTATGTTTATAATTGATTTAACGACTTTACATGTATTATGTGAATATGTTTTCTCATAATTATTTAGTAGCTCCTGAATCAGATCATAATCGATCTTGGTGATATCTATATGTCCTAGATACTTTTTGATTATTTTTGAATAGAGTTGTTTTCTGCTGCTGAATGTTCTTTCTCTGACATCAGCAGATTGAATATATTCATTAAAGACATCATCAAATGTTTTTGACTTTGTTATGTATATACCATTTTCAAACTCTTGTTTTTTCATGGATTCATGAAGCAGGGCTTCTTTTTTTGTATCAAATCTATTTTTTATATATCTCTTTTTAACTCCGTATTTATCAGTGTATTGAAAATTGACTTGATATTTATATCCGTTCTTAGATTTCTTTGATGCTCTTTTATATATAGGCATAGATTACACGTCCTTTCTTTTTAAGATTGCCTTAGACGTGCTTTATGTGTTAAAATAAAGTATGTAAAAGGACTTTAGCGAGTTACTTTTATTGTGAGATGAGGTATTGGTAGTACCTCGAAAAGTTTACTGTTGGTAGCAGTAGACTTTTTAAATTATTTTCTATTCCCCTGTTGGTAGCAGGGGAGTTTTTTTGTTATAATCTAGATAATCCTAAGTTACCCGTGTGGGCTTAGGACATTTTTATTTTTTTACGGTATTATTGCGATATTTTTTATCGCAAGTATTTAACCCATCTATATGTTCGAACAAATCTGGTTTAATAGGTGCACCAAGAGGATCAAGTATAAAATCAATTCCCTCACGTCGTGCTAGTTTTGCTGCTGAAACAAAATCGCTATCCCCTGATATGAGAACGATTTGATTGACTTGATGCTTATATGCTAAAGATGCAATATCAAGCCCAATTTTCATGTCTACACCTTTTTGTTCGACATTTAAAACACAATCTTTTTCAGTAATATCTTCAAACTTTAAAGATCCATTACATAATTTTCTAAAAGCTCTTTCTGTAAGATTGTAATGAGCTTGGGCTTCAGCCAATTTTCCATATCTTAATGCAAACTTTCTTTTCCTTTTCAAACAATCAAAAAAAATGTTAGACCAATTATATGTATCAGATTTGCTCAGATCTATTTGTTGTTTTGTTAATGGATTATATATTTTTTTACTGATAGGTGGGCAATCATAATAAAAAATACGATATAATTGATGCCTATATCCTTTTCTTTCAGTTAAATGTCTTATGCAATATTCTTCTAGTTCATCAGCTCTTTCTTCTGGAGATTTATCTCCCAAGCAGGCATATGCACGTCTTCTATAAAAGCCACCATCTACAAGTATTGCTGTAATGGTTTTATCTTCCCATTTTGCCATAATTAAGTTCTCCTTTTTTATATAAATTAAAAACCTTGGGGTCGCCGAATCCCTTATAACGGGCGGTTACTGCCAAGGTTTTGTTAACATTTGTGGACTCCTTTCACGAGTACACATTCATATTATGCCCCTGGCACCAAAAAGTCAACACCTTTTGTGAAATTCGTTATTAAAAAGTAATAGTATTTAGTTTTTTCATGAATTTTTATGCATTTTAATATGTTTTGATATGTTATAAGTTATTAATAACTATTTAACTGCATTTTATGTATGATTTTTCTAAATTTATTTATTCCTCCCATCGAATCTACTCTCCCAATGCAGGGGGAGTTTTTTTATTTTTGAAATTATGTTAACTAAAAGTTATATTTTTATTTTTTGTGGAGATGATATGTTTATAATTTTTAATTTCCAAAATAAGTTATCGTTATTAAATATATCTTTAATGTTTGTATGATTATTGGAAATAATAGAAACTTTTTGAATAGTGTAAGTAAAAGTTTGAGTATAGGTATTGTTGAAAAAATCATCATATTGAACGTTTATTGAAATTTCAAATTGATCAGTATCTTTTATTGGCATATTTTTACTTTTATGACATACGTAAAATTCTAATGTTATCTGATCGTTTGATAATAAAAAAGATTTATATGTATCTTTAATAATTATTGTATTGTCGTTTGTAGTTGTTGAAAAAGTTATATTGCTAGCTTCACCTCTGCCTTTATTTTGCAATGTTATATGACAAACAAAAGCAAGATCACCTATAATTGTTGGCGTTTGGATATCTTCCGTTACTGTGATTATAGGTCTATATTGAATGACTAAATCCTGCTTTCTTTTATTGTCTTGATCCTTAATGGTCCACCATACACCAATTAAGGTCATAGATCCACCGAGAATGGCCCCGGCATATCCTAATTGTGCATCATTGATATAGTTTAAATGATAAAATTGGAAACCAATATAAATTAAACATAATGATGTTAACGCTAAAAGAGAAAACATAGTCCAAAATCTCTTGTCCATAGGTCAACTCCCTTCATATTTAAAGTGATTTATTTTTAATTCGTTTACCATCTTTTAAGTTTCTTGATTACATCTTTTTTCATACTCAGTAGGACAAGAAAAATGATTCTGAAAAATATGTATCATCTCATGTACTAAAGTTTCTTGCTACTGATATGATAAACATATTGAATTGATGATTGCAAGATATTCGTTCCCATTATAGTATGTAAAGTCATTCACATAGCTTGGCATATTTGTGATTTTCAAGTTAATGTTATACCAACGTAGAAAATCTTCAAAGTTCATAATTATAACACCTTACTTAGTTTCTTTATTAAATGTGTCGATAATCTTTAATATTTGTGTTAAGTCCTGTGGTTCTAATTTCTTTGCTTTATCAAATAAAATAACTAATTGTTTATTTGCGTGTATCTCGTTGTACAAATCAACAAGATTAGGATAGTTATCTTTAAGGTATTCAACATTTTCTTCGTAGTTTTCTAAACTATCATTTTTATATCCGTATATGAGTTCATCAGTAGTGATATTAAAAATATCAGCTAATTTTTGAATGACGCTAATTCTAGGCATTACTTTTCCTGATAACCAATAAGAAATGGATGATTCGCTTTTCCCAACTAATTCTCCTAATTCTTTCATCGTTAAATTTTTGCTATTCATTAAACTTCTAAGTATCTCAGGGAATTTTACCTCTTTTTTCATAAACTCACCATCCTCAACTTTATTCTAACATTAAACAAAATATATCTCAAGAATTCTCTTGAATAAAATTCATGAACAATCTTGAATAAAATTCAAATTATCATTAACTTGAATTAAATACGAGTCTATAATAAATAAAAAATATCTGATGAATATTTTTGCTATTGGACATTTTCCTGCTACTTGTAGAATCCAATGTTATAAAATAACAATAAAATTAGTCACTAAAGATAATATTTGCTAAGAAAATGAGAATGTTATTGAGAGTGGATTAGGAGAATAGAATCATGCAAAGATGGAACAGACTTACTCAAAAGATTTAGCTGTTTACTTAGTTGAACATGATCAAATTGTAGGAGGATTGATTGGATATACCCATGGAGATTAGCTTTTTATAAGGTGGTTATGGATTTCACCTTTATTAAGAAGACAAAATAAGGGAACAGAAGTATTATGAAAAGCAGAAGCAGTTGCGAAAGAGAGAGGCTGTCAATATAGTTTTCTAGATACATATGAATTTCAGGCATCAGATTTTTATATGAAATGAGGTTATCAGGAAATCTTCAGTATGCAAGAACATCCTGCAACAGGTAAACACTATTATATGAAAAAATCCCTTATTTAACCCTTATTTAAAATTTTTTTCAAGATATGTTATTTAGCTTGTGATTTGAATTCAATCTATCATATAATATACTTATCGAATAATTATAAATTAAGGGAGGAAATTATGTGAAAAAAAATGGAATTTTAGATGTTAAGTATTCTTTAACACAAATTCTTTACTTTGCATCCTACAGTGCTCTTATGGGATATGCATCTGTATATCTATTAGATCGAGGTGTGTCGAATTCTTTAATTGGAACGACTTTGGCATTGGTTAGTATTATTGCAGTATTTACGCAACCTATGGCAGCCTCAGCAGCTGATAAAAAAGTGATTAGATTACAACCATTAATTATTGTGATATTAGCTTTAGCCGTCATATTGTCATTAGGTCTGTATTTCTTTAAATTACCAACAATAATATTATTATGTGTGTTTGTTGGAGTTGTCACATGTATGATGACAATTCAACCATTATTAAATTCATTAGCATTTCTTTTTGAAAAATATGGTATTGAAGTGAATTATGGATTAGCTAGAGGATTAGGAAGTGCTGCCTATGCCCTTGCATCTGCTGTGCTGGGTTATCTTGTAGAAGATTTTGGAACAAGCATGATTCCATTATTCTATATTATTGGAAATATCTTATTAATTGTCGTTGTCTATACATATGTTGTACCAAAGAATCAAAGACATGTTGTACATCGTGAAGAGAATCAGCATGAAGAAGTTAAACAGGAACAATTATCATTCTTTCAATTTTGTTCAATATATAAAAAATTTATGATTTTTGTTGTGGGTGTTATTTTAGTTTTCTTTACACATACAATTATTAATAATTTCTTTATTCAAGTCATTACTCCTATTGGTGGAACTGAAAGTCAAATGGGAATCGCTGTATTTATTGCTGCAATTGTTGAATTACCAGCTATGGCCATGTTTAATGTTATGCGTAAGAAAATAGATTGTTCAACATTATTAAAAATATCTGTGATTATTTTTGGATTGAAACACTTATTAACTTTTTTAGCAACTAACGTCTTTATGGTTTATGTTGCACAAGTTTTACAAATTGGTGCTTATGCTATCTTTATCCCTGCTAGTGTTTATTATGTTAATGAGGTTATTTCTAAACCAGATCTTGTTAAAGGGCAATCTATGGTTACAGTTGGAATTACAGCCAGTGGTATTATTGCTAACCTTGCAGGTGGAATCTTATTGGATACTGTTGGTGTTCATGATTTATTAATGATTGGTGTTGTTGTATCTGTTATTGGAGCTTTGATTGTTTTCATGTCTATTGAAAAGAAAAGAGCTTCTATTGAATAGATCATAACGAGCATAGAGAAATCTATGCTTTTTTTATGCTTGTTAAGCATTATAATGAATAGATTATAAGTATTAGACATTAAAAAAAGACTTTTATATAATAGAAAAGTCAAAGGATGGTGGGGATATGTTTTCAAATTGTGCATTAAAAGAAATGATTGTTCCACTTTTTTTCGAACAATTATTAGTTATGCTAGTAGGGATAGCAGATACTTTTGTTGTCAGCTTTGTGGGAGAGGCGGCTGTATCTGGTGTTTCTTTGGTCAATATGTTTAATACAATTTTTATTTATCTGTTTACAGCATTAGCCTCAGGTGGTGCTGTTATCATCAGTCAGTATATTGGATGTGAAGATCAAAAAAATACAGTGAAGTCATCCAGCCAGTTGCTTATGTTTTCTACTGTATTTTCAGTTATTATAGCTATTATAACATTGATATTTAATCGTCCATTATTAACGCTTTTATTTGGAAAAGTTGAAAATTCTGTTATGGAAGCTTGTGTAACTTATTTAAGAATATCTGCCTATTCTTATCCAGCCTTGGCTATTTATAATGCTGGAGCTGCACTTTATCGCAGTATTGGAAAAACCAGTACAACGATGTATATTTCTTTGATTTCCAATTTTATTAATGTGGTTGGAAATCTAATTGGCGTTTTTGTTTTGGATGCAGGCGTTGCTGGTGTTGCATATCCTTCTTTAATTGCCAGAACTTTTTCAGCAGTTGCGATTACAGTTCTCTGTTTTTCAAAAAGCCGTTTTGCTCATTACAGTAAAGAATGGATTTTGAAATGGGATGGACCTATGTTAAAAAGAATTTTAAATATTGCGATTCCTAATGGAATTGAAAACGGTATTTTCCAGCTTGTTAAAGTTGCATTAAGCAGTGTTGTCGCTTTATTTGGAACTTATCAGATTGCAGCAAATGGAATTGCTCAAAGTATTTGGTCATTAGCGGCACTGATTGGCTCAGCGATGGGACCAGTCTTTATAACTGTGATTGGACAGTGTATGGGAGCCAATCAGGTGGAAGAAGCAGATTATTATTTTTATAAACTGATGAAATTAACACTTGTGTTATCTATTATCTGGAATGTTCTTGTCTTTATCATTACACCTATTTTTATGCAATTTTATCAGGTTTCAGAAGAAACACGACAATTGGTTATTATCCTTGTCTTCATTCATAATGTTTTTAATACTGTTGCCTTTCCATTTTCAGGACCATTATCAAATGGACTCCGTGCTGCTGGTGATGTCAAATATACAATGGTTGTTTCCATTGCTTCAACAGTTTTAGGAAGATTAATTTTCTCATTGATCTTTGCGATAGGATTGAACCTAGGAGTCATTGGTATTGCCTTAGCCATGTGTCTTGACTGGTCAATGAGAGGGATTATCTTTTATATTCGCTTTCGTTCAAAAAAATGGACAAAGTTTAAAGTTATTTAAATCTTCTTGTGATGAGAAGATTTTTTTTATAAAATAAAGATAATAGAAAAGAGGCAATCATATGATCAAAGATATCGTAAAAGATCAATTTTTTTTACAACAAAAATCAATAGATGCCACAAAGGAAGATTTACCTGTTGTTCAGGATTTATTAGATACCATTCAGGCTCATGAAACTTGTGTTGGCATAGCAGCTAATATGATAGGTGAATTAAAAAATATTATCGTTGTCTATGATGGAAAACAATATCTTGTGTTGATCAATCCGCAGATGATACAGGCACATAAACCACTCTATACCTGCCAGGAAGGATGTCTATGTCATGATGGTTTGAAAGAAACAAAACGTTATGAAAAAATAAAAGTGAAATATTTAGATCAGGACTTTCGTCCAAAAATCAAAACCTTTGATAAACAAACAGCTCAGATTATTCAACATGAAATAGATCATTGTCAGGGGATTTTAATCTAATGGAAAAGAAAAACTGGTTACATAGATTAAAAAATATTGGACCAGGAGCCATTGTTGTGGCTGCTTTTATTGGGCCAGGAACGATCACAGTTTGTTCTTCGACAGGGGCAAGTTATGGATATACTTTATTGTGGGTGTTATTATTTGCGACAATTGCAACAATTATTTTTCAGGAAATGGCAGCCAGATTAGGCATTGTTACAAAAATGGGACTTGGTGAAAACATTCGTGAGAAAATTTCTTCTCGCACAATCAAAGCCATAGTATCAGTCATTGTTGTGATGGCTATCTTTGTAGGGAATATTGCTTATGAAACAGGTAATATGACAGGAGGTGCTATGGGTATAGCAACATTGCTTCCTCATGTCCCTATTTCATCAATTGCCATTGTTATGGGAATTATTGCTATGATTTTATTGTTTTCTGGAAGTTATCAGTATATTGAAAAGTTTTTAACAGCTTTGGTTTTTGTGATGGCTTTTACTTTTATTTTAACGACTTTTTTATCAAAACCAGATTGGAGTCAAATCATTGATGGTTTTATACCAAGTTTTTATGATGTAGACTGGTTAAGTGTTGTTGGCCTTGTTGGAACAACAGTTGTTCCTTATAATTTGTTTTTACATTCTTCAAGTGCTGCCCAACGTTGGCAGCATAAAGAAGATCTCAAAGATGCCAGATTAGATACTGTTTTGTCTATAGGATTAGGTGGGATTGTATCTATGTGTATTGTGATTGTTTCGGCAACCAATTGTGCAGGTATTGAGATAGAAAGTGCCAACGATTTATCATTAGCATTGCAGCCAATCTTAGGAAATTTTGCAAGCTATTTAGTTAGTATTGGTCTATTTGCAGCTGGGTTGACTTCAACGATTACTGCCCCACTTGCAACAGCGTATGCCACATGTGGTATTTTAGGAATTGATCAAGATATGAAGTCTATACAATTCCGTAGTATCTGGTTTATAGTTATTGTATGTGGAATGTTTTTCATTCTTGTTAATCAGTCAACACCAACTGAATTAATATTGATTGCCCAAGTTGCCAATGCTATTATTTTACCCATTATGGCTATTTTCTTGATGTATTGTATGAATCATCCCCAACTTGGACAATATCGCAACCATCTTTTAAGTAACTTAGCTGGTATTATGGTATTGTTCATTACGATTGTTTTATGTATTCAAAATATTATCAAGATTATTTAAAAACATGTTATAAATTCTATAACATGTTTTTTTCTTGGATAAATTAATATAATTTTATTGGTGTTATTTGTATAATATTGTCGGCTTTAAAATAATAATGTTTCAAAAGCAATAATAGCTTCGCCAAAGAAGGTATTAGGACGATTTAAATCATGTGAAAATGAGTCATATTGTTCAATAACGATTGGTAATGTAGAAAGCTGAATAATAGGGGATTGAGGATTACCAATAAAGCTAATAATAGGAACATGATTATGATAAGCCGTTTCAATCATTTCGTTTAAGCGTGGTGTTTTTCCTGAATAAGATACAACGATAAAAATGGTATTATCAAAAAAATGCTGACTAAACATTTCCATATGGACAACACACATTGTAGAATAACCTAAAAGGGTTAAGCGTTGTTGCATATATTCAGCAATAGGAGCAGAAAAGCCTAAACCAAAAACAATAATGCGTTTAGAATGATCTTGGAGTAAAGATTGGAATTGTTGAAAAAAAGAACGATATTGTTCATGATAGTTGATAGTATGATTATCCTTGGTAGATGTCAGATGATAAATCATATCACTATAACCATCAAAACCAAACTTCTTACAAAGTTTATAAATAGTAGAAGTACTGGTATAGTTATCTTTTGCCATTTGACGTATACCAATTGACTTGAGTTCAATAAGATGTTCTTGGATATAACTCACAATTTGTTTCTCTAGATTATTTAATTCAAATTTTTCTGATAAATGCTCAATATTCATAAAAACACCTCCAAAACTATTATGTCATATTCAAAAGAAAGGAGCAAGAATTCATGGCTAAAAAAATGTATGACCCATGGTCAAAAATTACAACAAGAAATGGTTATGCAGGAGATGAAGTGATCTCTGCATTACAAAAATCTATTCGTAGAGGTTTAGAAGAACAGGCATGTATGTTCGCTTATGAATTGTATATTTCTTCACCACAGTTAGAAGAAAAATTATGGCGAAGATTATTAACAATTTCAGTAGAAGATATTGGTATGGGAAATCCAATGGCATCTGTTGTTGTGAATAATTTATATCAGATGAGTAGAGAATTTGATTATGCTGATGGAGATAGACCTATCTATTTCATTCATGCCATTAGATATATGTGCCAATCTGAAAAAGATCGTTCAAGTGATTTATTGAAAAATATTTGTATCAAATCTTTTGCAATGGGGAAATTACCAGAAATTCCTGATTATGCATTAGATAAACATACACAACGTGGACAGGCAATGGGAAGAGATTCATTCCATTTCTTAAATGAAGCGAGCCGTGTTTATCCACAAAAAGAAATTGATAATGATTATAAAGAAAGATATGCCAAAATCTTAGAAGAATATGATCCAGAAAATGTTGTGGATACAGCATTTACATTTAATGGATGGCAATTTTAAAAGGGAGAGTAAAAAATGATTAGTCGATTAGAACAATTATTATCACCGGTTGGAAATAAGTTAGGAAATCAAAGACATTTACAGGCTATTTCTAATGGGATGATGATGTCACTTGCATTGATTGTTGTAGGATCAATATTTTTAATTATCGCCAATCCACCAATTAATTTAGATATCGTGGATATGAATACAGGAAATATTTTCCTAAAAGCTATGATTGCATGGAAGCAATGGGCTGTTGCTAATTACAATACAATTACAATACCTTATACCATGACAATGGGATTAATTGGTTTAGTCACAGCATTTGGAGTTGCTTATTGTTTGGCTGAAAGCTATCAAATGAAACCAGCAATTAATGGAATTATTTCTATGTGTGTATTCCTTATGATTTCTGCTCCTGTTACTGATGGACAATTATCAATGACTTATCTAGGAGCAGATGGTTTATTTGTCGCATTAATTATTGGTTTAATTTCAGTTGAAATTTGTCGTGTTGTTGGAAATAAAATTGTCTTTACATTTCCAGAAAGTGTACCAACAGCAGTCACAAACTTTGTGAATTCATTATTACCATTAGCAGCTAATATTATTATTATCTATGGTTTAAATCTTGTCTTAATGGGTGTTAGTGGTCAATCATTACCACAGTTTGTTATGAGTATTTTAACACCAGCTATTTCAGGTGTTGATAATGTTTGGGCTTATATGGGAATTTTTGCCTTTTCTAATATTTTATGGTTATTTGGAATCAACGGATCATCTATCATTTTCCCAATTGTGTTCACATTAGGCATTACAAATTCAGGATTAAATGCAGAATTGATTAATGCTGGACAAAGTGCTGAACATATCATGAACTTACAGATGTATAGATACGCTGTATTGGGTGGTGGAGGAAACACTTTAGGTCTTGTCTTATTAATGTGTTTCTCTCATGTGAAACATTTAAAAACAATTGGTCGTTTAAGCCTAGTCCCAGGTATTTGTGGAATCAATGAACCAGTTATTTTTGGTGCGCCAATCGTCTTAAATCCTATTTTAGCGATACCATTTGTTTTCATGCCATGTATTTCTATTGGTTTAGGATATCTTGTTCAAAGCATTGGTCTTGTAAGCATGGGATATATTGTTGATCCTTCATTTACACCATTCTTTGCACAAGGATTCTTATCAGCATTAGATTTAAGAAATGTTATCTTTATGTGTGTATTGATTGTTATAAGTATGGTTGTGTATTATCCATTCTTTAAAGTCTATGAAAAATCAATAGCTCAAAAAGAAGGTATTGAAGAAAAATAATAAGAAAAGAGATTTCATTCATGATGCTCATGTTTGAAATCTCTTTTTCTATCATAATAGTTTATGACTGTTTTTGTAATTGTTTAATCATTTGAAATAATTCTTGAGGTGTTTCTTTTTTATCTGATAATATCCAATAATAACAGATTTGAAAATAAGGGATTGTATGATAAATCATAAAGTATTCTTTATATTGATGAATGAAAGGATTATTTGATTGTTCTAAACTATTTAAGATACAATGAGTATTATATTTTGCGATATAGGGAAGTAAATTCCACTTTTGTAATGCCAGTAAAAGGGCAGTATTTTTATCAAAGAATTGTATAAAATTTAAGATAGCCTCATCACTTGTAAAATAGGAAATATCAATATATTTATTTTGAAATGCTTTTTGATGAGCTTGTCGATAGGCTTCTTTTAAAACATCTTCAACAGATTGGTAATTATTATAAAAAGCATTTCTTGAAACATGAGCTTTTGTGACTAAAGATGTAATTGTGATATCCTCAATAGATGTCTTTTGTAATAAATCAATAAGTGCCTCAGTAATCTGTTGTTTAGAATAATTTGCTTTGTTCATGACAATCACCCATTTCATTATATCAAATAACAACAAAAATGCGAAGAATGTCCTTTTTGACTTATACTTATTGATAAAATATAAAGAAAGATTTATAGTGCATTTAGGAGGATAGAAAAATGAAAGATTATTTTGGATATCAAGGACAAATCGCAGTTGTGACAGGTGCAGCTTCTGGGATGGGAAAAGCAACAACAGAAATGTTAGTGGACTTAGGAGCAAAAGTTTATGCATTAGATTGGCAGAAAGTAGAGGTAGATGGAATAGAAAAATATATACATGTTGATTTAAGTCAAAAAGATTCTATAGATCAGGCATTTCAAGAGATTCCTGACCATATTCATGCTTTCTTTGGTATAGCAGGAGTTTCAGGAGCAAAAAATGATTTTATAACAACTTGTAAAATTGATTTATTATCTAATCAATATATTTGTGAAGAATATTTAATTCATAGAATGCAAAAAGGTGACGCTATTGCATTTATGACATCTACAGGTGGTAATGGATGGGAAAGAGATGATAATAAAGATATTTATTTACCAGTTATTCAAGCATCTGGATGGGATGGAAAAGTTGCGGCTATAGAAAAAACAGGTATGAGTCGAATGCCTGGAACAATGGCATACCCATTTAGTAAATTAGCTATGAATTATTTAACAGTCTATTTACAATCTACATTTGCATCTCAAGGTATAAGAGTAAATGCTGTATTACCCGGTTCAACAGATACAGGTATGAAAGATGAATTTACACAAATGGCTGGTGGTGAAGAAGCTTTATTATCTCATTGTGGTTATGCAAAACGTCTGGCTACCAGTGAAGAAATGGCTATGCCTATCGTCTTTTTAAATAGTGTAATGGCTTCATATATTTCTGGTGAACATTTAATTGTTGATTTTAGTCAAACCAGTGAAGAAATTGCAGGAATTAAGCCAGTAGGACAAGTGATTTCTTTAAAAGGAATATTAGAATATATGAAAAATATGTAATCTTCATTTATAAATGTTATAATTGTAATGACAGTTATAGCATTTTATTTTTCGTTATATAAGTGAATGGTGATAATGATGATTATAGATAAGGTTAATGATATTATTAATGGACATACAAGTAAAAATTCATTATATGTTTTTTGTGTTTTTATTAAGGAAAATATTGCAAAGATTCCTAGAATGACTATTGAAGATATAGCAAAAGCATGTTATATATCAAAAGGACAAGTTTCAAAGTGTATTCGAAATCTAGATTATCAAAATTATGAGGAATTTATATATGAATGTTATTCATATTTAGATTCCTTAGAAAGAAGGCAGCTTTTCATTGATATAAAATTATCTTTAAAGGAAAACATAAGCATTTTTTCTGATAATTTTCTTAAAAATATACAGTACACTCAAAAATATTTAGATTATACTCAAATAGAAGAACTTATTAAAAATATAAAAACTTCCCGTAAAATTTACTTATATGCTCAAGGGGATGCACGATCACTTATTTATAATATTCAAAGGGAATTGAATATATATCATATCAATACAATTATTTGTGACGTGGATTTAAAAAAAGAATATTCTTTTACAAATCAAGATTTACTTATTGTTATAAGCATAAATGGAGATACTTTTCACTATGATAAAAGAATTATTCAAAGACTAAGAAAAACAAAAGTTAATAAATGGTTGATTACATGTCAGAATGATATCAATTTCTGTGAAAATCAAATTTTTATACACTGTTTGCATTTTTCTTATCATGTATATATGATGAGATATATTATTGATATTATTCTTCTTGGTTTACAAATGTGAGTTTCCTTTTTGGAAACTTTTTTTGATTGTGCTTATTTTTTTTATATGATGATTACAGGAGGATGTTATATGTATAAAATTTCAAGTGAATTACTCTATGTTTTCGCTATTTTGTTATTGGGGTTTGGTGTTAACTTAATGTCAATAGCTGATTGTGGCATGTCAATGATTGTTTGTCCAGCATATATTATTAGTCAAAAATATAATCATTTAACATATGGGCAAGCAGAATATTTAGTTGCGGGATTTCTATTTGTTATTTTTTGTATCGTACTACGAAAGTTTCGTTTAGCTTATTTAAGTTCGTTTATAACAGGTTTTTTATATGCAACTACGGCTGATATTTTAAAATTCATATTACCAATATTTCAAGTAACTATATCTTCTTTGGTAATACGTATGATTTGTTTCTTTTTGGGTATGATGATATCTGCTTTAGCAGTAGCTATGTTTTATGAAACATATTTTTATCCACAAATTTATGATTTCTTTTGTAAAGTATTATCTAAGAAATATAAAATATCATTGAAGTTATTCAAAACATGTTTTGATTGTACATTTTTAATGATTTCACTATTCATGTCTTTGATATTATTTAATGATTTTGTAGGTATAGGGTTAGGAACAATCATTATGGCAATATGCAATGGAGCATTGATACAATTTTTTCGTACAAAAGTTTTAAGTCATTTTATTTATATACCAAGATTTAAAAAATTATCATATTATTTAAACAATGCATAAAGGAGCTAACTATATAAAAATCAAGTCATTTGATGAAAAAGTTTGAAAATGT
>ERZ1643251.2635-NODE-2635-length-17926-cov-15.657937_pt1 | contig 17926 bp, 14 predicted proteins | sample MGYA00579261_ERZ1643251 | MGnify/ENA primary metagenome ERZ1643251 (study PRJEB29033, sample SAMEA4952267) | chicken gut metagenome | biome: Broiler Chicken; feature: Gastrointestinal Tract; material: Caecum | place: Ireland | collected 2018 | study: Broiler...
ACGCCATCGCAGTGGAGCATGGGTTTGAGGGAACGGAAGCGGACTGGCTGGCCAGTTTGAAGGGGGAAAAGGGAGACCAGGGAACCGGCCTTGACCTGCGCGGGCTGATTGCAAGCACAGATGAGCTTCCGGAGCCGGAGGAGTCCACCCCGGGGCAGGCGTACCTGGTGGGAACAGCCGAGGAAAATGTCCTCTGGATCTTTGATGAGACAGAGAACCAGTACAAGCCGGCGGGGCCGCTGCGAGGGGAAACAGGACCCCAGGGACCGAAGGGCGACACGGGCGCCACGGGCGCCCAGGGGCCGAAGGGCGACACCGGTGATACGGGTGCCCAGGGGCCGAAGGGAGACACGGGCGAGACGGGTGCCCAGGGGCCGAAGGGCGACCCATTCACATATGAGGATTTTACCGAGGAACAGCTGGAGGCGCTGACGGGCCCCCAGGGACCTAAAGGAGATACAGGCCCCCAGGGGAAGCAGGGCGCGGCGTTTACCTACAGCGATTTTACGCCGGAGCAGCTGGCGGCATTGACAGGCCCCCAGGGACCGAAGGGCGACACGGGTGCCACGGGTGCCCAGGGCCCGAAAGGCGACACGGGAGATACGGGTCCCCAAGGGCCAAAAGGCGACACGGGCGCCCAGGGGATCCAGGGTGATCCTGGTCCGACGGGGCAAACAGGCCCCCAGGGACCCCAGGGGGATCCAGGCCCCACAGGTCCGCAAGGGCCAAAGGGCGACACGGGCGCCACAGGGCCGGAGGGACCCCAGGGACCCCAGGGGGAGCCGGGTAAGGATGGGACATCATTCACGGTAAAAGACCGGTATGATACGCTGGAGGAGCTGAAAGCAGCGCACCCGACGGGGCAGGCAGGTGACGCTTATGCTGTGGGCAGCGAAGATGACAACGTCATCTACCTATGGTCTGAGTCTCAGCAGGATTATACTTCGGTCGGTAAACTGCAGGGACCGGCAGGGCCTACAGGGCCACAAGGTCCGAAAGGAGACACGGGAGAGCCTGGTGCCACGGGCGCCCAGGGACCCAAGGGAGACACGGGTGCCACAGGCCAAACGGGACCACAGGGACCCCAGGGTGACCCGGGGCAGACAGGCCCACAAGGGCCCCAGGGAGATCCGGGACCGCAAGGCGAGACAGGGCCGCAGGGACCGGCTGGTGCTGACGGTTTGGACGGCGAGGACGGCGGTTACTATCAGCCCAGCGTGGATGACGATGGGACTTTGAACTGGATGGGATCCAAAGTCGGGATGCCGGCCGTAGAAGCAAAGAACATTCGAGGCCCACAGGGACCGAAGGGGGATACAGGCGAGACAGGCCCCCAGGGTCCGGCGGGACAGGACGGCGCGCCGGGTGAAACGGGGCCACAAGGACCTGCTGGGCAGGATGGCGCCCAGGGTCCAAAGGGAGATCCATTCACCTATGATGATTTCACGCCGGAGCAGTTGGAGGCGCTGCGCGGGCCGCAAGGGATCCAGGGGCCTCCTGGTCAGGATGGGGAGCCGGGCGCCACAGGGCCGGAGGGGCCACAGGGTCCGAAGGGAGACACAGGCGAGACAGGCCCCCAGGGGCCTGCAGGACAGGACGGCGCTGATGGCGCCACGGGACCAGCCGGACGCGGGATCACGGGGGTAAGCTATTCCAGCTCTACGAACAAGTGGACAATCTCATATTCCGACGGGAGCAGCGAGCAGGTCACGGGACCCGAGATCCCGACAAAGCTGAGCGAGCTTGCAGAGGACACCTCCCACAGAACAGTCACGGACACAGAGGTTTCAGGATGGAATACGGCAAAATCCCAAGCGGCTGCTGCAATGCCGAAATCTGGGGGGACGTTCACCGGAACAATCAAAGCGGGGAGCAGTTACCAAAGCTATTCAACGTCGCTCCTTCGAAACAGCAAATTGGTTTCTACAGATACAACGCCTAGTGTGAACGGCGAAATCAACTGGACGTATGGGTGAGGTGATATGGAATGCCACATGGAACAAGGATAAACGGAACATCATATGGAATCACCGGCGGGAAGTGCTTGGTGAATGGTACTGTGTATAGCATAAAAAAAGGGCGAACGCTAGTAGGCGGAACTGGATATGACGTGAATTTCGCAAAAGCTACCAAAATAATTATGGGAGACCAAGTAGGAATTTGGAACGAGGTAAAAATCAATGGTACAGATTATTCCGAAGGAGGAACATACGATTTCCCAATCGGGGAAAATGTGGATTTGTATTTATTTGCACAAGACGGAATAACTGTAAATGGATCTTATGTAGGGGTTGTATACAGCGAAAACGTGACAGGGAAAACAGTTAGGCTATCTGGAACGCGTGGAATGATTGCAGAAATTGAGTAAGGAGTATTTATATGACGCAAGTGAGAATTGACAACCAAATTTATGATGCGAATGTGTCTGGATTGAGAAATGATAGCTTCTGGGAAAACCGCGAAAGCAAATCCATCACACTGGCTATGGACTATGCAACGGCGGCGGCTACGTTTGCGGACGACGTGCCGTGGTCGATCCTCTATCAGCCGTCGGACTACTACGATCCTGAGACGCAGCAGATGGTCACGCCGCCGGTGGAGGAGTACGACAACTCTGACTACTGCATTCTCGGTGACATCACCGTCCACCGGGACGGAACCGTGACAGTGAAGATGGGCAAGCCGACGGCGGAAGAGATCAATCAAATTCTGATGGAGGCGATGCAGGGATGAACGAGATGCAGCAGGCGAAAGCAATGGCGGCAGCCATTGTGACCATGAAAACGTCGGCAACGGATGCGCAGGCTCTGGCGGCGTCGGCACTCTATCCCACCTACGAGGATCTGGTGGCGCGGCAGTACAGAGCTGAAAACGCCGGATACCGATTCCATTATGACGGCGGGCTTTGGAAGACATTGCAGCCTGGCTATACGTTCGATGGGACTTACGCCCCGGGGCAGGGCACAGAGAGCGTATATACCAGGATTGACGAGAGCCACGCAGGGACAAGAGAAGACCCCATCCCCTATGAGGGAAACATGGAGCTGATGGCAGAGAAATACTACATCCAAAGCGGCGTGGTATATCGGTGCACCAGAGGCACCGGGCAGCCGGTGTTCCATAATCTTTCCGACCTAGTAGGTATCTATGTGGAGGTGGCAGCCTAGGGATGGAGATATGGGAGGCAATTCTATCCGGTGCAGCGGTTGCATCGCTGTGCAATGGGATATTTACCATCGTGCAGATGGCACTGCGGAGACGGTGGGAAAAGTCGGAAAAGGGAAGCGTGCAGGTAAAAGCGCTCAGGTACATTATGCTCTGGATCCTGATTCAAATGGCAAAAGAACATATTACGGAAGGTGAGATTACCATGGACGATCGGCGACAAATGCACAAGTGGCACGAGGTATACCACGATGGATTGGGTGGAAACGGAGACATGGACAACCTCATGGCCAAGGTGGACAAGCTGCCGCTGCGGCTAGAGGATTAGAGAAAGGAGACCTTATATATGGAAATTCTGAACAAGTTTAAGTCGAGAAAACTGTGGGCGGCGGTGGGCGGCGTGCTCATCGGTGTGCTGATGATTTTCGGCGTTGATCCGTCTGTCATTGAGACCGTTTCCGGCGCCGTGGTGGCCGTTGTGTCGGTAGTGGCGTACATCATTGCGGAGGGGAAGATCGACGCCGCAGCGGTGGGACAGGCTGAACAGAAGGTACAGGACGCCGTGGACGCCGTGACCGGCCAAAAAGACTGAGGTAACGCCATGGCGGAAATGGTTGAGGCGTACATCACGAAGAACCCGTATTATCGACCGGAGCGGAAAATCAAGGTGCGCGGGCTGATGCTTCACAGCATCGGCGTGGGGCAGCCGGATCCCTGGGTACTCCAGAGGAACTACAACAAGGCGGATTGCTACAGTGCCAGTGTCCACGGCTTCATTGGAGCAGATGAGACGCTCATCACACTGCCAATTTTCGAAAGAAAAGGAGAGGCCGTGCAGGCATTCCACTGCGCGCTGAGCGGAAACAGCACTCACATTGGAATTGAGATGTGCGAGCCTGGAGAAATCCAGTATACCAGCGGGGCAAACTTCATGGTTAGGGATGTATCAAGGGCGATTGCATACGTCCAGCAGGTCACCAGGAACGCCGTAGAGCTCTTTGCACAGCTGTGCGTGTTCCACAACCTGAGCCCGGAAATCGACATTTGCAGCCACGCGGAGGGCTATGAGATGGGCATTGCGTCCGGGCATGCAGACCCGGAGCACCTGTGGCGTGGACTGGGCATGGACTACAACATGAACAAATTCCGAAACGACGTTTTTGAGAGAATGGAGGGCAGCGACTTGAAGCGATACCAACGACTCAGCGACATTACCAACAAGGAGTTTCACAGCGTCATTGAAACGCTGATGAATGCCAGGATCATCAACGGCGATGGCAGCGACAAGGATGGGAACGAAGATATCATTGACCTCAGTCACGACATGGTGCGGACGCTGGTCATGGAGTACCGCGGCGGCGCCTTCGACCGGAAGCTCATGGATATGGGCATGAAGCCGGCGGTATCGATTTAACTACATACCATCAAAAGGCCGGGAAACCGGCCTTGTTTTGAATAGGGGGTGTCGAGGTGCCGACAAGCCTTTTGGATGCGGATTTGAAATTCGCGAATATTGGGAAAAAGAAGGAACTACCACAGCGGGTGGAGGACATGGAGAGCTATCTATATCAGCTTCTGGAGCAGCTTCGGTATTCCTTTGGAAATTTGGATCGCTCGAATTTCAACGACGCCGGATTTGATGAAATTTCCGGGATCATCAGCCAGCCAATTATCGCGGAAATCAAGGGGATCGACGGGCAGCTCACGCAAATTACTGCCACGTCGGCAGCACTCACAACCAGGGTGGAAGATGCAGAGGGAAACATTACAGCGCTCTACCAGTTTGCGGACGAGATCACCCAGAAAGTGGAAGACGCGGAGGGAAACATTACAACGCTGACAGCAACGGCGCAGGGGCTCAATACCAGGGTGACCGATGCCGAGGGAAGTATTTCGACACTGACGCAGACAGCAACAAGCCTTTCCTCTAAGGTATCGAGTGTGGAGGGGAGCGTTAGCACTCTGACACAGACGGTGAATAGCATTTATCTGGGAGTTTCCAATGGGGAGGAAAGCTCAACCATCAAGTTATACCGAAATGGCGTGGCAGTTAGTTCGCAAAACATACAGTTCACAGGAATGGTGCGGTTTTCGGACCTGAGCGGATACGGAACCACGGTAATCAACGGGAACAATATTACCACGGGGGAGATCCGGGCGGTCAATTTTGTGGCGCGGGGGGAAGCAGGGCAGGACATTTACAATGTCTTTTCCGTTGAAAACGCAGATGGCTTCACAATCGGCGAAATTGGATACCAATGGATTAACAGCGACGCCTCCAACGGCGATAAATTATGGATCCGAACAGAGGAATATCGATATCTTGGAATGAATTACTATCCGAATATCAAAATCGAATCCATTGGGCGGGTCTCCATTGAATCGAACAATTCACTGAATTCGTTGGTATATTTGCGGAGTGCGAGACAAATGACGCTGAACGCGCAGCAGATCAATCTTTACGACGACATCGGGACAGAATGGACATTCATCGGAGGGAGCCTACTGAAAAATGGAAAATCAGTATTGTAAAAGAACCATCAAGCAGTGCGCAGATGCCTATCATGCGCTTCTTCAAATCAAGCAGGTGCCTTGCAGCTATCAAACTGCCCATGCCATGATGCGGCTGAAAAACGAATTGCAAGAACAGGTGGAGTTTTCGGCGGAGCAGGAAATGAACATCGCGAAAAAATATGCGGTGAAGGATCAAAACGGAGAGATCCAGTGGATTGCGCGTGGAAGGTTTAGGCTGGAGCCGGATCAAGCGAAGGACTATTACAGAGAAATGGAAGAGATGCAGAGCGTGGAAGTACAGATCAGCCCAGTACAAGCTGGAGTGCCGCCGGAAAGCATCACTATGGAACAGCTGGAGGCTTTGGAAGGGCTTCTGATTTTCGAGGAGGGATGAGCCGTGGCGTGGCTGCCGAACATGGTTTACGCGGATGGGATCCGCAAGCAGACGCAGATTAAATTTGGAGGCTATGACCACCGCATTGGCGCCGAGGACGGAAGCGTCTGGGACGAAAAAAATATGTCGAGCCGCGTATACCCCGTAATGGAGCCGAGAAAGCCACGGTATACGGTGCGGCAGCTCACCACGCCAAACGGATACTACATCCACGATGGCGTGCACTACTGGGCGGACGGAACAGAGCTTTTTAAAGACGGGAAGAAAATCGGAAACGTGAAGAACAGCAAAAAGGTCTTCGCGTCCTTGGGGAAATACATCGCCATCTGGCCGGACAAACTGGTGTATCACACGGAAGAAGAAACGCTGGAGCCGGTGGAAAGCACCTGGACAGGCGCGGCAAAAATCCAGAATGGAACATATTTGGACGTGGAGTCGGCGGCCAACACCATCAAGGCACCGGGCGTGGATTTTGCAGATTACTTCCGGGCGGGAGACGCCGTGACCATCAGCGGGGCAACGGTGCATGAGAAAAACAATACCACCATCATCATCCGGGAGGTAGACGGGGACGAGCTGCGGTTTTATGAAAATTCCTTCGTCATCGGAGAAAACGGGGACAGCGAGGCGGCACTGACCATCAAGCGGGAAGCGCCGGAGATGGATTTTCTGTGCGAGAATGAGAACCGGCTGTGGGGCTGCAAGGGAGACACGATCTTTTCCTCCAAGCTGGGAGATCCGTTCAACTGGAATTGTTTTGATGGACTGGCCACGGACAGCTATGCCGTGGACGTGGGAAGCGAGGGAGATTTTACCGGCGCTGTCAGCTACCTAGGATACGCCGTGTTTTTCAAACCGGAGAAGATCTATAAGGTCTATGGAAGCCAGCCGAGCAATTACCAGGTGATGGGAAGCGCTGCGCTGGGCGTAGACATTGGGAGCGGGAAGAGCCTGGCGGTGGCCGGAGAGACGCTTTTTTATCTCTCCCGCGCCGGTGTGATGGCGTACACCGGCGGCCTTCCGCAGAGCGCAGCAGAAGCCTTTGGAACGGAACAATATCAAAACGGCGTGGCGGGATCTGACGGGATCCGGTACTGGATTTCGATGGAGAACAAAAACGGAGATCTGAGTCTTTTCTGCTTCGACACACAAAATGGCGTATGGACAAGAGAAGACGAAACAAAGGCGTTGGACTTTGGATGGGACAGAGGCGTCTATATGCTGCGATCGGATGGGACAGTGCTGCTACTGGGGGATGCAATGGAAATCCCGGAAGACGCAACGCAGGAAGCCCAGGTGGGGAGTTTTGTTGAGTTTGGGGATTTCACCCACGAGGATCCCAACCGGAAGGGCGTGAGCAAATTCCAGCTGCGCGTGGAGGTTGAGCAGGGTGCGACGCTGGAACTGCTGGTGCAGTTTGATTCGGATGGCGTATGGAGAAGCGTAAAAACCATGAAGCCGGACAAGAAAAAAAGCTACTATCTGGCCGTGGTGCCGCGACGGTGTGACCATTATCGTATCAAGTTAGTGGGGACTGGCATGTGGCGGCTGTACAGCATGACCAGGGAAAGCTATTCCGGCAGCGAGCTATAAGGAGGAAGCTATGGCGATTTATACATACGATCAATTTCAAAAAGCTGCCCAGCAGGCGGGACTTCTGGGGCAGTTCTCCCAGGCGGATTTAAGCCTGGCACAGCAGAATCCGGATGCCGGGATGAGCCTGCTGAAATATAAGCAGGACTATTCCAATGCGACAACAGATGAGCAGCGGGCGCAGGCGAATAAAGGCGCGGAGACCATTCGGAGTTCCTATGGCGGATACACCGGCGGCGGAAACGGAGGGAGTTTTCATCTGGATCCTCTGGGACCGAGCAGTTTTCAGCAGGGCACGGCGCCCAGTTTCAACTGGGATACGCCGAAGCCGGATTATTCCAGCCGATACGATGAAACGATCCAGAACATGATTAAGGACATGCTGGAGCGGCCGGAGTTTTCCTATGACCCGGAGAGCGACGTGGTATGGAAGAGCTACCAAAAGGCTTATGGGAGAGAAGGAGACAGAGCCACGCAGAACGCGCTGGGCGCGGCGGCAGCGGCCAGCGGTGGGATGCCGTCCAGCTATGCCACCACAGCGGCGGCACAGGCCGGAAATTACTATGCCGACCAGGCCGCTGACAAGATCCCGGAGCTTTTCGATGCGGCGTATAATCGATATCTCAATGAGTTCAACATGGATCTCTCGAAGCTGGGCGTTGTCCAGGGACAGGAAGGAACGGATTATAATCGGTACCTGGATCAGCTGAACCAGTGGAACACAGACTGGAATTTTGCCTACAACCAGTTTGCCGGGGACAGATCGCAGTGGAACGCTGACCGGGAATTTGCATATAACCAGCTGATTGATGAAATCAACAGCCAGACCCAGCAGCGCCAGGAAGCGCTGGACTTTGCCAACATGGCGGCGCAGTACGGCGACTACAATTACCTCAGAGATTTGGGCATCGACACAAGCGCACTGGCAGCGCTGAATGCGGCCGGCGGAGGGTATGGAGGCGGAAGCTCTTCTGGAAGCAGTTCTGGTGGAACCAGCACTGGATCCACGGGTAGCAGCAGCGATAGTGAATATGACCCGAGTCAAGGGTATGAGACAATCGCAAACATGGCGCGGAGCATGAAAACCGCAAGAGCGACGGATGCGCAAATTATGTCCTACATCAATCAGAGATACGATGCCGGAGAACTTACCAGAAATCAGGTCATCCAGATCATGCAGGATTTGAACCTGGGCGGATACAACGACATGTGAGGTGCAGTATGGGAATAACAGAAGAACTGCTGAAGAGCAAAAAGAACGTGGCGCCGGACTCCAATGGGAACATGGGGATCACGCAGGAGCTTCTTCTCCGCCGGCAGGCGGGATTGCGCCCGCAGGTAAGTCCCTCTGAAAATGTAGGGTACGATATATCCATGGGTGGTCTTCTGGCGCAGCGTAACGCTGCGAACATGGAAGAAAAGATCAATCGTGGGCTGAGAGAAAACGCAGTCAGTCCCACCCAGGCGCTGGAGCAGATGCGCGGATATACATTTTCTCCTGCGCCGTCGATCACACTTCCGACTGCCCAGGAAATGGATGCCTACGACCTCCAGCAGACGCTGAAAATTGCAGATCAGAAAAAAGAGGAGCTGGATCAGCAGATTGCAGAGCAAAAAGCGGTACAGCAAAAGAATAATGCCGGCGCCGCGCCGGCCTATGCAGCGATCAGCGGGACACAGCAATTGCGTCCCGCTCAAATTTCAGCGCCCAAGTCAGCTGCGGCAGGACAGAATGTAAAACCGGTTGAACAGACGGAGCAAGAGCAGGCATTTGCGCAGGCGTCGCAAAGGATATGGGGGTTGCAGCGGGAAAAGGACGCGCTTTCCTACATCCAGGACAACGCCGGGAAAACCTACGACGATAACTTCATTGGGCAGTTTGGCGCAAGCTACACCCTGGGGAGGCTGACGCAGGATGAAAGCCTGGCGTGGAACAAATACCTGGATAATCCAACGGAGGAAAACCGGGCGTATGCGGAGGCAATCGGCCAGGTGATTTCCGCGTTTCAGCTGGAAAATCAGGAGGTGCTGGCGGACGATGCGACGCTTCCGTGGGTATCACAGAGCCTTGCAAATTATCTTCCGCAATTTGCAGACCAGGTAAAATATGGAGCAGTGGGCGCCGTGAGCGGCGGCACTGTGGGATCGGTTATCCCGGTGCTGGGAACGGCGGCAGGCATTAAAGCCGGTATCACGGCGGCCAGCGGCGTATATTCTTACCAGACCATGCGCGGCGCGGCCTTTAAGACTCTGCTGGATCTTGGAGTGCCGGAAGATGTGGCAAGAGCGGCGGCCAATGATGAGGCCGTAGTTTCGTCAGCAATCGAAATGGCAGATACAGGAATTGACCTTCTGACGCTGGGAGGGAAGGAACTGATTTCGGCACTGACAGGTGGAACAGCAAAAACTGCTGCAAAGAAAGGGGCTGAAAGCGCGGTTAAAAAGTTCCTCAAAGCTCTTGGAAAATATGGACTGAATGTGGCAGGAGAGTGGACAGAGGAGGCAACACAGCAGGCGGTTTCCATTGCAAATGCCAACCGCGTTGAAACGGGGGACATGAACGGGATCCTTGACCTGGCCGGAGACGCGGCAAAGGTATTTGGAAAAGCACTGTGGGACAAGGAGGATAAGAACCGCGCGGAGATCCTGGAGGCTGGCGAACAAGGCGCCATTGTGGCAGGACTGATGGGACCGCTCCAGGCGGGCTTTAATCAGCTGGCATACACCGGCGTAACGGCACTGGATAACAAGGCAAGCGCAGATTATGGGCAGCAACTGAGAAGCCAAGGGCTGGATACTGTGACGATTGAAGCAGGGCTCAAGTTTGATGAGGGATCCAGGATCCGACAGATGGCGGAAGCCATGCAGCAAAAGCAGCAGAATGGGCAGGAAGTCACCGATGTAGAACTGGGAGACCTATACCGTCAGATCAAGATCGGAGCCAGGCAGGAATATCAAAATGCCGTCCAGCAAGCACAGAACGAAACAGCTGTACAGCAGCAGGAAGAAAGCGGGATCATGCTGCCAACAGCAGATGAAATGGACGCCATGCTGGGCGTAAGATCCGCAGAAAGCAGCCTGCGGCAGTCTGGCATGGAAGCCGGGGCAAATGAGCAGGCAATTGAAAGCGCGGAGCGAATTTCTACGGCGCTGGGGCGTGACATCCAGTTCTTCCGCCAGGAGGCGGGGGAGCGTGGGACGGTCAACGGATTCTTCGACCCGAACACCGGGAAAATTTACGTAAACAGCAAGAGCCAGAATCCGGTGGCGCAGATCATCGCCCACGAGCTTACCCACAGCGTGGAGATGGCGGACAGCTATCAGGAGCTTCAGAGCGTTGTGATGGATCAGCTTCAAAAGGATGGAATAGACATCAACCGACGCCGGCAGGAGATCCAGGCACTGTACGAGAGGAACAATGTAGAGCTCAAAGATCAATCGGAAATCGACCAGGAAATTGTGGCACAATTTGTGGAGACCAGACTGCTGACTGACGAGCAAACCATTTTGGATTTGACCAGGACAAACCGGAGCCTCATGGAGCGGGTGCTGGATTGGATCAACCGGACGCTGCAAAAGCTGGGCGTGAGAAAAACCACGGAGCGGGACACCTTGGAAAAAGCGCGGGATCTCTATGCCAGGGCACTGCAAGAGAGCCGGGAACAGGAACAAAATGCAGCGGCTGCACAGCAGCAAAAAGAAGTCCAGGACGTTGTACAGTATCTCAGGAATGCGCTTGCAAGCGGAGAGATCACAGAAAGCGAATATGACGAGGCCATGGAGAGCGTGATGGAGCAGGCCAGCCTTGCCGGGGTGGATTTGCTGGATGAAAAGCAGTACAGTATCAGTGAGGATAGCCAAGGACGAGAGCTAACGCCTGAGCAAGTGGAGTTTTTCAAAAATAGTCAAATACGAGATGAAAATGGGAATCTGATGGTTGTATATCATGGAACAGACGCTACGTTTACGATGTTTGACAGAACACGTGGAAGATCTACAATGGATATCCAAGGTAGCTTTTTTAGCCCGTGGGAACTGGACGCACAAGGATATGGAAAGAATGTAGAGAAATACTACCTAAATTTGAAAAATCCTGCTGATGAAGGAACGGCATACAAAGCACTGAATAGGTTTAAAGGGCAGAATAACGCTGGAGTTAAAGCGCGGGAGTATCTGGAGAGCAAGGGATACGATGGCGTAAATAACAGCGGTGAAGAGTTTATAGCATTCTATCCTGAGCAAATAAAACAAGTTGGAAATCTGAAACCTACAAACGATCCTGATATCCGGTATTCAATTTCTGAAAACACTGACAGCCAGGGAAGGGAATTGTCTGAAAAACAACAGGAGTTTTTTGCAGACAGCATGGCAAGAGTGCAAGAGGATGGTAGTTATTGGTACGGAGAAGGAAATCTTGTTCCTGTATTTCATGCTACCAGTAACGAATTTACTGTATTTGATAGAGAAAAACTTGGTGAAAATACAGCGGGAAATGCGGCAGATGAAGCGTTGGAAAGCACTGCCTATGTTGGGTTCTGGTTCAACACTTCGGATATATCAAAAAAGACCAGGGCTAATAGAGCGGAAGAAGTGTATCTAAACATAAAGCGGCCGTATGATGCAGGAACGGTTGAGGGGCTTGCAAGCGATATTTTAGACAGAACGGATGAAGAAGGAACGCCGGCGGAGAGAGGAGCAGAATTTGCGGACTGGCTGAGATGGAATGGATATGATGGAGTAGTGGTACGTGATGAGGAATTTGGAGGAATTTCTTTTGTCGCGTTAGAGCCGGAGCAAATTAAGCGGGTTGATAACATAAACCCGACAGACGATGCTGATATCCGCTATTCCGTATCCGATAACCAGCAGCAGGACGTGGATGGAACGATCACGCTGCCGACGGCGGACAGCGAAAGCCAACTGCTGCGGGATCAGCTGCCGGTAAAGGCAAAAACGTATCTACAGAGGGCAGAGCGCGCCATGATGGAGCAGATTGGGCAAAGCCTGAGTATTCCGTACAGAGCAAGGCGGGATATTCTGACCAACGCTGTTCGGGAAATGTCCGAGGAGTATCTTTCTACGGGAAAGATCAGCGAGAAAACCAGGAGAAGCCTGTTTGAAGAGGCATATGAGGCCGGTATTGTACAGGATCGGGAGTTCCTGGATCAATACCAGGGGCTGCGGGACTACCTGAGAGATACCACACTGCGAATCTCGAAGGAGGACAGCGCAGACATCCCGGACTTCAACGATTATCGGCGCCGCAATTTTGGAAGGATGAACATCAGCACCCAGGGCGGGACGAATATCGATCAGGTCTACAAGGAGCTTTCCGAGATCTGGCCGGAGTTATTCAACGAGCAGAGAGAATCGACACCGAGCGATCAGCTCAACCGGATTTCGGAAGTGGTGAAAAACTTCCAAGTCACAGAGCGGTCTCTAGATGAATACTACGGAGCCGATGCTGCTGAATTTAAACGCTATGCTTACCATGATTTTTCAACCGCAATTGACGAGCAGCTGCAGGAGCTCCAGGCGGTTAGGAGATACCAGGAGCAGAGCAAGAGACAGCAGTCCGTGGAAGAGCAAAAGCCGAAAACCATTGAAGAGGTTGTGCAGCTGTGGGATCAGTTCAAAACGGAAAAGCGGAACTATGAAAAGGTTGCGGCAAAAAATCTTCTGACAGATGAGGACGAGAGACTGGTTGGGCAGCTGCTGCGGGGAGAAATTACGGAGCAGGCGCTGGACAGCGAGACGAACAATGTAAAGGGCATCCTGGCGGTGTATGAGTCTAAGAAGGAGTTTGACCGGATTGCGAAGCAGCTTCGCGCCTGGAATGCAGACCGGAGAAACACGCTCAAAAAACTGGCAGATCAGTACCTGGAGACGGCGAACGGATGGAAGGACAAGAAGAGCGGGATCCTATACTCCCGGGAAACTATGGAGCGAAACATCCGTGACATCGTGCCGGACGAGGCGCTGGCGCAGAGCATTATTGATGAATACTTCACGCCGGTGCACAAGGGAACGGCTTCTGCCACACGGATGAAAAATACCTTCCGCCAGAGAGTGAAGAGCATGAACCTTTCACGGGATATCGCGAAGGGGAACATCGTATCGGAAGCTCATGCGGTACAGCTGCTGGGTGAGGCAGAAGACAACATCCGCATGCTGGAAAAGTCAAAGTGGACAAAGGAGCGGGACGGTAAAACCATTGAAGAATGGCGCAAGGTCGTGTCTGATTTATGGAAAGAGAACCCGAATTTGGATCAGAAGAAGATCAGAGATGCCGTTGACAGTTTCAGAAAAATCTACGATGAGCTATTCCAGCAGATGAACGAAGTCCGCGTCAGGAACGGGTATGAGCCAATCAACTATCGAAGAGGGTATTTCCCGCACTTCCAGCCCGGAGATGGTGACGGCATTCTGGCAGCATTTGGACGGGCTATGGGGATCAGCACCGACGTCACAGCGCTGCCGACATCCATCAATGGCCTTACGCACACGTTCCGACCGGGGATTCAGTGGTTTGGCAATGCCCAGGAACGACTTGGCTTCAATACGGCCTATGACGCCGTGGAGGGCTTTGACAAGTACATCGAGGGCGTGGCGGACGTCATATATCAGACCGACAACATCCAGAAGCTGCGGCAGTTGGCGAACCAGGTACGATACAGGACAACCAGCGAAGGGATCAGAAAGCAGGTAGACGCGGTACTGGCGGATGAGAGTTTGTCAGAAATCGATAAGCAGAACAGGATTGAAAAGATCTACGAAAGCGGCCAGTTTACACTGAGCAATTTTGTGGTGGAGCTGGAGGAGTACACAAATCTGCTGGCCAACAAAAAGAGCCGGCATGACAGGTCAGTGGAGACCGATGCAGGAAGAGCGGTTTATAATCTGGTAAAAACGCTGGAGGGTAGAGTTGCCGCAAACATGGTGTCGATCAATCCGGGATCCTGGCTCACGAACCTGATCCCGCTGACCCAGGCCTGGGCAGGACTGAGAAGCACCGACATCCTCCGGGGTATGTGGGATACCCTGCGCGGGATAAAAGAGAACGACGGCATGGTGGAACGAAGCACCTTCCTGACCAACCGGCGCGGAAGCGACCCACTGGTCAAGGCATGGGAACAGGAAACCCTATCGGAGGAGAAGCGCAAGAGGGCGCGCCAGAAGGCGGGAAGAGCCATGGGGAAGCTTGGAGACACGCTGTCAAGCCCCATGGAGATCATCGACAATATCACGGCTGAAAGCCTGATCCGGGCGCGGTATGCCCAGAACCTTCGCAAGGGTTTGAGCGAGCAGAACGCCATGGATGAAGCTGACGCCTGGGTGGCAGGCGTCATGGCAGACCGCAGTAAAGGCGCTATGCCAACGCTGTTCATGCGGAGAAATCCGCTGACCAAGCTGGTGACGCAGTTCCAGCTGGAGGTGAACAATCAGCTTTCCTATCTCATCAAGGATATTCCAAGAGAAATGAAGCAAGCCGGGACAAAGGTGCTTGTATGGGCGTTTGTGAAATTCGCGCTGGGCGCGTGGCTCTATGATGAGATCTATGAATATCTCATTGGCAGGCGGCCGGCGCTGGATCCGTTCGGAATTCTGGATGACACAGTACAGGATCTGACTGGCTGGGAAATCCCGGAGCTTGTGTTCGGCGCGGTGACAGGCGATATGCCGGAGCCGGAGGAAAGAACAGGCCTATATGAGGCTGCCGCAAACCTGGGCGCGGAGCTGCTCGAACAGATGCCGTTTACCGGGGCGCTGAACGTTCTCGGCGCAGATCTCGATGCAGGCCGTCTTCCCATCAGCAATGCCATTCCGAGCGTGCCAAACTTGGTGAGGGCGGCGACGGGCGAAGGCTTGCCCGCCAACAAGCGGGCAGATCTGTTTCTGCGGGAATTGGCAGACACGGCGGGGGCATATCTCTTGCTGCCGTACGGAGGCGGCCAGCTGAAGAAGGTTCTGCAGACCGCAGAGGCCGTGGTGAGAGGAGGGCGGTACTCCGTCAACAACGAGGGGGAGCTTCAGCTGCAATACCCTGTGTACAACGACGAATTGTCGGACGTGGCCGGGAATGCAATTTGGGGCGGCGTGTTTGGACCCACGTCACTCCCGGAAGGGCGTGAATGGATCGAACGAGGATTTGGTACACTTTCGGTCGATCAGACCATCGCCTATGAGGCCATGAAGGAAGCGGGCGCGGAGGATGAAACGGCATTCCAGGTTATCCAGGAGTACAGATCTGCTGAAAACAACGAGGAACGAAGAGAGGTAATCCGAAACGCGGACATCAACGGGGACGCCAAGGCGGCGCTCTATTATCAGCTGATGGCCAGCGACACCGAACGGCAGCAGCTGGATCTCCTAGACGAGTCAGGGCAGGACATGGGTCAGATCATTGACACGCTCCTGGATATCAAGGACATGGACGCCGCAGCCCGGGAAGACGGGAGCACCGACGAGGAGAGAGTGCTTTTTGACGAAGTGCAGCTGGAGGCAATTGCCCGAGCCGGACTGGACGAAGACGACGCGGCGCTAGCGGACGTCCACCGGGAAAACATCTGGGCAAATAGAGACCTGACCACGGACGAAAAGAAAGCGGAGTTTTCAAGATGGCTGATTGAACAGGGGTATACCGCTGAAGAACAGCACGCGCTGTATGACGCCATCATAGAAGGAGGAGAATCGGAAAGCAATATCGGACAGGAGAACCGCTACACTACGCTTCTGCACGGCGGCATTGATGACGATATTGCCTATGCGATCACTTCAGACATCAGCCGCCTGGAGCCGGAGGTAGGGGAGAGCAGCGTGAGCCGGGAACAGAAGCGGGAGGTGGTGTTTGACAGGCTGGCGGAACCGGCGCAGCAGCTGACGGCGCTGGAGACCATCAACACAGATGCCCAGCAGCAGAAATTTGTAATTGCCCATGAAAACGGGGTTGTGCCAGAGGTATACGCGGCGGTAATTGCCGCGTTACCGGACTATGACCAGGATGGAAACGGGTCGCTCAACCAGGAGGAAGTGAAAAACGCGCTCAATACCATGGGTCGCGGCGCTTTTACACTCCCAGGCGGGAGCCAGGATTTCACGCTGTCCAGGCAGGACAAGGCAGTAATCTGGCAGCTCTACAACAAGAGCTGGAAGGAGACAAATAATCCGTTTGGAGCAGGTGTGGGCAAGCGGGTCTATGATGCGCTCCACCCGGATGAAACGTGAAGCGCATGCAAGGCAAAAAGCAAAACAGAAGAGCCGGGGCTTCCCGGCTCTTTTTAAGCATTGACATACCCTATTCAATGGGGTATAATAAAACAAAAGCGAACGATCCCGGAGGCTGGAGACATGGTAATCAAATACACAAAGGATGCGCTGAAATTTCTCAATAAGCTGGACAAAAAATCCGTTTCGCGCATCAGGATGGCCGTCGAAGGGCTGACACATCAACCGCCGCTGGGCGATATCAAAGCGATGCAAGGAAGAAAGGACGGGCGGTTTCGGCTCAGAGTAGGAGGATGGCGCATTATATTCAAGTACGGCGCCGAAGGAGAAATTGAGATAGTCTTTGTGCTGGAGATTGGAAACCGTGGCGATATCTACAAATAAGGAGGCAACGATATGTCTGATACAGTAATGGAAGCGGCTCGGTTAATGGATATGCTGCCGGAAAGCGAACAGAACTTTGCCTATGAGTTTATCAAAAAGCTGGTACTGGCCTGGGATCCCGACTTTACCAGGCTGACGCCGGAAGAAGCAAAGCGTGTTGACGCTGCGGAAAGCAGCGGCTTTGTGGACGAAAGAGAAATAGACTGGTCGGAAATCGGGCATTGAAGACGGGAGACAAGGCCGATGAAGCGTGTTACCACAGCCCCATTGCGTGAATACAGCGCCATGGAAATCAAAGAAATCCGAAAAAAGCTTCACATGACGCAGGCTGTCTTTGCCTGTTTCATGGGCGTGTCGAAAAAGACGGTTGAAGCATGGGAGGCCGGGCAGAATACGCCCAGCGGCGCTTCCCTGCGGCTGCTTTTTTTAGCGGATAATGATCCAGACTTGCCACAGAAATATGGAATTATTCAAAACGAATATGTACCAGTGTAAAAAGAGCGGCGATACCTTGCCGCTCTTTTTTGCAGGACGATTGATGTGATAATACCCTATTGAAGTAAGCACCGCCGTATTGGCTAATAATGATGGAGGCCAGTTTCGGGTCGGTTTTGGCAATTTTTACGGGATATTGCAGCTTTTTTTCATAGA
>ERZ1643251.2636-NODE-2636-length-17926-cov-13.112249_pt1 | contig 17926 bp, 14 predicted proteins | sample MGYA00579261_ERZ1643251 | MGnify/ENA primary metagenome ERZ1643251 (study PRJEB29033, sample SAMEA4952267) | chicken gut metagenome | biome: Broiler Chicken; feature: Gastrointestinal Tract; material: Caecum | place: Ireland | collected 2018 | study: Broiler...
GTTCCTTGCTTTTGCTTAAAAATGAAAATGTATGACTTTCCTATTGTATAAAAAAGAGAGTCCTAAGACTCTCACAGGGGGTTTGTCGATACGCACTCAGAAGTGATCGTGAATGCATACCAGTGTAGCGTTTATAGCTACACTACATAAAGTATAGTATGAATTTAAAAATTCGTCAATTAGTAAAATCTATTTTTTCTATAATTTCTTTAAAGTGTTGACTATTACTATACAGTTTCTTTGCCACATACTCTGTTGCATCTTCCTTAGCAACCATTAAAATATCATAATCTCTTCTTATATCAGCCAACGAAAAACTCATATCACCGCTTTGTTTAACACCAAACAAATCTCCCTCTCCTCGAAACTCAAAATCTTTTTCACTAATATAAAAACCATCATTACTTTCCTCTAATACATGGAGTCTTTCCTTATCCTCATTACAAATCAAATAACAATAAGACTGTAAATCACTTCTTCCAACACGACCACGTAACTGATGTAAAGTAGCTAGTCCAAATCGGTCCGCATTAAAAATAATCATTACCGTCGCCAAAGAAACATCCACACCAACTTCAACAACCGTAGTCGATATTAAAATCTTTGATTTTCCTATTTTAAAGTCATTCATAACTTCTTCTTTTAAATCTTTTTTCATTTTCCCATGTAAAACCCCCATCGGAATTTTACCATGATAAGCCAAATCAAACTTTTCTCTAAGTAACTCCACATTTTTCAAAGTGCTTTCTTCACTCTCTTCAATCATCGGCGCCACAACATACACTTGATGTCCCAATTTAATTTCTTCCAACACCTTCAGAAGAACTTCCCTTAAATCCTTCTCTTTTACAACCTTCGTAATAATATCCTTACGTCCACTAGGTTTTTCTTTAATAAGAGACGTATCCATATCCCCATAAATCGTCAAAGCATAAGTTCTTGGAATAGGTGTTGCACTCATGAAAAGCATATCAGGCGCAACAGCCTTACTTTTCAACTTATCTCGTTGATTTACACCAAAACGATGTTGCTCATCCGTAATGATAAAACCTAACCGATTAAAAAACAAATTTTCATTAAGTAAAGCATGTGTACCAATCAAAACATCGATCTGACCAGATTGACAACGTTCTAAAATATTTTCTTTTTCTTTCTTAGATAAACTTCCAACCATCAAATCAATCTCTAAACTACTATCAGCAAGTAACCCACGAATACTTCTAAAATGTTGCTCAGCTAAAATTTCTGTTGGCGCAAGAAAAGCAGTTTGATAACCCGCAAGGGCATTAGCATATAACAAAATTGTTGCAACAATCGTTTTCCCAGAACCAACATCCCCCAATAATAACCGATTCATACATCGCGAACTTTCCAAATCTTTAAGCCCATCATCCACAGCTTTACGTTGATCATTAGTCAAAGAAAAAGGCAAACTTTCTATAAAACAATCTAACTTTTTCTGATCAAAATGTTTAGTTTGACCAACCGATTCGTGCTTTAACTGTTTTAAATACTGAATCTTAAACATAAATTCAAATAACTCTTCATAAATAATTCGTCTTCGAGCTTGCTTAACATCCTCTTTACTCTTAGGTTTATGTATTTTTAATAAAGCATCGGAAATCGAAATTAAACGATACTTCTCTTTCAATTCTAAAGGCAAAGTATCCTCAAGTTGTAAATTGTTCTGTAAAGCCTCATCAATAAGCTTTTCCAAAGTAATGGGACGTATTCCCTTGATAGAATGATAAACCGGAATAATTTTAGCGTCATCTAACCAAGAGAATTTAATATCATTCGCCGTAAAAGTATTACTTTTCGCATTATATTTACCAGTCAAAGAAATCTTTTTACCTACAACAAGATTTCTTTTCAAAAATGCTCGATTAAAAATAGTGACTCGAATTCTTTTCCCATTCGATTCACAAACAAAGCGCAACGCATTTAAATTACGTTTAATATAGGACACTTGAGGCACTTGACTTACAATCACGTTAATAGTTACAACCTCTTCCAAAGAAGTTTCTTCAAGCAAACTAGGGCTTAAAATTTGATAACGATAAGGATAAAAACGCAAAAGATCTTCCACACTATAAATGGAAGCATTATGTAAATAAGAAACCGTTTTCTCTCCAATTCCTTTAATATGATTCAAATCCATATAATCACCTATACTTTATTTTAAAACAAAAAAAACAAGAAAAAAAGTCCACAATAGATGAACTTTTTTGATTACAACATTTGAGAAGCCTGAAGGCTTCTCTTAAAAGAATAAAAAGGGGTTGACTAGTGTGATACTAGCACCAATTCGCCTTCAAAAGTGAATTGGTAGTTAATATACTAACCGAAAGGTCCTGGTTTGTCAATAAAAAATTGCATTTTTTTATTCAAAAATTTTGCTGAAAAGCGAAAATTTATTTTTCCTTTTTATTAAACACTGTTTTGATTAATTTTAAAATATCCTTTTCTTGAGAATATCCATCAGGATAATCAATGCCTTCGGGTAATTTCATGGAAATATGTCCTTGTTTAAACCACAAAAAATCTTTTAAAGAATAGAACTTAAACTCTAATAATTCACATTGGGTAACCATATCAGAATGTGCTTTTCTTTCCTCTTCAGACATTGAATTAAATGTGGTAACAATCTTCTGTTGTGTATCTCCAATATTATTTAACAACATAACAATTTGTTCCTCACTTAAGTTTTTAACTTCATTGTAATCAATTATCCAATCTAATCCTTTAAAAAAACCATTTCAGATTCATCCTCAAATTTCACAAAATCATATCTATTACTATCATCAATGATAGTATCACCTTTGCCAAAAACTTTCATAAATACAGAAACCGGCATTTCTAAATCAGATGAATATAAATAAGCAATATCATTTTTTTGAACATATACAGCATTATCAGTAATTATTTTCATCGATAAAACTCCTTTCCTAATTATATCCGTTCCAATAAAATCAATTCAAATACAAAAAATGTATTCATCTATTTATTTGTTCAAATCTTCTTCAGTTTCCTTAATAATATACACAGGTCTTTTTTTAGTTTCTAAATAAGTTTTAGCTAAATACTCTCCAATAATTCCCAAAAAGAATAATTGCACCCCACTTACAAAAATAATAATACAAGCAAGACTAGGCCATCCTCCGACCGGATCTCCCCAAACTAACGTCTTAATCACAATAACTAAAACCATAATAAAGGCAATAAAACAAAAGAGAACACCAATAATAGCCGAAAGCACTAAAGGTCTCGTTGAAAAACCTACAATACCGTCGATACCATAAGCAAATAACTTCCAAAAGCTCCACTTTGTTTTTCCCGCCACACGATCAGGAGCATCATAGGTAAGCCACTTCGTATCAAAGCCAACAAAATTAAAAAGTCCTTTAGAATAACGATTATACTCGGTCAAAGATAAAACAGCTTCAACAACTTGCCTTGTCATTAAACGATAATCTCGTTCATTCGGAGCCATTGGTACAGTCGTAAAAGAGCCCAAAATCTTATAATAACAAGCCGTAAAAAACTTCCGAAAAATTCCATAATTTTTATGATCATTTGTTTTAAGACCAACAATATCCAAATTTTCGTTTATAAGTACATCATACATTTCAACAAGTTTCTCCGGTGGATCTTGTAAATCAGCATCCATCATGGTCACATAATCCCCATGAACATGTTGTAATCCAGCTAAAATAGCCGCCTCTTTTCCAAAATTTCGCGAAAAAGAAATGTACCTTATTCTTTTATCTTTCCTTGCATATTCTTTTATCACATCCAAAGTATGATCCGTACTACCATCATTAATAAACATAAGTTCAAATTCATTATCCATTTTATCCATCACATCACAAATCGCAGGATAAAAATATTTTAAAGATTCCTCTTCATTATGACACGGAACAATAATACCAATTTTTTTCATGATTCTAACTCCTAACTTATCAAACGTATTTTATCAAAAACCTAAACTTATTTATTTCTTTCATACTTTAAAAGATTTAAATACAACTCATAATTTTGTCTATCCTTTTTCACCACAACTTGTAAAATAATACCTGTTATAAACAAAAGTAATGCAAAAACATAAAGAAAACCACTAACAATTAAAGTAGGAAAACGAAGTACTAAACCAGTCTGAAAATAATCTACAAAAACAGGTATAACTAAAATGGTAGCAATAATAGCCAATATTATAGCCAAAAAACTAAAGAATCCAAAGGGTTTATATTCCTTAAACAAACTAGCAATTGTTTTTAAAACTTTAATTCCATCCGAATAAGTATTCAATTTAGAAACACTACCTTCCGGACGATCACGATAATTAACAGGAATTTCAACTAATTTATAATTTTTATCTACTGCATGAATAGTCATTTCTGTTTCAATTTCAAACCCTTTAGATAAAACAGGAAATCCTTTCACGAATTCATAACTAAAAGCACGATATCCAGTCATAATATCTTTAATATTGTTCTTAAACAAATGATTAATTAGCCAACGAACAATTTTATTTCCAAAATTATGAAACAATCTCTTATTTTCTGTAAAATAAGTAGAAGATAACCGATCTCCTATAACCATATCAGCTTTACCTTGTAAAATATATTCACACATTTCTTTAGCATGTTGAGCAGGATAAGTATCATCCCCATCAATCATTAAATAACAATCAGCATCAATATTTCGAAACATCGAACGAATAACATTTCCCTTACCTTGTCTATATTCATAACGAACAATTGCTCCAGCTTCTTTGGCAATTTTATCCGTTCCATCAGTCGAATTATTATCATAAACATAAATATCAGCATCAGGTAACTCTCTACGATAATCAAGTATTACCTTACGAATAGTTTTAGCTTCATTATAACATGGAATTAATATGGCTATCTTTGACATGAATACACCTCTTTCAAACACTATTATAAAGCAAAAATAAGCTTATGCAAAGCTTATTTTACTTCTAAATTTAAACACATAACTACAATATCAGAAACTTCTTGTCCAGCACTATCCACCACTCGAATATACATGCGCTCTCCATTATCTTTAGATACATTGACATCAACACGAATCATATGCCCATCAGAAGTTAAAGGATCTCGCTTAAGAACCGTAAGAACCCCATCTTTAACTTGTACTAACTCCGTATAGTATTCACCTTGCATCGTATTACGTGAACGATAACTAGAACCTACCCAATAAGAGATGTGAGCAGATTCAAAATTCTCTAAAGATATCTCCCGAGAAACAAATTCTTCATACAGATTTACATAACAATCAGTATTTTTTTCAATTTCAAAAACATACAAATAATTATTATAATTAAGAAAACTTGGAATATAAGTTCCATAATAATCTTTTAACTTATAACCACTCGCATTCAAATTGGAAATAAAATCTCGTATTTCAATCCCATCAAACAAAGTGTAAAAATGTTTCACGGAAGCTAATTTTTCTTCTAATAATTCCTCGGCATAAGAAGTCTCCGTAGATAAAATCAAAGAATGAATAGGTACCTCATCATTAAGTAACATCATATAACCCGAATTAGAATTAACAACACCCCATGCAGAATTCTCTGGAAAATCAACTTTTTCTATAGGCGCAAACATTTGCTTAAGATTATAAAGATAACTAGAAACACCATTAGCAAAAAGATTATTACTAGAATAATAGTCACCTTGATAAACATAATTATAAACACAATAATATACATGATAAGAAAGAAGTACAATCATTATTGGTAAAACAAAATATTTCTTGTATTTTATAATATCAATTAAAAATAACCCAATAGCAATACTTGATAAAATAAGCAAAAACAGTCCATAACGAGTATATCCCAAAACACAAGAAGCCCAAACAATATAAGATAGAACTAAAAAAGTCATAAATAAAAATTTAGACATTGGAATTTTCTTTTTTCTGATCATTCGAACAAAATAATACAAAAGATATCCAATAGCAATGATATAACCATAAGCCCAAAGAGGTTCAATCACCGCAATATCAATCGCCCGTCCCTTATCAAACAACATCTTTACAGGCCAAATTAAAGTCTCAAGTAAACCAACTGGTCCAAACCTTGTATCCATCCAATTTGTATTACTATATAAATTAGAATGAAAAATGGTATTATAAAACGGAAAAAATGGATTGCCAGTTTCAATATAAGTATAAAACATATACAGAATAAACGGAAAAACAAATGCCAAAATAGCCCATAATAAATATTTCCATTTAAAATGTTTTAAATAAGAACGGTAATTAAATAAAAACAAGAAAAACAAGATCAAAATAAAATAGGCGTTGGAAATTTTAGCACAAAAAGCAAGACCTGATAAAAAGGCCATAAAAACAAATAAATGTCCAATAGAATAAGAACGTGGTTTCATAACATGAATGAAAATTTCTAAAAGAAAAATAATTGAAAAATAATCAACATAATATACATCAGCTAAATCAAGCATAGAAAATGTAAAAATAGAAAAAACACCAATTAAACTAACCACAAGAGAATTATGAACATTTAACTCCTTAACTATTCTCTTAATTTGATAGTAAATAATAATCAAACAAAAATAATTAAAAATCAAGCCTAACCGATAACCAAAAAGCAACCGAAAAGGATAAAAAACCCGATCTGTAAAAGAATAAGTATAAGAATTAATCGCTCGACTCGGGAAAAAATCACCCGTTAAAATTTGATTGAAAGGATGTACTTGTGAATACAAATGATAATTTAAAGTATCAAACATTCGATCAGGAAAGACAATCGTAATCGCAAAAACAAAGAACAGCAAAATATAAAAAATAACATCTGCCTTATCAAAATCTTTTGTAATTTGAAACTTTTTCGTAACTTTAAAAAGAATTGGCGTACAAATCCCTATTGAAATAAGTAAACTTACCAAATACGGTAAAGAGAAAAAGTAGGTTAAATAATCATTAACCAAAATAATAAAACATAAAACAATAAAACAATACAACCAAATATCCACTCGAATTTTTTTCATTAAACCTACTCCTCACTCTTATGCATAACTTCCAAACTTTTATATCCATTCTTACGAGCTAAAGCATCAAAACATCTTTCTACTGCATGAGCCATAGTACCGTCAATTTGCCCATTTTCCTCTTCGAAATCATCTGCATTCAAAACCTCAAATAACTCTTTGATCGCGTCAACTCTTCCCCAAAACATTGAACCTGTAGGAAAAGTCAAAAAGTAATCAATTTCACTTAAAGGAATACCTAATCGCTTAAACAAAACCTTCATATTTTCACCATTATTAGCAATAGCTCCTCTTGCTTCCACTAAAGAACAAAAGATTTTAGGAAAAGGAAGAGGATAGATAAGTCCTAACTCAGAATCTTTATGAAACTCTTGAAAAATAGTTTTAACATGTTCTGTAGAACCAAGTAAATTTCTAAAAATATGTTCTCTCCATTCATTACCAAAAGTTGTTGTCATACTCCGTTTCGTATGTAAATGAAGCATATAATCATACTGAGAATAAACCTCTTTCAACTGAAGAATCATTGGCAAAATATCTCGTCCATGATTAGGATAAACAGCAACATGATAATTTCTCATGCCATAATTTTTTAAAATTTTTATAATCTCTTTCTTTTTTTCTTCTTCATTAGTACTTAAATATAAATCATACTGATAAGGTACTTTTTTTAACTCATCCAAAATCTCAGGTAAAACATCTGGATAAAAAGCATGAACCTGTATTAAAATTTTAAAATTTTGCTTTGCCTTTCTAACAGGAATATCATGAAAAACTTTTACTTGAGCTTTTAAAGGGATTCCGCAAATTGCTTTAGACAATGTATTAATATTAGCATATCCATACTTTTTATCAGGCTCTAAATAAGTCCCCTCACCCCATTCATTCCAAGCATTAACAAACAAAAAAGTATCCGAAAAATCATTAAAAGCCATTTTTTGTATAACCATCACAGCCCACTTATAAAAACTTTCTAAAGAATAATGATATAAAATAGAATAATCTCGTTTTCTTCTCGCTGAATTATCCCACCCCATGGTAATAGAATAACTAAATTTTTTCAAAGGATAATGATAGGCATAAACATTACGCAAATGGTCCACTAACTTTGTATAATTCAAAACATTTGCTGAATTAGAAATACCCGTAATCTGATCTTGAGGTAAATGAAATTGACTTGGAGCAAAATCAAATTCACCATCAACAAAAAAAGTATTAGTATAATCCGCAGCCGGAACAAATGTCTTACTCCAAATTTCAATCTCTCCAATACCACTTTGTCTTGCTCGCTCGCGCCATTGAAAACAAACCCTTTCAAAATCCGGAATAGCTGAAGGGTTATAAACAAGCAATAAAGGTTTTCCTTGAACTTTAATATAACGACTATCCTTCATATATTTTGCAATATCATCAATAAACTTTTCAGGATCATTTTTTAAATATTTTTGTCGCATTAAAACTTCGTTTTCCAAACCATCCCAAGTACGCGTCCAATTTTCATTAGCCCAACAAAGAACAAAAGGAAAATCAATTTCCGTATGTTTTAAAAATAAATCAAGAGGTTTCTCTAATAGTCTTTTCCCTGAAAACCAATAATAATAAAAAGCAAACCCATAAATACCATGCATCTTAGCTAATTTAACTTGTTTCTTTAATGTATCAATAGAATCTAAACGATAATATCCAAAATCATCATGAGGTTCTCTAGGCATATAATGATTGTCAAACAAAGGTTTAGCCTTCTTTACATTGGTCCATTCCGTAAAACCCTTACCCCACCATTTATCATTCTCCGATATTTGATGAAACTGTGGAAGATAAAAAGCAATAGTTTTAACAAGAGGAGAAAAATCTGAAAAATCTATATTATCTTGATAAGTAGACACATAAGAAGGCTCCTCATGATAATCATAACAATAAACTGAAATTGGTTCCTCCTCACTATCTTTAGAAGAAGATTTATAAAACTTAGAGGTAATATTTCGTACAAACTGTGTACATCTCCAACTTTTACTACGCAAAACATCCTGTAGCTTTTCCTCTAACATGGCGTTTATACATTCACTTTTTTGTAACTCTTTTCTTAACTCCAATATTTCTTTACGATAATTGTATTCCTTATCCATAAATTCACCCCTATTTTTCTTCTAAATTCCAAGCTTTTCTTAAAAAAGAATATCTTTTTTGAATCTCCTTCTTTTGTTTTTTATCTAAATGAAAAGTTTTATCAAAATACTCATGAATTCGCTTTATTTCCTTTAAATGTGCATCCTTTTTAGTTACGGAAGATACATTATTACCATGAACGCGATAATAATTTAAAGTTTTTGCACAAAAAGCCACTTTACCATGTTGCATAACATTAACATAAAACAACCAATCTCCAGCTTGTTTAAATTGCCCTGACAATTCAAAGTATTTATGATAATCATCTTTTTTTATTAAAGTGGATGAAACATTAGCAATCGTACAATTCAAAAAAGAATAATGTTTAATTTCATCAAGACCATCGTTAACATAACTATCATTCCAATGTCCAGTCTTTTGAATATCAATTTCACTTCGAATACTTGGTAAAATCATTTTTCCAAGTGCATCAATATAAGCCGTATCACAATAACTTATAACAACATCATCTTCATGCAAAATAGGCTGAACAAGATTTTTTAACATATGAGCATCGCAAAAATCATCAGCTTCTGCAATCCAAACATAATCACCTTTTGCAAGTTCAAAACCTTTCTCCCATTGCTTAAAAGCAGAACCACTATTCTTTTCATTATAAACTTTTTGAATTGAAACATAAGAAGACAACTTACTTACCAAATCATCAATTTTTTTGCGACTATGATCAGTAGAACAATCATCAAGTAAAATCAATTCATAAATTTTTACCTGTTGACTTAAAATACTATAAAGTCTTTGTTCCAAATATCTTTCATAATTATAATTAGGAACAACAACCGAAATTTTTATTCCAAAATCTCTTTTAGAACTATTTTTCTTTGCCAAAGAAATAAGATCATCCTCGTGAATTTCAGGAATAATTTTTTTCTTCAAATGTGCTTTAAAAAAATTCAGAAAATCAATTAAAAAATTAGCCAATCCATAATGCCCTTCACATTCAAACTTAAACAAAAGTTTATAATATAATTGACTCTTTTTATTCATCGTAGACAAGAAACGCCAAAAAAATTGATTTTTTCGAAGATTATATTTTGCCGAAAGTTCTCCAAAAGTTTTCATATACTTCTTTCTTTGGCGTGAATTCTTAATCTTTGGAAAAACATAAATAAACAAAGAAATAATTTGATTAAATATAAGAGCATCCTTATATAATTCAAAATCTTCATGATCACTAATCCTCTTTAATGTACTATCTATACCAGCAAAAATATCAAATCTCTTTTCACTAAACGCAGAATTCTGAATAGAATTTTCTCTTTGAACATAATAATAATAAACATCTGGAACATATTGAATTTTCTTAGCTTCCAAAAGTGCTGGAACAACAACTGCAATATCTTCATTCACCTTTCCCTCAGCAAAAGGATATTTTTCAATAATCTGTCGTTTAAAAAGTTTATTACATGCTGAAGCGGCTAAACCATTATTAATAAAATCTATCGTTTTGTTACCATCACAACCACGATTAATCTGAAAAGTCTTTGTTTTCTCATAATACAATTTCATATCACAAACAGCAATGTCCGCTTTATTTTTAATCAATGCTTCATATAACTTTTCATAATAATCTGGTTCAATATAATCATCTGAATCAATATAACCAATATAGTCTCCAGAGCTATTCTTAAGACCAATATTTCGAGAATAAGATAATCCTCTATTTTGAGGATTTTCGATTAGAACAACATTTTTCCTTTCCTTGTACTTTCTCAAAATTTCTAAAGAATGATCAGTACTTTTATCTTCAATTAAAATAAGTTCCAAATTAGAATACGTCTGATTCAATATAGATTCAATACACTTTTCAACATACTTTTCCGTATTATACACACTAACAATAACCGAAATTTTATTATTCTTTTTCATAGTCACTCTCCTTCATTTCCTTTTCTAAAAGCCTTAAAGATTTTAATATTTCTTCAGTTCTAAACAAAAGTTTTTGCCGTTTATTCTTAGAAAATACAGTTTCCAAACTTTTACCTTCCTTATGCTCAATTTCAATTTCTGGTGAATATACCGAAATAAGATGATCCTTTCTAACTCTTAAATACAAAAAACTCTCTTCATGAAATAAAAAAGTATCATCAAAAAAAACCGTATCGTACTTTTCATAATACTTTTTAGAAAAAATCAAAGCACAGCCATGCAAAGCCACACCAACTTCTTCCCTTGAACCATTCTTCATAACAGAAGGATGCTTTATCCATGCTTTTAATCGAATATACATACAAAGCCCAAAATAAAGGAAAGAAGAATGATAATACTTTAATAATCGTTCCTGATATTTTATTTCTTTTTGAACTTCCTCAATAGTTTTAAGTGGACTGTAAGGATTTACCGACCCACTACCTTCTTCGCATAAAATTTTAGGACCCAAAATATCAAAATGTGTTCGCTTATAAATTGCTTTGATCCTCTTTAAAAAATCATCTTGATAAAGAACTGTATCATTATTAATAACAGTCAAAAAATCAGGACGATATTTAGAAATTGCCAATTGACAGCCCTTATTATTTGCCCGAGCAAACCCTAAATTATCAGATAAGCAAATTAAATCATCTACCTGTTTTTTTAAAGAAAAAGCTTCTTCTTCACTTAAAGTATAATTGTCTACTACCACGATTTTTTTTGAACCTTTCAATTTTTTGATCGATTCAATACATTCTAAAGTATCTTTAATATTCTTATAATGCAATATAATAAAAACGACCATTTTAAACCTCTTCCGCAAAACCTTTTTCTAATTTTCTAAAAATCATAAAGCCAACAATAAGTACAATCAGTGAAAATAATCCAATATACAATAAAGAACTTATACTAGGCATAGTTTGATAATAAAAAATATTACGATAAGCCTCTATCAAATGAGTCATCGGATTTAAATAAAGTATCCATCGTATAGATTCCGGAAACATATCTGCCGTATATAAAATAGGTGTTGCATAAAAAAGTAAATTCAAAAAGAACGATACAATATATTCTACATCACGCACATAAACATTGATAGCACTAAGTACAAATAAAAGCCCTAAACTCAACAAGCTTTGAATTAAAGCAATTAAAGGCAACCACAATAATTGGAAACTAAGCCCAACACCCCCAAAAATTAAAAAAAGTAAAATAATAACACAAGAAATCAAAAAATTAATTAAACCAGCTACAACAACACTAATAGGTAAAATTTCTCTTGGAAAATACACCTTTTTTATAATTCCACCATTAATCCACACACAGTTGCAACCGGTCGTTATACAAGTTGTAAAAAAGTTCCAAGGAATAACACCGGTAATTAAATAAATCAAATAATTATCAATACTATTATTTTTCATAATAAATGGAAAAACCAAAGCATACACAACAACCATCAATAAAGGATTCAAAAATGACCATAAAACGCCCAAAAAAGACCCTTTATATTTTCCTCGAATTTCCTTCTGAACATTCGTTTTTAAAAGTTCACGATACTGAAACAAATTTTTAAACACAATCATACTTTCACCTACATTCCTTCAAATACTCAGGAATCACCTTTGATGGAACATCATCCATAGCCACAACTCCATTATTAATCCATATTGCCCGAGTACAAAGTTTTTCAATCTGTCCTAAATCATGACTAACAATAACAATTGTCTTATCACTATTCTTAAGCTCTTCTAATTTTTTAAAACACTTTTCCTGAAAATGTTGATCCCCAACCGCCAATATCTCATCAATAAGTAAAATTTCAGCATCCACGTTAATAGCAATCGAAAAAGCAAGACGCATATACATACCAGAAGAGTAAGTTCGAACAGGGTTGTCAATAAATTCTCCTAACTCTGAAAATTCAATAATTTCATCAATTCGTTTATTAATCTCAGCCTTAGTCAAGCCAAAAATAGACGCATTAAAATATATGTTTTCTCGTCCTGTAAAATCCTGATGAAATCCGGCACCAAGTTCCAATAAAGATGTCAATTTGCCATGTGTAATAATCTGACCTTTTGTAGGATAAATAATCTTTGTCATAAGTTTTAATAAAGTACTCTTACCAGAACCATTGACCCCAATTAATCCAACCGTTTCACCTTTATTAATAGTTAAATTAATATCCTTTAAAGCAGTAAACAACTCACTTTTATTTCTTTTCCAAAATAACATATGCTCTTTTAAAGTACTAGCTTTATCATAATAAATTTTAAAAGATTTAGTTACATTTTTCACTTCAATTGCTTTTTGTATTTTTATTTCTTTCATAAGCCACCTCAAAGTTTTCTGCTATTAGTATAACAAATAAGTACCATAATATCAAACTTTCTTAAGAAAAAAAGAGCATATTCCTATGCATCTTTCTCTAAAACAATCAGTTCATGCTGGGCCCTTGTACAAGCTACATAAAATAAATTTTGAGTCTTCTCATCATAATAAGAATCCTTATCTTGATAAACAATCACACTATCAAATTCTAAACCTTTAGCTAAATACGCAGGCAATATCAACAAATCTTTCTGAAAATCTGTCGTAAAAGCATTAACAAAAGACATCTTAAACTCATCTTTTAGTTGTTCATACAACTCACTAGCCGTCTTCTCATCCTTAGTTACAATTGCCACATTCTTATACTTTGCATTTAAATATTCAATATCAGAAATAAGTTTATCATAATCATGTACCAAAACCGGATTTGCATTCTTCTTTCGAATCGCACTAACATGATTCAAATGTAAAATCTTATTTGTAAAAGAAATAATCTCTTCACTAGAACGATACGTCTTTGTAAGCTCAATATATCTGCTAGGCCATAAGTCATTTAACCTTTCTAAAGAATCATAAGCATAATAAGGATTAATATTCTGATGAATATCACCTAAAATTGTAAAATGTGCTTTCTTGAAAATCTTACTCAAAATCTTGTATTGCAAATAATTATAATCTTGAGCCTCATCAATCACCACTTGTTCCATATATTTATCATAAGGAAATTCACTTAACAACCCTTTCAAATACACAAAAACAAGCGCGTCTTCATACGAAATAAAACGATTACTTTTTAATTTACGAATCTCATCAGAGCTTATATTGATATCACAATAATCCGACTCATAAAAATCAATCAAAATTTGTTTAAAATCCCTTTTCACAGGCAAACACTCAAACAATAACTTTCGATACGTCGCTTGCCTATGCCTTTTCCCATTAAAATTATTCTCACTCATTTTCAAAGCCATAGCCTGAATCCTCTCAAAAAAACTAAGCGAACTAAACCGATCATGAAACAAATAATCAAGCTCTTCTTTAGAATACTCAAAAACATGATTCTCCACAAAACCCCTCTCAAAAAAAGTATTCTCTTCTAAATGATGTACATAAGCCTCAATATCCAAGATAATCTTTTCACTTTGCTTATAACAAACCTCTTCATAAGACGTATTATCATCTTGATAGTATCTCGAAAGAAAATGAATAAAAGACTCTACCTCTTTATACTCTATAATAATCTTAGAAAGATAATCATGAAAAGTAGTCTGAACTGTGTTCTCCTCACCTAACTCCGGTAGTACATTAGAAATATATTCTGTAAAAATTTGATTAGGTGAAAAAATAAGTACTTTTTCACTTGTTAAATTAGGAATTTTGTAAAGTAAAAACGCAATACGATGTAAAGCAACACTTGTCTTACCCGAACCAGCAATACCTTGTACAATCAAATTTTTATCTCGGATATTTCTTATAACCTGATTTTGTTCCTGTTGAATCGTATTGACAATATTTTTCATTTTCTCATTCGAGTTTTCGGCAAGCACCTCCTGTAAAACATCATCATTAATATTTAAAGAATTGTCAAATACCCGTATAAGCTTCTGACTCTCTATCTTATATTGACGCTTCCGCAGTAACTCTCCGTAAACCTCTCCTTCCGGAGCCAAGTAATGTGCTGGTCCTGTCTCATAATCATAAAACAAACTACAAACTGGCGCACGCCAATCATAAATAATCTGATGAAGCTCATCTTTTTTTAAATACGTCATTCCAATATAAATGACATGCTTGACACCCACATCATCCATAAACTGTATAGAAGCAAAATAAGGACTAGACTCTATTTTCAACAACCTTCGGTAATAATCACGTTCATCAAGCATTCGTTTAGCTTCCATCTCACTATTTGTCCTTACACTTGTAAGTTCCTGAACGTCCATATCCCCCTTATTTTCCCACACATACTTCCGAAATTCTTGAATCCGCTCTTTCGAAGAAAAAATAGTTTGACTCATCATTTTAATCTTATCATTTAAAAACTTACAAACTCCCTTCAAATGATCTTTTTCTTTTTGCAACTCAAACTTATCCATTGTTAACCTCCTTTTTTAAGAAACACAAAAAAGCCCGATCTCTCGAGTTTCTTCCTGTCAAAAAATATAAATTGTCTTATTTAAATAAAAAAGTCACCTAAAGCATACCACAACTATAATAAAAGTACAACATTTTTTCAAATGATTAACAATTCATATCTAATCACATCACCAAACACAAAAAACAGTCTACTTTTGACTGTTTAACAACTTATTAACAACTTCCATATATTTATCAACAACAATTGTCCAAGTATAAGCCTCATGAATTCTCACTTTAGCTTTTTTCCCTAACTCTTGAACTTCCTTCTGGCCTAAAACATCAACATCCTCTAAAACCTTTTTAAGTTGACCATTTTCCTTAGAAAAATAAAAGCAACAATCCTCGCCAACTTCTCGATTATAAGAAACATCAAACAAAATATTCACAGAAGTATTAGCCAAAGCTTCTAACAAAGAAGGATTTGTACCACCAGCAGAATGACCATGTAAATAAGCATAAGCATGTTGCCTAAAATAAAGCAAAGCCTCAGGATCATACACAGAACCAATAAACTTAATCCTTTTATCTTTCTCAAAACCAGTTTCTTCTTGCAAATATTCATAAAATTTATTTTTTTCTAAATTACAAATAATAACTAGGTCTTTCTTTATATCGGTTTTCATAAACTCATTAATCATCGTTTCATAATTATTTTCTGGAACAAAACGTCCAACAATTAAATAATAATCATTATCTTTAATATCGTACTCTTTCCATAATTTCTTAACAGTTTCATTTTTCTTTGGCTTTTGATTCTCATAAGCTCCATAAGCAATAAAACCTGAAGGAACATGATACTTCCCATATTCCACATCAATATAGTCTTGTATAGCTTTAGAATCACACACAACATAATCACTATACTTTACACTAAAACGCTCACTAATCTTAAAACACTTCTTAATCCACCAAGACCACTTATCTCTTTTCCATTCAAGCCCATCTGGATTAATAACCAAAGGAACATGATACTTCTTAAGTTTTCTCTTCCAAAAAGGAAACAAAGGACCAACCTTACACCCCAAAACAATCATCACCGTATTGTCGAGTTTTTTTTCACGTATATACTTTAAAAAGTAACGAATAGCCTTAATCGTAAAGGTAAACATCGTTACAAACCCTTGCTTAGGAACATAAAGACTAGGACTAATCACTCCATCGATTTTCTTGATTTTTCTATCCTCACTCTTCTCATGTGTCAAATTAGGAATATAATATTGAACATCTTTATCCTTAGTATTCAAAACCAAATTAGTTACAAAAGTTTCCCAGCCTCCATAATTAAACTTATAACCACGAGAGCCAATAATAATAATATTTTTCATCCTAGCCTCCTATATCCAAAAAGTCAAATACAAAATACCTAAACTAATAAAATAAAATAATTTGAGTAAAGCCATTCCCAAAATATTCAAATGCCTATATTCCTTCTCATAATAAAACATACTTTTTTTAAGAGCCTTATACTTCTTAATCTTTTTCAAACTCTTATCCACCGTCAAACTTCCCATATGTTGTACACTCAAAGAAGTATCCACTACTACGCGCATAGCCTTAGCTCGTGCCTTATATCCCAAAATATTCTCTTCATAATACAAAAAAGTATGGGGATCAAAATATTTAATCTTCTTAAAATCCTTAAGTCTAGCCATAAAAAAGCATCCATGAATAACTTCAACATCACACAACTTTTCTTGATAATAGCTATCTTTATATCTTTGAAGTAAAAAACTAAAACGATTAAAATAATTCATAGTTGAAACTAATTCCGAAGCAAAACTAGGCAACTTCCAGCCCTTAGAAATATGTCCATACTCAAGTACTTTAGGTCCTAAAAAAGAAATCGTTTCATCTTTTTTCATATCTTGAATCAACGCCTCAATAACACTTTCCGAAACTACTACATCAGGATTAGAAATAATCGCAAGCTCACAATTTGTTTCTTTCTCTAAATACTTAAGACCCAAATTATTCCCATAAGCATACCCCTTATTTTGAGAACATTCTAAAACAATAATCTTTTTACTCTCAAACAAGCGAATCTTTTCCAAAGACTCATCCGTACTACAATTATCCACAACGACAATCTTAGATAAACACTTATAATCCATAATCTGTTCTAACATCTTAATCGTATTCTCATAATCATTATAATTTAATATTACAATTCCAGTTTTCATAAGCATCCTTTCTGTTCCAATAAGGATCGAACTAAAAAAATTATATCATCAGTCGTTAACTTTTTAAAGAAAAAAGAGAAATTCACCAGGATAAACGCATGAAATTTTAAAAATGCGTTTTTTTCATGTATAATAATAAAA
>ERZ1643251.2640-NODE-2640-length-17891-cov-7.514914_pt1 | contig 17891 bp, 18 predicted proteins | sample MGYA00579261_ERZ1643251 | MGnify/ENA primary metagenome ERZ1643251 (study PRJEB29033, sample SAMEA4952267) | chicken gut metagenome | biome: Broiler Chicken; feature: Gastrointestinal Tract; material: Caecum | place: Ireland | collected 2018 | study: Broiler...
CAGGTCCCGATGAAAGTCGGGACTTTTCTTTTTACGAAAAACAACTCAAAATGCCGTATGTTATACAAAATAGAGAAAACTACGGGTTTAAAGAATTTTTGATAATAATGCGTGTTTAATAAAAATGCAGTCTATTTATTCTACCGTGTTCTTGCCTCGAGACTCTCAGGTGCGTGTCGGCAGGCATATAAACCGCCAAATGAAAGACCAAAAGGTGCTTTTAGTTTGTTTTTGACAAACTAGTTTGACACGCTCCTTTCTTCCGTCAAAAACTTTTCGCTGTACAAAACTATCTATTAAATAACGAAATATTAATACAATTAAGCGTTAAAGCCATACTGTGTACTTCATCGGAAAAACGTTTGGGATTTATAAGATAAGGCTTTTCTCTATAAAGGTCATTACTGTTTGAGGTAGAATAACGAAAATGCAAGCCATCATTATCCAAATAATCCAAAACTTCGACCAATACAGAAATGCGTTTTATAAAAAATTGCTCCTCCTCTAATATGTAAGACTTGTTTTCTTTGACAAATTTAGTCCATAATTCTTTAATATTATGCGTTGGTCCATTTATTTTAATATTTGTTAATTCTAATGCGTTTTTTAATGATAATTCAACTGCTTGTCTACATAAGAATAGAAATGGAACCCAAACCGATCTAAACGAAACGATTTTAAAATTTTGGTTATACGCAGAATTAGATAGAATATCAATAGCGTGCAAATATGATTGAACTATTTCAAACTTTGCACCACTATACTGAAATTCTTTATTCATAATAGCAGAAGCAGAAATCAATTCCCATCCTTTTGACCTATCCAAATCAATATTTTCTCGGACAAAATCCTCTTTTGTTGGAATATTATCACTCATTTTTATACCAATAAACATGCAAATCTCCTGTAGAATGGAATACTTAAATAATAGCAAAAACAGTTTATTTTATCAATAAAAAATCCTAAACCGAATTTAGGTGTTCGATTTAGGATTTGTTTGGCGGAAGGAGAGGGATTCGAACCCCCGGAAGCTTTCACTTCAACGGTTTTCAAGACCGCCGCATTCGACCGCTCTGCCATCCTTCCATGTTGAAATTACCGAAAATCGGCAATTTTATTCAGTTTTACGTTTTCCAAGTTTTAACCGCTTGATTTCAAGTGCTTTTCAAGACCGCCGCGTTCGACCGCTCCGCCATCTCTGCAAAACACTTTATTATTTTAGCAGAGCCGCGCGCCGTTGTCAACTTATTTTTATACATGAGAGTTGCCCAAAAGCGCGTGGTAAAAATAATATTGCTTTTATTTGTCATTACGATTAAGCCGCCGCGATAAAAGTCGCGGCGGCGCATGAAAAATTTTGCCTTACTGAAATTCTTCCCAATGCGCGGACTGCGCCGCACATAATCTATATTATAAGTTCTGCTTTTAACGCCTACACCTTTTCCGAAAGCGGCGCGGGCAAATGAATTTGCCCGCGCCGCTACAAAACATTATGGAGGTTTGGTTCCGCGCAGCGAGCTGCGCGGCGTGATGAACTTGTTTATGACGCGGCTTTAACGCCGAGCGCGCGGCATTCAGCCAAGGCGGCTTCGTCGGGCGTGTTATTGCAGATTAAACCTTCGGCGATGAGCGCCCCTCCGACAGACGAAACATCGCTCTGCCAGGTGCGCATCCATTCGCCGTCGCCCCAGTCGTACGAGCCGAACAGACCGACCTTTTTACCCGAAAGCTTATCCCTGACCGAGGCATACCAGGGCTCGAACTCGCCTTCTTCAAGGTTTTCCGCACCCATGGCGGGGCAACCCATCAGCACGACGTCAGCATCGACCGAACTGCTGTCGGCTGCTGCCACGGGGATTAAATTTACCTGAGCGCCCGCACTTTGTGCGCCCTCCGCCACGGCTTCCGCCATCATCTGCGTATTGCCCGTGCCGGACCAATATATGACGTTTACTTTCATAAAATCTCCTTTATAAATTATATTTGCGCGTTGCCGCGTGACTTGTCATTGACATACAATCAGGCGTTTGCGCCTGTATTTTTGCAGAAAATACTTTCGAGCGAACAGCCGAACGACATTCTTTGCAGAATTTTGCGTGTACAGCGCTCATACTTTTCAAACAGCCGCCTCTTCTCCTCCTCGCCCTCATAAACCTTCCAGTAGCCCGTAAGCTTTACGCCCTCGTTGGGGTGCGCGATAAAGGCGCGGACGTCTTCGATAGGGTAATTGAGAAAAACGCCTATCTCGTGCGGGAAAGACAACCCGTTCATTCGGCTTTTGAGAATTTCAACCGCCTGACCGACATTTGCATAAACATACCCCTCGCCGTTAAGAAAAGACTTTACATCGGGGTCAGACAAAATTTCCTGAATTTTTTCACGGTTATAAATATAAAGCAGAATATGGCGGACGTACTCTTTGAGGACGACGAACTCGAAGCCGCGCTCGCCGAAGTGGCGCGCGTATTTTTTTATGCAGTCGCTGCACTCCTTTTTGAGCCTTACGAGACTTGCCGCCTTGATGCCCGCAAAAGTTATGCCGCAATGCGCGCCGAGTGTGTATTCGGTTTCGCTCATAAAATACCTGCCCTTTGCTTTTTATAAAGTTCGCATATGCGAACTACATGATATATTATATGAAATACGCGGGCGTTTGTCAACTGTTTTAACATAAAAATTAACCTTAGTTTATTATTTTTTTCTGTACCACCCGTTGCCGCTTGCCGCCTTGATATCAAAAAATAAGCATATGCGCCGAATACTGCTATGTGCGCGTTTTGGCGGAAATATGCGCAAAAAAAATTGCGGGCGGCGCAACTTTAAAAAGCCGCGCCGCCCGCCGAAATGTGCGTTTAATACCGCATATATGCGGACATATGACGAAATTTATTTTGAATGTTTGCGCTCGTAGCGGACGAAGAAATACGCCGCAGCGACGCCGCCGACAAAGAGCACTATGCCGAGTATGAGTTCCCACAGTTGGAAAGCGCCGCCCCACTCTGCATAATAGTCAAGCATATCGGTATTATAAAACATTGTTATAACCGAGCCGAGCGACATGCCTGCGACTGTGAAGAACGTGGGCGCGCGCCATTTTTCGATCAGCTTTGACATGCCTTTGGAGACCGTCAACAGCCCCGCGACAAAGCCGACGATAAGGCAGGCGTAAACGATGAATACAGCGGGATTTTCACCCCAATATGTTATGCTTATGGAATTTATCAGGGGTGTGAAGTAGCCGAGCATCATTAATATTGCCGTAGCTGAAAGTCCGGGGACGAGCTGGGTTATGGCAATGACATATCCGAGCACGAGGAAGAGAATGTAATGATACCATTGCGCGTTTTCAAGGACGGCATTGCCCGTGGCGATGTTACATGATATTGCCGAAAAAGCTATGGGAACAGCCAGCCCGATAAGGAAAAGCGCCGCGCGGGGCGCGGTGATTTTTTCGCCCTTAATCTGGTCTGTAACGGCAGGGAACGCGCCGAGCATAAGCCCCGCAAACAGCGCAACCACGGCAAACATGACGAGATTTATGAGCTGTTCTACGGCTATAAATCCAACGACGAGCCCTATTACCGCGCCTATCGCGATGGGCAGGAGAAAGCGCACGCACTTTTTAAAAGATTTAAGCAGATTGCCGAAGGCATATAAAAGCTTTTCGTACAGCCTGAAAATGATTGCCACCGCCGAACCGCTGACGCCGGGGACGATTATGGCGAGCCCAATAAAAAGCCCGAGGACGCCGCCCTTTGCCACTTCCTTTTTGTCGGCATAGGCGAGCGAAAGTTCCTCTTTATCCTCCTGCCCGCTCTGTTCGGGTCGGGTATTTGTTTCTTCCATATATTACCTCGTTTTTAAATATTGTAATCCAAACCGTAAAAAAAGGCAAGCGATTATGCGGCGCTATCGGCGCCTGCGCGCGAAACTCCTTCCTCCTCCCCGGCCCGTTCGGCAGAGAGCGTGCCGCGGTAAATTTTTCCGCCCGTGCGAACGTCGATGAGCAGCGTTATATAAAAGATCGCAACGCCTATCGCTGCGACTATCATGTCCCAGATGGTGTCTGCAAGCGGGTGCCCGCCCGAGGCGAGCGCAGCCTTCCACAGCTGGGGGTCGGTGCCGAATAAGAGCGACATGGCGTATTCGGAAATTTCCCATATTGCCGCCACGCCGAGCACGGACAACATTACGAGAAGCAGTCTTCCCCACATTTTCATGCCTTGACCGCCCCAGAGATTTATAAAATAGTATATCAGCTGGGCGCACCACACGCCGAAGTAGGTGTGCAGAAATTTATCGTAATTGGGGATAAAGGCATAAAAATTGAGCGCCGTGCCGAGGTCGACAGAGATTATTATCTGGACGGTGACTATGACGACGAGGAAATAGGGGATTTTTATCTTTGCAAATTTTTCGAGCAGTGGAAAAATTACCGGCACTATCGCGTACAGCGGCGCCTGAATGTAGACCGATGGAATGACCTCAGGGCAGGCAATATGGTGCAGCGAAACGGCGAGTATGCCGAAAATAAAGCTGAACGCCAGCGGCGCCCACATCATGATTGTTTTCTTGTTCATAAGCTTTATCTCCTTTCATACTCTCTTTGCTACATGAGCGGCGAAACGAGGCGCAAAAGCGCGATTGCAACCGTCTTTACAAGTCCGTTTTTGGCGGGCTTTTGAGGATTGTCGCAGTCGGGGAAGGTATTTTCAAAGTCGGCGTTTATCTGCGCAAGAACGTTCTGATCGTCGGTTAAAAGAGCATCCTCGAACTGCTGATAAAAAGAACGCATATCGAAATTTACGGTACCCACGACGGCGCAGGTTTCGTTTATTGCCAGCTTGCTATGCACGAACGAATCGCGAAGGTAATATATTTTTACGCCGTGTTTTATGAGCTTTTCGGCATTATCGCGCGTGACGAGATATACATAGTACTTATCAGGCACGGATGGCAGGATAATGCGCACGTCGACGCCCGAAAGAGCCTTGTTTATTATGCACTGGGTCACGCTGTCGTCGGGTATAAAATAGGGCGTCATGATGTAAAGTCTTTCGCGGGCGGAAGAGATTACATTTTCAAATACGCTCTTGCAGATGGTCAGCTCATACTCGGGACCGTCGACGTAGGGCGCGGCGACATATGGCGATGAAAACCTTTCATAGTGCCCCATATACGGAATATATTCGCACTTTTTATTAGTTATGAACTCCCACTGTCTGAGGAAAAACAGCGTGAACGAATCGACCGCCTCCCCCTCTATTCTCAGCCCCGTGTCCTTCCAGTAGCCGTGCATATGCTTTTCGTTGATATACTCGTCGGCGACGTTGCTGCCGCCGGTATAAGCAATTTTGCCGTCGATCACAATTATTTTGCGGTGATCGCGATAATTCATCGCAAAGGTAAAGCGCGAAAGCAGGCGGTTGAAAACGCGCACCTGCGCCCCCGCCGCCCGCATTTTTTTGCGCATTGCGTGCGAAAAGGCGCGGCTGCCGACGTCGTCGTAAATCATGCGCACGTCTACGCCCTGTTTTATCTTTTCTTCGAGCACGTCCCATATTCTGCTTATTAAAACGCCGTCGGAAACGGCATAGTACTCTATAAACACGAAGGACTGCGCGCCCTTTAAGCTTTCGATAACATCGTCGAAGAGCTGCACGCCCGAAGAAAAATAGTTAAGGCGGGTGTTGTTGTACGAGCGGAAATTACCGGCGCTGTTTAAATATGCGCACATATGCGCCATCTCGTCGGAGGCGTTCACCGCAGTATGTTCGGGGAGGAAATGTTCGCTGCGGGCAAAAATTTCCCTGTGGCGGCGGCGGGCGCGGGCGTACATATACTTATCGTTGGACATAAAGTATATTATGAATCCGCAGAAGAAAAACAGCAGAATAAAGAGCACCCACACCGCCTTAGCCTGCGTGTTGCGGTGGGACGACATGACCGAAATAGCGGTGAACACGCTGATTACGAACATGACGGCGAGATACCACACCAACGCAATTGTGGCGGGAAGAAAACTGAGCGCAATTATTATGCCGAGCTGAATGAGTATTACCAGCGCGGCGAGCATGGTTTTGAACGCGCCGACGTTGTTGTGTTCGGTGCGGATTTTTACGAGCTTATCTTCGGTGAAGCGCTGTCTGCGGCGGCGCGACCTGTCCTCCAACGAGCGCGTGGGAAAAGTAGGAAGATTAGGTCTATCCATTTACAGCCTCCTGACCATTAACCTCCTGCGGGGCGGGGTCGTCGAACCCCTCGGATTTTTCTGTATCGACGGGAACGAGTTCGATCGCCTCCTCAATGAGCGCCTGCGTGAGGCGCAGTTTTTCGATTATTTTTCCCGTGGCGATTTTGCGTTCGCGACGGCGCAGGACAAAGCACAGTATCACGGACAAAACCGCGCCAGCGAGCGAAAGCCCCACACATATCCAGCCGATAAAATTCAAAACATCAGAAAACGACATGACGAGCCAAAGCCCCAAAACGGTGAAACATACGGCGACGAATACGATGAATACGGCTACCGCCGTGCTCTTTACGTGGGCGTTGCCCGTGATTTCGACGAGAGAATTTATGGCGCGCTCCATGCGCACCTGCAAATATTGAAGCCTGTCCTTGTTGGGTATTTTATGCGGGCGGCGCAGGCGCACATACTTCATGTCGTAATACTGTTTATCGTCCTCGGTGGTAATTTCCGTCCAGCCGAGCGCGCGGTAGCATTGCAGTATGCGGCTGAGCTGATCGCTTTTTACCGACACGGAAAGATAATCGTAGTTAATGTAATCCTTAGACATTTTTTACCTCATCTTTAAGGGCGCGCCTGCCCGAAACTATCATATATATGCCCATGAAAACCATAATTGCGCACACCGCCGTACCAGTCGCGATGCCCATCGTGCGGCTGAAAGCCGCATAACCGGCGTGATTTTCGCCGAACGACACGAGCATGGACGTCTGCAAAACAAAGAGCGCGACGAGCGCGTCGGCAAAGCCGATATTGCGCAGGGCTTTTATTGAAAAATCATCCTGCTTTTTTGCCTTGCGTATGTTGCGCACCGCCAGCCCGAAGCGCACGAAAGTGTAGAGCGCGGCGGCGATGACGAGATAACCCGACTGCCTTCTGCCGGCGCCCGCAACCGACATGCTTACAATGTTGGCGACTATGAGAAGAGTGAGCACGATGAGCCATATGCCGCAGCGAACGTATTTTTTTGCAGAAAGCCCGGCGCGCTCGTCTTTTGTAAGGGCGCGCGCTTTTTTGCGCTTATCCATTAAAAAAGTGCCGCGCAGCGCGCACAGAAGAATGTAATAGACGGCAAAAAGCCCATTCCAAAGAGCCGAATAATGCAGGGCGACGGCGCTGTTATACACGGCATATGCGGCGTTGAGCGCGACGGACGCACAGGCGATAACCACCGTGCGGTAGCCGTAATTTTTTACGAGATTGGAAGTAAATTCGTACCTTGCGGCAAACTCGAGCGTGCGCTGTTTTACCTTGGGAAATCCGTAAACGCAGATATAGCCGATGTATACGAGCGAAAGCAGGGCAAAAAAGTAACAAAAGTACGCCCCGACGTCGTTTATTCCGTTGAGCGACAGCACAATTGCGGCCGCAACAAAAATGCAGCCGACCACGAAAGCTATTGCAGCCTGGACGACGGACGGGTTAAGCACCCTTTGCCAGAGGCGTTTGAAATATAAGAGCAATCTTTTCATACCCCGCAAAAATACATTTTACATTTAATATATTAAGGCTTTATAAAATGCATGTAAAAATTTTGTAAATATTGTGATTAAAGCCATTATAACACATAAATTACCAAAAATCAACATGGTGAAGTAAAACGGATGTTCCAGGAAAGTGTGCTATATTATCTGTCATTTCGACCGAGCGACAGCGAGTGGAGAAATCTATCAGTAAAGCAAGAAATAAGGTGAGATTTCTCCATGCGCCGCCGCGACTGAAAGTCGCGGCGCCTTAGTCGAAATGACATATTTAATTAAATTGTACACCTTTCAGGCACTCCCAAGTAAAACGCGCCAACGGTTGACTTACACCCCGATATATAATATAATTAATGCATGAAACAAATTTACATAAGAAGGGCGCTGGGCGCGCTTACCGTAGCCGTACTTGCGTGCGCGCTTGCGCTCACCTTTACCATATCCGATTATTACATATTCAACCGCATTACGGAGTACGGCGTTGTATTTTGTATAAGCCAATGGGTTAAAAAGGGCGCGCTGCTGCTCATCCCCTTAGCCGTATTTTACGGCAGGCGGAGCTGCGCCGACGTCATAAAGTACATACTGCCCGTATTCGTAATTTTAAGTTGCGCGCTGTTCGGCGACTTTTTTGACATAACCAAACCCGCCGACACGCCGGCGCAGGAAATTTACAACCAGGTCAACCTGTTCTTGCCGAAATGGCTGAACATGACGCTGTTTTTTGCGCAGAACGCCTTTATGCTCGCAATATGCGCGCTGCTATTTGTGCGCGACGGCGCAAAAATAAGAGCAAAGAGTTTCATATATTTATTGCCCGCTTTGCTCGCATGTATGCCTCTCAACTTCTTTGAAAATTTTTTCGACATAAACGCCATTCCCGCCGACAGCTTTTTGCGGTTTAAAAACTTCACCGTATGGCACGCATTAGCGATAATAATATTAGCCGCGTTTACAATATGCGGATATTACTTTCTTAAAAACAAGAGCGGACGCGACCGCAACGCATGGCTCGGCGCAATGGCTGTTACACTGCTCATACAGTACCACTCGAAGGACAGCGTTGTAATGGGCGACGGCTACAACGTTTACCACACCGTGCTCGCCTGCGTGCCGCTGTTTATTTGCAACATAGGCGTATACATAGCCTCGCTTTCGGTATTTGCACGCAAAAAGTTTTTGTACGAAACGGCGTTCTTCGTGCATGTCGCGGGCGCGCTGAGCGTGTTTGTTTACTTCGGAAAAGACGAGATGAGCAACTACGGAATTTTTTGCAGCTATTCCATTCTGTTTTTCACGCTCACCCACGCCCTATTGTTCGCGCTCAGCGTTCTGCCCTCTGCATTGGGGCAATACAAGTTTAAAATGCGCGACTGCGTCGCCCCCCTCGTTTACTACTTTATCGTCATAATACTCGCCTCGGTTTGCAGCGCGCTGGTGACCTCCGCCTCCATGACGTGGCACACGGAGAACGGCTATTATCTGACCGAAGGCGAGCTGATATACCCCAACTACGCGTTTACGCAAATAAATCCCCTGCCATTCGATATCCCTCCCGTGTGGACTCTTAAAATATGGAATTACAATTTGAACATGCTGTACATACTCGGCTTATACGCCGTATATGTGGCGCTGTTCTTTGCCTTCACGGGAGCGTATTATTTATTTCTGCGGGTGCGCGCAAAGTGGCTTGCACGCCGCATATATGCGGAGCAATCTGCTGCGCAGGGCGAATTTGCCGCAACAGATGAACGGGATGACGAAAACGACGAAAACGCATAGAGTGCGGAAAAGCCGCTTTAATACTCAAATACGCGAAAGAATACGCAAAAGCGCGCCGCGCGGACATTTTGTCCGCGCGGCGCGCTTATTATGTAACAAAATCAATTGTCGGTGCCGAGGCAATCGGGGCATATGCCGCTGAACTCGATTTCGGTGGACAGAACCTTATACCCCGCCACATCGTCGCTATTCATTACGGGGGCGAAATCTTCGGCAAAGACGTCCGTCACCTTGCCGCAGCGCACGCAATGGCAGTGCGCATGGGGAGCCGTGCGGGCGTCGAAACGGGTGTCGCTGCCCAAAAGATTGAGCTTTCGCACCACGCCGTCCTCGGCAAATTGTCCGAGCACCCTGAACACGGTGGCGCGCGAAAGGTGGGGATTATCTTCCCTTATCTTTTCATAAAGCTCCGACGCGGTTGGATGGTCGGCAAGCATGAGCGCGTTGTAGATTATGCGCTTTTGTTCTGTATTGCGTTTGTTTTCCATATTGATATTATATCTTAATAATATACAATTGTCAACAATTTTTAGGGAGTGCCCGAAATGTGTTTAATTTAAATAATTATGTCATTTCGACCAAGTGAGCAACGCGAACGCGCGGAGAAATCTCGCCTTACTGATAGATTTCTCCGCTCGCTATCGCTCGATCAAAATGACAGATAATAATTACACATTTTCGAAAACTCCACAATTTTTACACATATGTTGCAATATCAGAGTTCGCCCTCGGCGCTTTGCAGCGCCTTCATTTTGCGCCAGTTGAGAAAGCCGTATAAATCGTTTACGAGGAACATGACAAAACAGATGATGACCGAAAGGTAAGAAATGTCTTCCGCCGCGGCGAGCGACCAGAGCACTATTAAAACGACGTCGTTTGCGGCATAGGCGAGGGCGAAATACGGACTGCGGCGAAAAGTGAGGTAAACAGCCACAAAACTTGTGGTGACGGAGATCGTGCCGGGAATGATGTTGGCGGTGTTGAACGCCCTTAAAATAAAGTAAAAGGCGACCGTGACGGCGGCGGCGACGGCGAGCATTACAGCCCATTCCCTCCCGCGCACGCTGCCCACCGCGACCTGCGAACGCCTGCCGCCGTAGGGATTTTTGAGCCACGCGACGAGCGCGACGACCGCCATGGGCGCCGTCATGCCAAGGTAGGTTATCATTTCGCCGTAATAGGCGAAGCCGTAGGATATTATGCCGTAAAGCACGCTGAAAACGATCATGAGCGCCTGACCTACGGGGTTGCCCTTGGCGTTGAAGATGAGCGAAGTCGCGCCGACGAGGGACGCGCACAGCGTTAAATAATTTACCCTGTCGAATACGCAGAACGAAATTATTATGAGCGCGACGGACGCACCCCACAGCGCCCACTCGCCGACGGAAAAATACTTTAAAAATTTTTTCATAAAACCTCCTTGTACCGCACCAAACCGCCGCCGCGGCAAAAAAAATAAGCGCCCCGACCCGACGTCTTCTGAGACCTAACGACGTGCGGACGATGCGCTTGCTACCCGGTGGCAGTAAATTATTGATTTTTATACATTCTATCATACGGTTAAATCAAAATCAAGCTTTTACAGATAAATTTTTTTGCTATCCGACGTGCTTTTTTGCATTTTATTATTACTTATATCATTTCTTAAATTACTTACGTCATTTCGACCGAGCGACAGCGAGTGGAGAAATCTATTCATTATTTCTTGCTTTGTTGATAGATTTCTCCGTGCGCCCGACTTCGTCGGGCTTAGTCGAAATGACAGGAAAGTGGCGACAAGCCTCCCCTTGCTTAGGGACGAGCGGCGCTGTTCTGCAAACAATGGACACCCATTGTTTGCGCGCGGCGAGATGAGCGAGCGCATCCCCCCCCATCATGCTACGTATGCCCTTTTACACGAAACTTAAAAAAGGGGGCGCGAGCGGTGACCGAAAACGGCGTTATCCTTGCGCCGTTTGAGAAAGTGTCACCCAAAGGGTGACGAAAGGGTAAATTTTTATATTTACTGAATTGATAGATTTCTCCGTGCGCCCGACTTCGTCGGGCTTAGTCGAAATGACAAACATAGTTGCTTTTTCCCGCGCCGAAGGTGCACTCATGCTCACCTTAACGCGCAGCAAAGCTGCGGCATTTCATACCGCACTGTGATATGACATTTTTATACTATGGGATGGGTCGGTATTTCACAAAAACGGCTTGCCGTTTTTATTTCGCATGTCGAAGGCATATTTAACTCTTTTGCGCACAAAAGTAAGCGCGGGCGGCAACGCCGCCCGCGCTTACTTTACATGGATTATATATTGTTGACGACGCCCGTAAAGAGTATAGTCCCGTAGGGGTCGGTTAAAACGTAGCCGAAAGCTCTGTCGATCACCATGTCGTACAGCACTTCTTCAATTTGTTCGGCGCTCGTGGGGGCGTTGACCACTACCGTGACCGCCGCGCCCTCTATGCCCTTGCGGTCGACTTTGAGCTTTGCGACATGCTGAATGCGCTGGCAGACGATCCTTTCTCCCGCGGGGGTGGCGCCGCCGGGAATGAGCGACGACAGATTGCACCGCGCTTCCGAAAACAGGTCGGTTATGCCGAAATTGTCGTTTAAAGTTTGAATGACGTCGCCGCCGTACTCTGCCTCGAACTGCGGGAACAGGCAGCGCGTTTTATGGTTGACATTAGCCGCCTCGTCATAGCCGCCGTAATCGGTTATGCCCGAGACGAAATTTATCGCGTCGGCGTTGAACACGTCGCGCAAGGCATAGCCTTGGTCGGGCAGGACGAAATGCAGCTTGAACCCGCCGCTCGTGCGCGTATAGAACGTGCTGAAATGTTCGCCGCGCTGCACCCTGCCGAGATTATACTTGCCGCGCATGAGCCGGAGCGAAAGGACGGCGCCGTCCGTTTGGGTGAAATCGTATTGGCTGTCGGTGAGCGGAAGTTCGTCGCCGCCGTCGTACCAGCCGTCCTTTAAATAAAGGGTGTTGATGAGCGCAAAATATGTTTCGGCGGGGAGCTGGAAATCCTGGTCGATGAGCCCGTTCGTGCGCTCCTTTATAAAGTTACGGATAGCCTCGTTTGCGGTCCGGTTGTCGCCCGCGAAGTCGGTTGAATAAGAATAGCAGAAATACTTTTCGGCGAGGTCGGTTATGCACTCTTCGATGTACTCCACCCCCTCCTGCATCCACACCGAGTTTGTGGTTGAAAGGGTTGTGCCCTCCTGCGAGTAGTTGAGCGCCCTGTAAAGATAGGAAAAGTCGGTCTGCAACTGCTCGTAGGTGACGTTTAGGGCAGATAAGATCTGTTCGCGCGTTTCTCCCGCCGCCGTGCGCGCAGACAGAGCGAGAGCCATGTACACCGAAACGGGAGATATGGCGAGGTTGCCGTCGCTTTCGTAGTCCGAATACAGCGCCTCGGTGAAGTCCGCAGCAAAGGCGTTGGCGCTCTGCGATATCGTCTTGTAGCTTTGCTGCTGCCTGTCCTCGTAAGTTACGGGCGAGTGCTGACCGGGCGCGGCGATGAGGTTGCCGCTCGCCGCGCACGAACAGATTACTGCGCAGCCCACCGCCGCCGACATGAGTACGCACAAAGGTTTTAAAAATTTTTTCATAAAATCCCCCTTCGGGTCGCCCCGGAACGTGTTTTTGCGGAGACAAATTGCCTTGTGCGACCCTCTTTTACCTATAACACAATCTGCTCCCGCCATTCCTGACATAAAAATTAAAAAATTTTTAATTTTTTTGCCCCCGCATTCTAATCATGTCAATATTTGCAAAACACATAAATTTTTTCAGTCGGAAAATACAAAAAGAATATAAGATCATGGTCTGACGACTCATTATATTTCCAAACATAATCTTCGGTTGAATCGGCAATAAATTCCTCGGCGATACCTTTTTTACTTACCAAATATTCAAGACTGCCGAAAAATCTATACCGCGCGATATTTATATGTTTATTATATCAAACAATTGCGTTTTGTCAACATATTTTTATTGAATATCAATAAAAATTTTAAATAATATATAAAAATTGCGCGCGCCGACAATTTACAGTTGTCGGCGCGCGCTTTATAGAGCGGGTTATATCACCATGCGGGCTGAACATATCGCTATATCCTTTCGCACAGCTTATGTTGTAAGGTTATTATAGCACAAAATGTGAGTTAATAATTCTGCCGATAATTTATAGCCGTTATAACTAAAATAAGCAATTGCCGCACCTATAATAAACCCGTGACTACCTTCATTCTCCTCGGAAGACGATTCTGAGAAAGCGGAAATACTATAATTGCAGTACTGATTAATCAAACTATCGGTTGTATCAATAAGCGCTTGCAATTTTTCCTTATCCTCAATATTTTCTGTTAACGAAAGCATTTGATTATAGCTTTCTTTCTGAGCCTCTAACTCGTTGATAACTGACGTTCCATTGTCAGCAAAATAGTTCTCTACTGCGGCAAAAACATCGGCTTCGTCATCTATGACAACACTATCCTCATAAGGAAATCGCGTTACATTATTTATACCTATATCGCTTTCATATTCACTAACATCTGCATTTGCTATATTTGAAGAAGATTTTGACGTATTAAAATAAACGCCCGTCAAAATAAATAATGTTCCTAATAAAATACTTAAAAACTTCATAATTTCTCCTTAAAAATTTTATTTATTAACGATTGTAAAATCATGTTACTATAAGAAAATTCTTTTAGGCATTACTCTTTCCGCCCGAGGTTTAATACCGAAACATATTTTACATAACGTACTTGAAAGTATACAAAACAACATCGTTCGGATAATATAGAAAAAACATTTCAGACTGCGAGTTCTCTTTCTCTAAATATTTCCAAACATAGTCACATGTCAAATCAGGAATGAATTCTTCCGCTTCTGGCACTTCGACAATAAACGAATTGAAACAAGCACTGACATTTTCTTCAAAGGAGCGCTGACCGTCACAAGGCTGGTCCGGGTTATCCGAAAAATCGGCTATAAGTTGCGACGGTTGGGTTTCAAAACCGATAATGTTATATGTTGCATTTTCACCCGGAAAACCTTGCCAATATTTATGATAAATCAACTCCGAATCATCCGGAAGAGTTATCCCCCAACGGCTTAGACTTTTGGCAACATCTTCTATCGTCGTCGGAGCTTGTGTCAACCCGTCTATTGCTGTGCCAACAAGAATGCCAAAAGTTGCAAACACAGAGCTGCACCCCGAACCGAATGCAAGGACGAGGGCAAAAATTAATATAAATAAGCCGCAGGCGCACCTTTTAAGTTTTTTCAACCAATCACCTCCCGATAATTTATACCGCGCGATATTTATATGCTTATTATATCAAATAATTGCGTTTTGTCAACATATTTTTATTGAAAATCAATAAATATTTTAGATAACACATAAAATTGCGCGCGCCGACAATTTACAGTTGTCGGCGCGCGCTTTATAGAGCGGGTTATATCACCATGCGGGCTGAACATATCGCTATATTTTTCCGCACAGCTTATGTTGTAAGGCTATTATAGCACAAATTATATTAATGTCAATTATTTTTTATTAAATTACAATAAAAATTTATAAATTATTTGATTGTAACTCCTCTGTGGCATGGTTATGCTGAGAAAAATTGAATATTTACGTCACAGCGGCAAAGATAAACTGCTTTATGCGGCCATCTTTCACCTAATTACAGCCTTCACACAACACAATCCCCACCGCCATTCCTGACATAAAAATTAAAAAAATTTTTATACTGAAAACGACTTTGAGTGTTTTGTTAAGATTCCGGGCAAAAATTCCAGTTTTAGCAGATAGACATCGCCACATTATTGCAGTATAATTATAATAAACAACAAGGAGACCGAAATGGACTTAGGAAACAATTTATTCAATGCGCGAAAAAAAAGCGGACTTTCGCAGGAAGAGGTTGCCGAAAAACTGGGAGTGAGCAGGCAGACTGTTTCTAAATGGGAGACGGACGAAACGCTACCGGACATACGCCAGGCAAAAAGAATGGCGATTTTGTACAATCTTTCGCTGGACGAACTGATAAGTTTTGACATGGACGTCAAAGCCATAGAAGTTGCCATTGAGAACACGAGCGAAGAAGTACAAAACAAAGTAGACTGGACAAAGATGTGGAGCAAAAAATACCCCGTTCTTGCAACTTATCAGAGCACGGTTAACACAAGCATTTATGCAGAGGAGCTGGACAAATTGCTATGCGACCTTGAAAAGCGTTATGGGTATTCGAGGCTGGACAGTCTTCTCGTTCTCAAAGATATACTGGCGCACACATGGAACAAAAAAAGATAACTGCGCGTTTAGATGGCCTGTTCCACGCGCAGTATGCGCATTAAACGGAAAAATTGTCAGCCCGCGGCAAACTATAAGTTTGCCGCGGGCTGATTTACAATACATTTAACAGTTTAATCCGGCAGTCCGCTCCATAAATCGGGTTTACTGCGCAAATTGAATGTTTACGTCGCCGTTGTTGCAGTCGACGGCGAGCGACTTTGAACCGTCCTCCTTGCTTTCGGGGAGATTGCTGTCGCCCTTCTTTATGGTGCAGGTTATGGAATAATCGTCCCAGCCGCCGACAAGAGTGCCCGTTATGTTGCCGTTTCAGCGCAACCTGCGGTTGCTTGCCCAAGCCACCAAAATCTCGCCATCTCAACCATACTAAAAAAGCACCCTTTCAGGTGCTTTTTTATTTTTAGCTTTATTACACAAACCAAACTAATTTAATTCGGTTTAAAAATCGATTCAAATATCTGCTTGCCGTCATATCCTTTAAAACTTATTACCCCATTTCTGTTAATAGATAAACTTAGAAGATTTAGAATTTTTTCTTTTAACGCATCATTTGATATTTTTTCGAGATATTTTTTAATAAAAGATTTGTAAAACATCTCTGCATCTCCCCTATTTAGATTTTTAGCCTGTATAGCTTTAATCATGCTTTCTTTTATTTCTTTTATACAATTCTCAGCTTTGTCCTCTAATTCCTTAATCTTATTATTATATTCTTCTCTTTTTATATTATCATATTTATCTAATCCATCTATAATTTTATCTATATTTAAAATCAACAAGATTTCTAAAATATAATCTGCCCCTACATCAGCAATATATGATTTCTCTGAAACTAACGGCAAGTTATGGAAAAGACATAAATATTTTTGACATGCAGGTATATTATAATCCACTTTGCTAAGAAAATTATTGTAGACCTTAATATCATCTTTAATAATACCATAAATTAAATCAACGTATTTATCATATTGAAGTGATAGATAACTTGATAAAGTTGTTTTAGAAATACATAAATCATTATAATTTAAAAAGTTTTTGAAAGTAAAAACCACATTAATATTTTGTTCTAAAATAATTCTTTTAATTTCCTCAAAAGAAATATTTACATTATAGTCAATCGAGGATAAGTCATACAAAAAAATATTATTACCCCAATCTGTTTCATTTTTTAAATTAGGTAACACCTCTATTTCTCTATACATATAGCCAAACTTTGGCTCCATAAAATCAAACACTTTATCAATAAAATCCGAGTCATTATTAATACAAAAAATAGTTTTATTTATTCGTGAAATTAAATCATTTTCATCTTTCGACAATTTTTCACCATTTTTTAAAAAAAAATTAAACTCACAATATTTACCAGAATCTATTTTGTTTGTAAAGGTGGGTAAATAATAGTTATTTTTTAAATTAATCATTTGACGTACCTCTTATAAAATAATCTTTAACATAAATTAAGGATATAAATTCATAGAAAATTTTTTTGCTAACAGTTTTGTAACTAAAAAATCGCAACCTAAAACTTGCTACTTAAAAAAGTGGTTCGTTTTAGGTTACGATTGGTGGAGATGTTCCTTCCAAATCCGAACCTAATTCCGCGTTGATTTCGTCTATCGTGGCCGTCTTTGAGCCGTCTTTATAGTTAAACGTGAACACTACTTTGTCGTCATAGACGAATACGGCATTCACAAAGCTCTCGACGAGCCGCTTGCGGCTTGCAACGTCCGTCAAATCGGTATCGCGGAATTTGCTTATCCAAAAGGCGATGTGCTCCTTCGTGATCTTCGGCTTTTGCAGTTCCTCGCTGTAAATGGCGACTTTGATCTCTTCTCTTTCCTGCTCCAACGCTTCCAGCCGCTCTTTGGTGGAGGGAGTAAGTATGCCATGCTGTATGGCGTTGAGCATGTTCTGTATGCCGGTTTCGATCTCTTTCAGACGAGCATTGAGCTGCGGCAGCTTGGAGTTCTCTTGCGCAAGAATGTTCAAGATCGCGTCGGCAATATGGTCGATGAGTTCGTCGTCCATGACGATCTTCATGATGTAATGAATGACGGCGT
>ERZ1643251.2642-NODE-2642-length-17884-cov-7.829491_pt1 | contig 17884 bp, 19 predicted proteins | sample MGYA00579261_ERZ1643251 | MGnify/ENA primary metagenome ERZ1643251 (study PRJEB29033, sample SAMEA4952267) | chicken gut metagenome | biome: Broiler Chicken; feature: Gastrointestinal Tract; material: Caecum | place: Ireland | collected 2018 | study: Broiler...
AGCATATCATAAAAGGGGATTTGTTCACAATTTATTTACTCATGCGTTTGTCGTGAAATTTTTGTTGATTTCAAATTTCTATCGCGCAACTGGGAAATATGTGATACAATGGAGGGGCGAAAGGAGACATTGCCATGCATACGTTTAGAGACATTACGGATTTGGTGGGCGGCACGCCCCTATTGGAGCTGCGCAATTACACAGCACGCCACGGCCTGGGGGCTGCGCTGCTGGCCAAATTGGAATATTTGAATCCCGCCGGCAGCGTCAAGGACCGGGCAGCGGTCTATATGATTCGCGACGCTGAGGAGCGGGGCCTGCTGCAGCCCGGTGGCACCATCATCGAGCCTACCTCCGGCAATACCGGCATCGGTCTGGCGGCGGTGGCGGCGGCCAAGGGCTACAAGGTGGTGCTGACCATGCCTGAGTCCATGAGTTTGGAGCGGCGGCAGCTGTTGGCGGCCTACGGTGCGGAATTGGTGCTGACCCCGGCATCCAAGGGGATGCAGGGAGCCGTGGACGCGGCGGAAGCCTTGCAAAAGGAGACGCCCGGCAGCATTCTGGCTGGACAGTTTTTCAACCCGGCCAACGCCAAGGCCCACTATGAGACCACTGGCCCGGAGATTTGGAAGGACACCGACGGTCAGGTGGACATTTTTGTAGCTGGTGTGGGCACCGGCGGCACCCTTACCGGTGTGGGCCGCTACCTCAAGGAGCAGAATCCCAATGTACGGATTGTGGCGGTGGAGCCGGTCAAGTCGCCCCTTTTGAGTCAGGGCAAGGCCGGACCCCACGGCATCCAGGGCATCGGCGCCAACTTTGTGCCGGACCTGCTGGACCGGACCATTTATGACGAGGTGCTCACCGTGGCCGAGGAGGACGCCTATGCCACGGGCCGGGAGCTGGCCGCCGGAGAGGGCGTCCTGGTGGGCATCAGCTCCGCCGCCGCCGTCTGGGCGGCCGCCCAGTTGGCCCAGCGGCCGGAGAACGCCGGAAAAACCATTGTGGCCCTGCTGCCCGACACCGGCGACCGGTATTTGTCCACGCCGCTGTTTCAAAAATAATTTCCAGATTTACCCTGCATGATGGCGGCGCGCTGCGGTCATACTACGTCTGTACCCAATAAAAAGGAGGAACAAACGATATGAACGCCAACAAATGCATTGCCTGCACCGTCAAGAACTGCACCCATCACTGCGGCGCTGAGAACTACTGCTCCCTGGAGAAGGTGAGCATCGGCACCCATGAGAGCAATCCCTCCATGGACCAGTGCACCGATTGCCTGTCCTTCTGCAAGAAGTAAGACCGGCCTGACGCAGCACAGTCTCCGAAACCACACGGCTTCGGAGACTGTGTTTTTTACTTTTTAAATTATTGTTGTCGGGGTGATACGCTTGCGCCCCTGTGCGGTGGATAACGGTACTTGGAACCGCTGGGATGCACCATCGTACAACGGCACAAAGAAGGCCGCCGTCCACCACCCGCGATGGGGTGGGGACGGTGGCCTTCGGCTTCGCCGGGGATTGCGCCATCTGCGGATGGCGCTTTGAGACGATGGGGAAGTTCGCGCCGTGCGCGGCGCGGGTGTTTCGCTGGCTGCGGCCAGCGGGGATTTCGCCCGCTGCGGCGGGCGACCGGCGACCGGGGCTTTGCCCCTGGACCCCACGATTTTTTGAAAAAAATCGAGTAAAACTTTTAAATTTGGGTGCTACTGCGCTTTTTAGCCGATACCGCCGTAATAGATGCCCAGGACCACCACAGCCGCCGCCAGAATCACATAGAAATAGGCGATAACGTCAAATTGACGGCCCAGGGGACGGCTGCGGCCAATATTCAGCTCCGCTTTAATATTCTTCATACCCAAAATGAAATAGATAAACACCGCGCACAGCACCGCGCCGAAGGGGGCGATATAGATGGTGACGGCGTCCAGCCATGCGCCCATGTCGGGCAGCGCCTCCAGGAACACGGACACGGCAAAGGTAATGGCGCCGATGATGCAGATGGACAGGGTCCGGCCCAGCTTCAACTGAGAGGACAGGGCCTCGCTGCACGCTTCAAACATATTGATGAGCGACGTGATACCGGCGAAGAACACGGACACAAAGAACAGAATGGCGAAAATCTGACCGGCGGGCATCTGATGGAACACCTGGGGCAGCGTCACAAACATCAGGGACGGGCCGGAGGTGGGGTCGATGCCGAAGGCGAACACGGCGGGAATGATGGCAAAGCCCGCCAGCAGCGCGGCCAGCGTATCCAGCACAGCGGTCATACCCGCGTGGTGAATGATATTCTCATCCCGTTTCATATAGCTGCCATAAATCAGCATACCCGCGCCGTTGATGGACAGGGAGAAGAAGGCCTGTCCCATGGCCATGACCCACGTCTCCGGCACCAGCAGGTAACTCCAGTCGGGCTTCAGCAGATAGGCATAGCCCTTGTCGGAGCCGTCCAGGAAAAACACCCGGATGGCGATGGTGATGAACAGGACGAAAAAGGTGGGCATCATGATTTTGCTGATTTTCTCGATGCCGCTGGATACGCCTTTAATGAGAATCAGTACCGTGGCTACAATGACGATGATGTGCCAGGGAATGGAGCCGAAGCTGACGGCCAGCGAATCAAAATAGCCCTGGGAATTGGCTGTCAGCACCGAACCGGTGAACGCGCCGGCACAGTACCGCAGCACCCAGCCCAGTACCACCGAATAGCCGATGGCAATGCCCAGAACACCCAGCAGGGGCAGCGCGCCGATAATCCGGCCGCCTTTTTTGCCCTTGGCTTTCAATACATAGTCAAAGGAACCGGCGGTGCCTGTGCCGGTGAGACGGCCAAAGGCAAATTCCGCCGACAGACCCGCATAGCTGAACAGGGCCACAAAGATAAAATAGGGAATCAGAAACGCTCCGCCGCCGTACTGGCCCACCCGGTAGGGAAACAGCCAGATATTGCCCATGCCTACCGCCGAGCCGACAGCGGCCAGCACAAAGCCGATGGAGCTTTTAAATTGTGCACGCTCTTTCTTCATTTGTGTATACCTCCAAAGTGTTTCCGGCGCAAAAGAACCCCGCGCCGTATGGGGGTGAACGGGGTGGGGGCGGCTTCAGCGGTAGAAGCCGAAGCCGCAGGGATAGAAGCAGGAACCGCTGCTGCAGCAGGCGTTGCAGAGACAGCACAAAGCCGCCGTCTTGCAGGGGTCGAATTGGGCCACGGTGCCCCGGTACGTCTGCTGATGCTGGGTATAGATCCGGCCTGTCTGCTCCAACTGCTGGAGTACCTGCCGGTATCGGAGATTGTTGGGCTCCATCTCCACGGCGCGCCGGGCGTGTTCCAGGGCCGTTGTCCGGTTGCCCAACTGGCTGTTGGCTACAGCGCTGAGATAGTACCATTGAGCTGTCCGGCGGGACGCGTCCAGACCCGACAGGGCGTTGACGGCCTCCCGGTACCGGCCAAACTGGATGTAGTTCTCTGCGGCCCGGATTTCCGACGGCGTGGTCCGCTCGTATTCGGCCTGCTGCCGTCGCTGGGCCTCATACCAGGCGGAGAAGGGATCGCCGTAGCCCCCGCCGAAGGGACTGCCGCCGTAAGGGTTGCCGCCGGGCTGACCATATGGATTTTGCTGGGCCTTTTCGGGGTTTTTGATCTGATCGTAGGCGGCGTTGATCTCGTTCATTTTCTTGGCGGCTTCTTCTTCATTGCCCGGATTCATGTCCGGATGGTACTTTTTGGCCAGCCGCCGGTAGGCCTGTTTAATCTCGTCGTCGGACGCGTTGGGGCTGACGCCCAATACCTTATACGGGTCGGATATCATGGGACCCTCCTTCGTTTTGGCTGTTCTGTTTCCGCAGCGCGGTCTCGTAGCGCTGCCACACGCCGGAGTAGAGGATATTGCGCAGAAGCTCCACGTCCTGTACCAGGGGCAGACGCTCAAAGGCCGCCGTGGCTTCCCCCAGGAGCATGGTCAGCATGGGCCGGAAGTCCTCCAAGGTTCGTCCCTCGTCGGCCCAGTGGGACAGGGGATTGTACCGGCCCTTTTTCCGGTCCTCCGGTAAATCCAGCGCCGCGTCCAGCAGGTAGACAAAGCGGCCCAACCCCTGGCCTACGGTCCGCAAATCGTCGGCCCAGCGGTCCTCCCGCCAGACAAACACCTCCCCCAGCAGATACGCGAAGGCGTTGGCGGCCCCGTCGGGGTCCGGAATCCCGGCGGCCTCAATGGCCGAAAGCTGGTCCAGAGACGCGGTAATGGCCCCGCTCTGCCGCGGATAGCGCTCCTGTATGGCCCGGACAGGACGGCGCAGCAGCTTCCATAAGGCCAGTTTGGGGAGATTTCGGTCATCCTGCCAGTCGTCCAGGCAGTTGTACGCCGCCAGGGCGGTATTCATGGCCGCACCGTAGTTGGTGGCGTCGTTGTGCCAGTGGGGGCGGGCTTTGACCGGATGGACGGCGCAGCGGTTCCGGCCTGCCGTCTCCTCCGGCTCATAGAGGGAGGACAGCAGCAGCACCAGAAAGGTCATATCGTAGGTCAGCGTCAGACGGCTGACGGCAGAGCATTCCCGGCCCAGACGGCGGCACAGACCGCAGTAACAGGCGGCGTACCGGGTCTGCTGCTCCTCCGTCAGCAGGCGGGCATCAGCGGTGATGTATCCGAACACGGCGGCTTCCTCTCAGTTAACAGACTGTCCTGATAGAATACCACAGAATTGTGACCGTTTTGTGACAACCGTCATGGATTTTTCAGAAATTCCCGCAGGGTGCGGAGATTCAGCTGGCCCAGCTCCGACATGTGGCACAAAACGCCGCCCCAGAAGACGATGCACATGCAGATATACAGCCACAACATACCCAAAACCACCGCCGTCATGCTGCCGTAGAAGTAGGACCCGCCGCCGCCGTGATCCACATAGATGGAGAACAGCCAGGAAAAGGTCATCCAGCCGATGGCCGTCACAATGGCCGGGGGCACCACATTGCGCAGGCGCATGGGTTTGGCGGGGAAAAAGGCGAAAATCATGGTGAACAGCAGGGAGAGCAGCACCAGGGTCAGGAGATTTCTCTGATGGACCAGCCGGGCCACGGCTTCCAGAATCCAGATGTCCCACTGGTCGGCCAGGTTCAAAAGGAATTGACCGAAGACGTGGAGGGCCAGGGTGACAAACAGGGCGATGATTAAAAGAAAGGTGTAGAAAATGGCCGTCAGCCGCCGCCGGATATAGCTGCGGGACTCGTCGGCGCCCAGAATGGCATTGATGCCGTTGAGCATACCGTAAACACCACGGGAGGCGGCCCACAGAGAGAACAGCACCGAGACCGAGGCCACCGCCAGCAGATTGGAGGTGTACAGGTCCCGGACAAAATCCTCTGCCGTGGACATGACGGCTTCCGGCAGAATTTGCTCCATCATGGTCAGCAAGTCCTGGAGCGTCCAGGGCAGATAGCGCAGCAGGGACACCACCAGGGTCAGCAGCGGTACAATGGACAGCAGCATAAAGAAGGAGGCCCCGGCGGCCAGGGTGGAAATATTATATCCCCGGAAATACCGGGCAGCATTCTGAAATTTACCGAGCAATGGACGACCCTCCCATGTGCCGTCCGAAAAAAGTCGGACGGAACTTAGTATAGCGAAGAAACGGGCGATGTGCAATAGATATTCTCAGTTTCTGCACCGGCTCTCCATCCTATGCGGGGGAATCCGGCGTCAGAACGAAAAAAGCGGACGAAACCGTCCGCTTTTTACAGAAAGGAGCCGGTTACTCCTCATATACAATATCCAGATCGTCGGGGCCTTGGCGGAAATGGCGGGTGGTGTAGATTACCACAAAGAGATTCTGCACGCCCTCAATGATCAGGGTGATGCCCAGCAGCGTCATCAAGGCCCGGGCGCCGGCAAAGGGATTGAAGATCAGCAGCAGACCGGCGGCGGCCGACAAAAGGGCGGCGGCCAGAACGCTCCACCAGCGGTTCAGACCCATGCGGCGGGCGTCCAGAGCCGTGCGCAGCTTCAACAGGCCGTCAATAAGAATAAACAGGCCGATGAGCAGTTGCAGCAGGGACAGGACGTTGCCCGGATGGAAACAGAGGATGATACCGAACACCAGAGCCAGAGCGCCCATGACCAGATCGAACTGGAACGCCAGACCGGTGCTGTCCTTGGTAAAGTAGCTGACGAGCTTGGCGACACCAAAGAGAATGCTGACGCCGCCGATAAGGCAACAGATGGTATAGAGGGATTGGAGGGGCCAGATGGTCACCACCAGTCCCAACAGAATCAGGACCGAGGAAAGAAGAATATAAAATCGTTTGGCTTGTTGCATCCAGTTCATAAGTTCACGCCTCCCAGGATACGAGCAGATGGAGATAGTATATGCCGGATTGATTGGGTCCATCATAACACTCTAAGCCGCAGGACACAAGGGAAAAAAGAAAATCAAAATTTTTTAAAAAAAGGTGTTGACATTTTTCGTGATTCGTGTATAATAATCATGCACTGAGGCGCTGGACCAAAACAAAACGCCGAAAACAGTGCAAAACACAAGATAGCGGGTTTGTGTAATGGTAGCACACCGGACTCTGACTCCGTTTGTGAGGGTTCGAATCCTTCACCCGCTGCCAATCCTCGACTGCAATCGCGGTCGGGGTTTTTTTATATTCTGCCGCTGACGTGCTTTATAAAAATTGGCCGATACCCTGGCCGGATGGCGGTGGCCTTGACAGAGTGCGGTTCCTGTTGTAACGTAGTCCTATCGGGCCAGAGGGTCCGGATTTTACAGGAAAGGAACCATTTGGAATATGAGAGCATACGAACGACTGATCCGCTACGCCAAAATTTACACCACCTCTGATCCCAAGAGCGAGACGTTCCCCTCTACGGCCCGCCAGCTGGACCTGGCGAAGCTGCTGGTGGAGGAACTGCACCAGATGGGCGTTGCCGACGCCCGCATAGATGAAAACGGCTATGTCTACGGATCCATCCCCGCCACACCCGGTTGTGAGGATAAGCCCGCCTTGGGTCTGATTGCCCATATGGATACAGCCCCCGATGCCCCTGGCGAGCACGTCAGCCCCATTCTTCATGAGAACTACGACGGCAGCGACGTGGTTTTGGGTGGTGATACGGTGCTGACGGTGAAAAAATTCCCGTTCCTGGCCGATTTGAAGGGGGAGACGCTCATCACCGCTGACGGTACCACCTTGCTGGGCGCCGACGACAAGGCCGGTGTAGCCGAGATTATGACGGCGGTGGAGCGGCTTCTGTCCGGCAATATGGCCCACGGTAAAGTGTGCATCGGCTTCACCCCCGACGAAGAGGTGGGACAGGGCGCCGACCGCTTCGATATTCCCGCGTTCGGCGCTGAGTACGCCTATACTGTGGACGGCGGCGATGTGGGCGGCATTGAATATGAGAACTTCAACGCATCTTCCGCCGATGTGGAGATTCGCGGCTTCTCGGTCCATCCCGGCGACAGCAAGGACAAGATGATCAACGCCCTCAATGTGGCTATGGAGTTCCACGCTGCCCTGCCGGTCATGGAGCGTCCGGAGCATACGGAGGGCCGGGAGGGCTTCTACCACCTGTGCCGTCTGAACGGCGATATCAACGAAGCGAAGCTGGAGTACATCCTGCGGGACCACGACGCCGACAAGCAGCAGAATAAAAAGGACTATCTGCTGCTGGTAGCCAAGCGGCTCAATGACAAGTACGGTGCGGGCACCGTCACCGTGACGCTGAAGGACCAGTACCGCAACATGATGGAGCAGATCTTGCCCCACTTCCATCTGGTGGAGACGGCCCAGGAGGCCATCCGCAGAACGGGCCTGGAGCCGGTGGCGGTTCCGGTTCGCGGCGGCACCGATGGCGCCCGGCTCAGCTGGATGGGATTGCCCTGTCCCAATCTGGGTACCGGCGGTTTCAACTTCCACGGCACCGCCGAGTGTATCACCGTGGAGCGTATGGATAAGGCCACGGAGATTCTGCTGCACATTATAGAGCTGTTCGCCGCAAAATAAAAGTTTTACTCGATTTTTTTCAAAAAATCGCGGGGTCCAGGGGCAGCGCCCCGGTCGCGCCGCGCACGGCGCGAAATACCCGCTGGCTGCAGCCAGCGAAACACCCGCCCGCCGCAGCGGGCGAAATCCCCTGGCGTCTCTAAGCGCCATCCGCAGATGGCGCAATCCCTGCGGCAAAGCCGCAAGGCCGCCGTCCCCACCCCTGGCGGGTGGTGGACGGCGGCCTTTTTGATTGCAGAACGAAAAAAGCCCGGAGCCGATTGGCTCCGGGCAATTTTTATGAAGATACTTCCAATTAACCCTCGATGGTGCAGTACATGAAGTACTTGTAGCCCAGGGGGTTGGAGTAGAAGCCCTTGACACTGCTGTCCAGCATGTAAATGTCGGTGTAGAAGTACAGGGGCACGATGCAGCCGGTCTCCATGATCATATCTTCGGCCAGGTGCATCAGATCGTAACGGGTGTTGTTGTCGGTGCAGGACTTGATCTCGGAAATCAGCACGTCATAGGTCTCGGCCCAGGTGGCATTCTCCACCTTGTAGTCGATGCCGTAGGGGGTCAGATCCAGGCTGTAACCGGCCACAGCGGCATGGTCGCCCTTGCCGTACTGGACGTCGTTGTTGCCGGAGCCAGAAGTCCACATATCCAGGAAGGAGATGGGATCGTTGTAGTCGGCCAGCCAGCCGTTACGGGCGATGGAGTAACCGCCGTCCTTACGGGTGTTCAGGAAGGTGTTCCACTCCTGGTTCTCCAGGTTCAGGGTGATGCCCACGCCGGCCAGAACACCGGACAGATACTCACCGATGGCCTTGTGGGAATCGTCGGTGTTGTACAGGTAGGTCATGGAGGGGAAGTTGGTGAACATACCGGTGGACTCGTCAAAGTCATAGTACTTCTTCAGAGTCTCCATGGCGGTGTCCCAGTTGGAGGTGTAGGCCTCGGCGGAAACATCGAAGTAGCCGGGGTAGTCGTTGCCGCCGGCGGTCTCATAGAACTGGCTGCCGTCGGCATTGGTGATGCCCATGGCAACGAAGGAGGAAGCGGGAACCTGGCCGCCCTGGGCCACGCTCTCCACAATGTAGTTGCGGTCGAACAGCAGGGAAATGGCGTTGCGGATCTCTGCCTTGGCATTCTCAGCCTCGACGCCGGTCAGGCCGGAGCCCTCAGGCAGAATGTCCTCGTTGATGTTCCAGCAGACGTAGTAGGTGCCGATCTGGCCCTCAACGAAATACTCGTCGGGATAGTTGGCCTGCAGGTTGGCAATCTCGTTGTTGGGCACGCTGTCGATGAGCTGCCAGCTGCCGTTCTCGAAGTTGGTCAGCATGTTGTTGGTGTCATCGGACAGATAGAAGTCAATCTGAGGCATGGTGACTTTGTCAGCGTCCACATAGTGCTCGTTCTTGGTCAGGGTGATGACGCTGTTGTGCTCCCAGCCGGTCAGAGAATAGGCGCCGTTGGAAACGTAGGTGGAGGGATCGGTGGCCCAGGACTCGTCAGCAACCACATCCTCACGGACAGGGTAGTAGGTGGGGAAGGCCAGCAGCTCGTTCCAGTAGGAAACGGGGGTAGACAGGGTGACAACCAGGGTCTTGTCATCGGGAGCCTGGACATTCAGGGTAGCGTCAGGGTTGACGAAGTTGCCGCCCTCGTCGGTCTCCCAGATGTCGGCGTACGCCCTTGGCCCGGGCGGTGCGGATGTAGTCCTGACCCAGCACATCCAGCATGGAGGAGCGGGTCAGACGGGTAATGTAGGCGGCGGGGTACAGGGCCAGGGTTACCACCGGCAGAATCAGGCCGGAAGTCGTGGTGCCGTTGGCCGGAAGAACGGCCAGCTTGACGGCAAAGAGCGTCAGCAGCAGCGAGCCCATAATAAAGGAGGGCATGGAGACGAAAGCCGTGGTGATGACCATAATAATCTTATCGATGAGCTTGTTGCGGCGCAGGGCGGCAATGGAACCCAGGACGATACCAACCACGGCGGCGCTGGCGGCGGCAATGACGCCCAGCTTGGCGGAGACGGCCAAACCGTCAGCGATGATGTCAATCACATCGCGGCCGCGCTGCTTTAAGGAGGGACCAAAGTCCAGTCTGGTAAGAACGTCTTTCAGGTAGGTGATGTACTGCTCAAACGGCGATTTGTCCAGACCGTATTTGGCTTCCATGGCAGCCTGGGCGGCAGGGGAGACGGCTTTCTCGCTGAGGAACGGGCCGCCGGGGATGATGCGCGTGACAAAAAACGTCACGGTGATCACCACCCATACGGTCAAAATCGCCAGCAGAATTCGTTTGAGGATGTACATCAGGGTTTTTGAATTCACAGGGGGTTCACCTCATTTCAAGTTTGTGGAGAAAGCCGACTTTTTGCAACAAAAAGTCATGCAAGGGTGACCCTTGCATGATAAAGGCTCCCATCCGAATGCTATCTCAAACCCAAGATACTTTACTAGATTATACAGACATCGTTGTAAAAAAGCGAGTAAAAATCCGTTCTTTTTTCAAAAAACCGCCAATATGTGATGGAATAATGCGGTTTTTAAGATTAGCGAAAAAAAGACCCCAAAAATTGTCCATGACGGACGGATGGGGCGGGCTTGCAAAACGGTGCAAACACCTGCAACTGAATGGGGAAAGAAACTGTATCTCCAACAGAGACAAATGATTGTAGGAAATGCAAAAGAATTGTCAGCCAATTACTCTGTTAACGAAAAAACCGGTGGTTTTCGCAAGTAGGGTATGACATGACAACAGAAACAGGATGGAACGGAGAAAGAAATGTCCGTCTGACAAAGACAAGTTTGGGAGACTGTATTTTAAATGGAAACTTTTTGCCATAAAATCGCCGGGAAAATGGGACGTATCCACAGGAGAAAAAACGCTGGACAGCGCCGTTGGATCTGAAAAAAATCCAACAAAAATCCAAGAAACCGTGGTGGACAGTCCCGGCAATGAAAACGGCGACCGCTGCAAACTGGCAAAAAGCATGGCACCGAAGGTGAAAATCCAGCAAATCATACAATGTGTAGGAGGGGGGGCTGGAGAGGGATTCCGTGCAGTACCGTGGAAATCCTGGAAAACCCTACGAAGTTCTAAAAAGAAACGGGGGCGGTTTTGTTGAAAGTGATGAAAAGCAAAACGGGTAAAACCATATGGTTGCACCCGGCGGCGGAGTCGTCCATGGGATGAAAACGACAGATGGACGGATGGGACCCCTGGGGAAATTTTTCCTGCCGTTTTGGGGTGTCCGCTGGGAAGATGGCCGGAAAACGGTGTGGTTTTCCGGAGAAAAACCGGGGGAAACCGGACGGAACAACGGGGAATCCCACAGGGGATTCCCAAGGGCGGCGCGGCGGCTGCATGGGAAAATCTGCAAGTGGAATTGTAAAAAAATAAGAGACCGCCGGCGATGGCTTGACCTTGGCGGCAAGGGCCGGACAACGGACGGCGGACCGGGGAGCAGGAGGGAATTTCCGGCAATATGAATCAATTTCTATTTTCTGCTTGTCAATGGTAAAAAACATCTTGCAAGTGGAAAAAGAATTGTGTATTATCAATTCGGACAGAAAAACTCAACTTTTAATCCGTAAAAAGTTATCGAAACATTTGTAGCGAGTTCTTTGTCACACGTTGGAAACAGGGAGGGGGCAGGGGTGGCAGCCCCGGAGATGCTGCCGGTCCCAAGGGTCCCGCCGGAGGGGGAAATCGCCGTTCTACCCGGCGGAACGGGACAAAAACCAGTAAAAAGTTGAAAATTCCTGCAAGACAAATTGTATGAGGATTTGCGCCGCCTTTCAGGGTGGTATTGGGGCGAACGGACGCCACATCAAAAAAGAGGAGTGAGTGATTTTGAAGAGAAGGGCGAAGGGTATCTTTGTTGCCGCCAATAAGAACACGGCCAACTGTACGCCCGTGGAACTGAAGGTCCCGCCGCGGGTCCGGCTGCCGCTGGCGCTGCTGGGTACCAATTCCAGCTCGTTCACGGTGAAAAAGGGCGACACGGTGGCCGTGGGCCAGCCCATTTCCACCTATGGCAGCGGCATCGGTGTGCCGCTCCATGCCACGGTGTCCGGCACCGTGGAGGGCATCGAAAAGCTGCGTCTGGCTGCGGGTTATGTGGTGGACTCCCTGGTGATTGCCTCTGACGGCAAACAGACCGTCTGGGAAGGCGTCAAACCGCCGGAGGTTCCCGATGCGCCGTCGTTCCTGGAAGCCATCCGCAACAGCGGCCTGGTGGGTCTGGGCGGCGCGGGCTTCCCCACCTGGGTTAAGCTCAACGCGTCGGTGGACCGGCTGATCATCAACGGCTCCGAGTGTGAGCCCTACTGTACCGCCGACCATGTGACCATGCGGGATTACGCCGCCGATCTGGCCGAGGGCATCGCCATTGTCCAGTCCCGGCTGGCCATTGAAAAAACCATCATCGGCGTCAAGCATCCGCCCCAGGCATTGCTGGACGCCTTCTCCCAGATTCCCAATGTGGAGATTCAACAGCTGCGGGAGTTCTACCCTGTGGGCGCGGAGAAAATGCTGATTCTGGAGACCACGGGCCGTGTTGTCCCCGGCGGTAAGCTGCCCAAGGACGTGGGCTGTATGGTCCTCAATGTCAACACCGCTGTGTTTATCGCCCGGTACTTACGGACCGGCATGCCCCTGGTGCAGAAGCTGGTCACCGTGGACGGCTCCGCCGTCCGGACGCCGGGACTGGTCATCGCCCCCATCGGCACGCCGGTGGAGGCCCTGTTCCGGGCCGTGGGCGGCTTCGTTCAGGAACCGGCCAAAATCATCTCCGGCGGCCCCATGATGGGTACGGCCCTGCCGGACCTGGAGTTCCCCCTGCTGTGGAACTGCGGCAGCCTGTTGGCCCTGGGCGCCAAAGAGGCCGTCAAACCCGATTCCACCGCCTGCATCCGCTGCGGCCGCTGTGCCCAGCACTGTCCCATGAACCTTATGGCCTTTGAGATGACCGAGGCCTTCGCCCGCAAGGACGTGGACCGGCTGCGCCAGATTGGCGCCAACCTGTGCATGGAATGCGGCTGCTGCGCCTATGTCTGTCCCGCCCATCGGGATTTGGTCACCAGCCATAAGCTCATGAAACGGTTCCTGGCTACACAGCCCAAGAAGGAGGAGGCGAAATCATGCTGAAACTCATGGTCGTATCGTCCGCACCCCATATCTGGGGCAAGGACAGCACCCATACCATCATGCGCGATGTGCTCATTGCCCTGGTGCCCGCCCTGCTGGCTTCCATCTGGATTTTCGGCATCCGGACCCTGGCTGTCACCATCGTCTGCGTCGGCGTAGCCATGCTGGCCGAGGACCTGTTTGAACGGGCCACGGGCCGTCCCAATACGGTCAACGATCTGTCCGCCGCCGTCACCGGCACGTTGCTGGCCTTCTGCCTGCCTGCGGATATCCCGTACTGGGTGGCTGGACTGGGCAGCGTCATCGCCATTGTGGTGGTAAAGCAGCTCTTCGGCGGCATCGGTCAGAACTTCGCCAATCCCGCCATCACCGCCCGCGTCATCCTGCTGCTCTGCGGCTTCGGCGGCGCCATGACCACCTTTGCGGTGGACGGCGTTACGGCGGCCACCCCCCTGGCCGACGGCGGCGTGTATCCGGGTCTCGGGGCTATGCTCCTGGGCACCCGCGGCGGCAGCCTGGGCGAGACCTGCACCATTGCGCTGCTCCTGGGCGGCGCGTACCTGCTGTACCGCCGGGTTATCACCTGGCACATTCCTGTGACCTACCTGGGTACGGTCCTTGTGGTGTCCCTGCTGGCCGGTCAAAACCTGGGCTTGCAGATGTTCGGCGGCGGCCTGATGCTGGGCGCATTCTTTATGGCCACCGATTACACCACGTCTCCCATGACCGACAAGGGCAAGCTGATCTATGGCGTGGGCTGCGGCCTGCTGACCATGATGATCCGCCTGTGGGGCTTCGTCCCCGAGGGCGTCAGCTACGCCATTCTGCTGATGAACATTCTCACGCCCCACATCGACCGTGTGGTGCGCATGAAGCCCCTGGGAGGTGCGTGATATGACGGCAACAAAAAAGAGTTCCCTGGTGGCGCCGGTGGTGGTGCTGACCATTATCGCCTTTGCTATCGCCGCCATTCTGGCCTTTGTCAACGATTTGACGGCCCCCGTCATTAAGGCCCAGGAGGAGGCCGCGGCACAGGCAGCCTTGCTGGAGGTCATGCCCGACGGCACCGACTTCACCGATGTCACCAATCTGGAGCTGCCGGAAAACGTGGTCAAGATTCAAAAGGCCGGCAACGGCGCCGGTTACGTCTTCACCACCTACGGCAAGGGCTTCGGCGGCAACATCCAGGTTATGGTGGGCATTGATCCGGAGGGCGCCATCACCGGCACCAAGGTCCTGACCCATGGCGAGAGCGCCGGTATCAGTGACCCGGTGGTGGGCGACGGCTCCGAATTCCAGCAGCAGTTGCCCGGCGTCACGGACCCGGGACAGATTGAAGCCGTCAGCGGCGCCACCAAGTCCTCCAACGGCATGATCGCCGCCATCGAAGCGGCCTTTGACGCCCTGGCTCTGGTGAACGCAGAATAAGGAGGCGGAGAAATGAAGAAAGAATGTCAAAAACAGTCCGGCCTCGATATTTTGCTTCGGGGCATTATCAAGGAGAATCCCGTGTTGGTCCTGGTCCTGGGCACCTGCCCGTCCATGGCTACCTCTACATCCGTCAGCACCGCCGTGGGCATGGGCCTGGCGGCTACCATGGTGCTGCTGTGCTCCAATATGCTTATCTCCCTGCTGCGGAAGGTGATTCCCGACACGGTGCGCATTCCCTGTTACATCGTCGTTATCGCCGGTTTTGTCACCGTGGTGCAGATGTTGGTCCAGGCGTACTTTAAAGATCTGTACGACTCGTTGGGCGTGTTCCTGCCGCTGATCGTCGTCAACTGTATCATCCTGGGCCGCGCCGAAATGTTCGCCAGCAAAAACGGCGTCTTCCACTCGGCTCTCGACGGCCTGGGCATGGGCCTGGGCTTCACCCTGACCCTGACGGTCATGGGCACCATCCGCGAGGTCCTGGGCTCCGGTTCCTTCGCGGGCCATGAGCTGCCCTTCTTCTCCGAGTACAATATTCCCATCCTCAGCCAGAGCCCCGGCGGCTTCTTCGTCTTCGGCTGCCTGATTGCTCTGGTGGCCAAGTTGACCCATGGCCGCGTCAAGCACGAGGCCACCGGCTGCGGCGCCTGCCCCCACCGGACAGTCTGCGGCAAACTGGGAAAGGAGGCATGATGTATGGACTTTAAGAATCTGCTCTTTATCATGCTCAGCGCCGTTTTTGTCAACAACTATGTGTTGCAGCGGTTCCTGGGTATCTGCCCCTTCCTGGGCGTGTCCAAAAAGCTGGACCAGGCCGCCGGTATGTCCATCGCCGTCATCTTCGTGATGCTGCTGGCGACCGCCGTCACCTGGCCTATCCAGACATATCTGCTGGACCCCAACAACCTGGGCTATCTCCAGACCATCGTCTTCATCCTGGTCATCGCCGCCCTGGTGCAGCTGGTGGAAATCGTCCTCAAGCGCTACATCCCCGCCCTGCACCGCTCCCTGGGCATCTACCTGCCGCTGATCACCACCAACTGCGCCATCTTGGGCGTGACGGTGCTGAATATTCAGGAAAAGTACAACTTTGCCGAGGCCATGTTCAACTCCTTCGGCTCCGGCCTGGGCTTCTTCCTGGCTATGGTGCTGTTCTCCGGCATCCGCATCCGTACCGAGCACTGCGACGCCCCCAAGTCCTTCAAGGGCCTGCCCATTACACTGGTGTCGGCTGCCATTTTGGCGGCGGCGTTCCAGGGCTTCGGCGGCGTCATCAACAGCCTGTTCGGCCGATAAGGAGGGGGAACGGATTATGATGAATATCATTCTGACTGCCGCCGTTGCCGTGGCTGTCATCGGTCTCGTCTGCGGCGTCATTCTGGCCGTGGCCTCCAAGGTTATGGCTGTGGAGGAAGACCCCCGGTTCCCGGCCATTCGTGCCGCTCTGCCCGGCGCCAACTGCGGCGCCTGCGGCTATGCGGGCTGTGACGGCTATGCCCAGGCATTGGCCTCCGGCAAGGAGACCCGCCCCAACATCTGCGTCCCCGGCGGCGCGTCCTGTGCGGCGGAAATCGCCTCGGTGCTGGGTATCGAAGCCGGTGAGGTGGAAAAGCGCGTGGCTGTTGTCTGCTGCGCCGGTGACTGCACCAAAACCGATGTCCGTATGAATTATCAGGGCGTCAAGAGCTGCGCTGCGGCACGGCTGCTGTTCGGCGGACCGGACGCCTGCGCGTTCGGCTGTCTCGGCAACGGTGACTGTATGGCCGTTTGTCCCAATAATGCCATCCGCATCGAAAAGGGTGTGGCCGTGGTGGACCGGGACCTGTGTACCGGCTGCGGCCTCTGTGCCAACGTCTGCCCCAACCGGGTTATCGGTATTTTCTCGGCCAAACAACAGGTGATCAACGTCTGCTCCAACCTGGAGCGCGGCAAAGCTGTGGTGGACGTCTGCAAGGCCGGCTGCATGGGCTGTACCAAGTGTACCAAGGTCTGCCCCAACAACGCCATCAAGATGGACAATGCCTTGGCCCGTGTGAATCCTGTACGGTGTACGGCCTGCGGCAAGTGCGTGGAAGCTTGTCCCACAGGCAGCGTCAAATTTGTCTTCGGCGGTCCCAGACCCCAGCCGGAACCGGAGGAAACGGAGGAAGCCCCGGCAGTCTAACATAATATATATAGAAAAAAGCAGCATGGTCGGCCATGCTGCTTTTTTCTATATATGGAAAGCCAAAAAGGGGGATTACACAGTTTTCTTGAAGGAGGTCTCCTCAAAGGAGCCGATGGCGCCGCAGACCTCGCACACGTCGGGGCGATGCTCGAAGGTAGCACCGCAGAACTGACAGCGGTAGCCCTGAACGGTCACGGTCTTGGGAGCGGCGGCATGGGATTCCTCGGCAGCGCCGGCGCTTTGCAGCTGGAGCAAAGCCTGCATAAAACGCATTTCGTGATCCTGTTCGATCTTGGCGATATTCTCAAACAGAACGGCAATGTCCTCAAACCCTTCCTGACGGGCCTGGGCGGCAAATTCGGGATACATGCTGCTCCACTCGCCATATTCACCGCTGGCAGCAGCCTGGAGGTTCTCGGTGGTGTTGCCGATGCCCATCAGCTTTTGATAGAGCAGCTTGCCGTGCATGGCTTCGTTGGTGGAGAGGCTGTCGAAAAGGGCAGCGATTTCCGGATGATTTTCCTGCTTGGCGCGCTGGGCAAAAAAGGTGTACTTGTTACGGGCCATGGACTCGCCCTGGAAGGCGGCCAGCAGATTTTTTTCGGTCTGTGTTCCCTTAATGCTCATTGTCATTGCCTCCTTGCAATAATAAGTATTGTTATTGATATTATATACCAGTATTCCGAGATGTCAAGTAGGGGAAGTGGGGAAATTTTCTTATATTTTTCTTGCGAGACGCATAAAAAAATAAGTTCCCGGACCCAACAGGGTCCGGGAGCGCAGATAACGGGCCGGATTCAGTCCGGTTTTTCAAGAATCACAAAGGATACCAGCGTTTCCTTGTGGAGATAGTGTTCCAGTTTGGGGTCCACCTCCACCGTCTGGGTGTTCATCTGTGATATGACCCAGCCCTCTTCCAGCAGCTTGTTCAGGTGTACCAGATATGGGTTGCGGTTGACGTCGGTCTGCTCTGTCACATCGCGGCTGTTGCTGATATAGACGACCTTTTGCATGGAATCCCTCCTGTTTCTGCTGATATGGGACTGTGGCATAAATAGCAGATGGCAACAGTTTTGTCATAAAGACGTAAGCGTAAAATCTAACCACGCCTTGTTCCAATAAGTGTAATATGAAACAATA
>ERZ1643251.2644-NODE-2644-length-17878-cov-4.532065_pt1 | contig 17878 bp, 11 predicted proteins | sample MGYA00579261_ERZ1643251 | MGnify/ENA primary metagenome ERZ1643251 (study PRJEB29033, sample SAMEA4952267) | chicken gut metagenome | biome: Broiler Chicken; feature: Gastrointestinal Tract; material: Caecum | place: Ireland | collected 2018 | study: Broiler...
TTCCCGTGAACGATCATAGTCTCGATCTCATACCACTGTGATTCGGGATTGCAGCACCAGCGGCACCGCAGTATACATCCTTTTAAAAATACAATCGTGCGGATTCCCGGGCCGTCATGAACAGAAAAACGCTGAATGTCAAAAATGCGTCCCTTCGTATCCAGATAGTCCATCTTAGCTTTCACCTACCATCCCTGTTCTGTCCGGTTAATAATGTCATCCTGAAGGGAGCGGGACAGCGTGGTAAACAAAGCACTGTATCCGGCCACGCGCACGACAAGATGCCTGTACTTATCCGGGTTCTTCTGCGCGTCCAGAAGCGTCTGCCTGTCCACTACATTAAACTGCATATGGCTTCCCTTCTGGTCAAAGTACGACCGGATCAAAGCCGCAAAGTTTTCCAACCCCTGCCGCCCGCTCAGCGCCGAAGGATGGAATTTCTGGTTAAACAGCGTTCCGTTTGAAGCAATATAATGATCCAGTTTAGACACTGAATTTGCCGCTGCGGTCGGCCCCAGCCTGTCTCTCCCCGCCGCGGGCGATACCCCGTCCGCAACCGGCGTATGCGCCAGACGCCCGTCCGGAGTCGCTCCTGTCTGCGCGCCCAGCGGTACATTGGCGGAAACCGGATAGAGACCGGCCTGATAAGCTCCACCCCGTGGATTTTTATATTTTTCCAGAGGCTTTGTGTACGTATATGCCACATCTCTTGCAAAAGCATCCACTTCCGGGATATCATTTCCGAATTTCGGGATTTCTTCTATCATATCGAGCAGCTTCTGCCCCCTCTCTTTGACAGGGCCGCTTTCCGCAGTCTCTTTAAGCGCTGTGATAACTGCCGCAATCTGCTCCGGTGTCACTTCTTTGCCATTCTTTTGGATCTCCCTGACGACCTCTGAGGCCATCTCTGTCAGGGCAGACTTATCAAGACCTTTGCCGAAGTTTAACGCCAGCAGCTCTTTCAGCTCCTTCATAGTAATCTTTTTGTCATCGTATACAAGCTTTTTCACCACATAAAGCGCATCCGCCATATTCGCCACGCCAAACCCCTGAGGACCGGTAAAATTGTAAACCGCCCCGCCTTCCTGAACAGTCTTTCCCCGCTTGATGCAGTCAGCGACCATGCAGGATAAATAAGGCAGGGGACATCTCTGCGTATGCGCCACATCAATGGCGTTATCCGCGTTGACTAAAAGGGAGATGCTGTATTCCATCTGATCCTTATATGCCTGATAAAATTGTTCAAATGTAGCCATCTGGCTGACGTCTCCTGTTCTCAGTCCGACCTGTTCTCCCCGGTCCATTCCGTTAGAAAAAACAAGCTCAAGCGGCCTGCACATGTTAAAGAATGCAGCGTCGTGCCACCCTTCTGTCTTTCCGCCCTTCTGCGGTTCCACACAGCCGATGATGCTGTAGTCCCGGGCATCTTCTAAAGACAACCCTCTGTTTAAAAGCGAGGGAATGATTACCTCATCGTTGTAATACGCAGGAAGTCCGATCCCCGTTCTGGTCAGCTCTGCGGCCTTGATCATCAGCTCATGCGGCGTACCGTTCCACACGCGGATAGAAAGGGATGGAGCCGGAAGATGAACATGCATGGACGCATCAATGCACATGAACGACAGATCGTTCGTAACGTCGATTCCGTCCTTGTTCTGACCGCCTACGATCAGGTTCTGGAACAGGCTGTATCCTGCAAACCCCTCGGCAGATGCGGCGTCCCGGCATTTGTTCAGGTCATTGAGCTTCACCCATATACAGTCCAGAAGCTCTTGGGCAAACGCATGGGAGATCCTCCCTTTATCAACATCCGCTTTATAATAGGGATACATATACTGGTCAAACCTTCCGGGAGAGATAGAATGTCCGCTTGATTCAATCTGGATAAGCTGCTGGACAAACCAGAAAGACTGACACGCTTCATAAAATCCGGCAGCGCCTCTTGCCGGTACATTCTCACAGTTTTGGGCAATGAGCAGAAGCTCCTGTCTGCGCACTGTATCCCCACATGACGAAGCCTGCTGTCTGGCAAGCTCCGCATATCGGCGCGCATAATTGATCACAGCCTTGCAGCTTATGATCACAGCCTCATAAAAATGTGAGCGCTTTACATAATCCTCATCGCCGGGTCCGTATTTCTTCCACTCGTTCTGCACTTCTTCTATAATGCCTTCATAACCGATCTCAAGCACTTTCTCATATTGCACTGTCACATGCCCTACGCCGTTGTAAAAATAATTGCCCGGCGTAAAAATATTATGGTCGATCGCCCGCAGCGTTTCTTCCGCCATATATGCCGCCGCCAGATCACTTGTCGTTTTTCCCTTCCAGTACTTGTTCGCTTCCCGCAGTTTATTTTTCGTCTCCTCTGTTATAGCGAACGGATCAGCCGCTCTGTTCTGGACTGTGTCGAATTCCGCTTCCAGCCATTCAAAAGAAAACTCCGGATAGGTCTGGCATCCTCTCGGCGCAAGCGTGGTGCTCCCGACGATCAGTTCATCCTCCCTGATCACGATAGGGATATGCTTTAAAATATGTTCGAAAGCCTTTGCTCTTCTGATGATTACAGGCTCATTTTCCGTTTCTTTATAAGACTCTGTGACCAGAACTGCCCTTGCCGGCTCAATCTCCGGCATCTTTTCAAATAGTTTGTCTACCAGTCTTGAGATTCTGGCTGTTTTAGGTGATTTTCTGTCCTCATATGTATAAAGTCCCATACCGCTCCTCTCCTTCTTAAGCTTCATAATTCCACAATCTGTATTTCCATGCGTTCATTATACAACATAAAAACAATAAATACAACATATATAAATGCAATAAATCTTGCTTTTATGTTGTTTTATCTTGTTTTTCGATATCACAAATTGAATTTTATTGGTTTTCATATATACAGATTAAGGTTCCAAAAAGACCTTTTTAATCTTCACTTTAGCGAAATGCACAAAAGCAACTGGCCAGCGCGACTTTGAGCACGTTGGAAATGAGACTCAAAAATCGTGGAAGCCTTTGCTGAACACGATTTTTGCTTTAACAGGCTCATTGGAATGTTTCGTGCGTTGGAGTGCTGTCTAGCTGCTTTTGTGCATTTCCCACATATAAAAATTAAAAAGGTTCTTTTGACACTCTAATCTAAATATATAAAAAATCACGAAAATCTTTTTACCGATTTCCGTGATTTTCCCCGTACCCTTAAAGCACACTGTTAATTTAAAAGTATTTCTCCTAAAGGGTTCTGTTCCTAATTACAGACTATTTCTTATGATTCTTAATGGCTTTGCGGTAAGCAGACCACTGCGCCTTGGGAATTTTCAGCATTTCCATTGCCTTTTCCGCAGTCCAACCCGCAGTATCCATCAAATTAATAATCGAGCCTTCTATTCCTTTTTCTATTCCTTTTTCTATTCCCCTCTTCTCCACACGGTCTAATACTTCACACATTGTCATGTCTCCTTTCTCATCTTCGGAAATCTTCACCAGATATCTGTCGTCATTTTTCATTGCAGAAAGAAATTTCAACATCTCATCAACGTGTTGGAATCGTCTCCGGTCTTTTGGTATATAGTCTTTATCTATCTTTACGCCTGCAAAATAATCCGCGACAATCCCAAAGTCGCTCTTAAACTTTTGAATGATACTTTTCTCCAAGTGACAGATGGAAAACAGATTAATGCCATAATCCTGAAAATAGGGTTTAACTTCCTCCGGAATGTCCATCCCCTCGCTCAGTTTCCTCGGCCCGTTCCACTCCTGCTCCCCAAAGTACAATACTAAGGTGACAACCGGATAATGCTTCGGACTGCCGTCCTTTTTCATGGTCTGGGAACGGTACGCCGCCCCGTCATAGTTGATGATGCGGAAGGGCATCTCATTGTCCACGCGGGTCTGGTTCTCGATCCCGCACAGGGCGATTGTCATGTTACCCTTCCTCCAGTATTTTGCCACATCACGTTCCTGCTCATGCAGCTTTCCATCGTCCGCCTTATACTGCGAATACGGCTGCGCATCCGCAAGCTCTTCCGGCTTGACAAGTTCCTTTCCGTCAAACAGCAGAACATTGACGATGTCCGCAAATACATCGTTGTAATCTTCCAATAGTTTCTCTGACATATCTTGCTGGCCCATATATCATTTTCTCCCGGTCATCTTTTGTATTTCTCTACACATAGTATGCCATTTTTTCCGAAAAACGGCAAGTACCTGTCAAACTTCATGGTGTCTTTTTTTGCAGGAGAAATCCATTTTTCCATGTGATTTGTCCTTTTGGGGACGAGGATTTATGTACGCCTCAACAGCAGGAATTTTTCCCTGCGGTATACCCGCTGGCCCACGCCCACTGGAGGTTATATCCTCCGCACATTCCATCTACATCTAATATCTCTCCCGCAAAATACAGTCCCGGTACGAAGCGTGATTCCAGCGTATTCTCATCTACTTCCGCCGTATCGATCCCCCCTCGGCACACCTGCGCCTGTTCATAAGAGTTTGTGGATGTGACGTGAAGCCGGAAATTTTTGATCAGACGCACCAATTTTTTGATCTCCTCCGCTGTCAGATCTCCCGCCGCCCTGCTCCGGGGAAGTCCGACCTCTTTGATCAAAAGTTCGGACAGCTTCTTGTGAAACAGACCGATCAGAAACATTTCCAATGGTTTCTCAGGGCGGGTCTTTGCCCTTGCGCTTAAGAACGCTTCTGTCTGCTCCTCTGTGAAATCAGGCATGAAATCCAATACCGCGATCACTTCTTTCTTCTCGTATAAAAGCTGCGAAGCATAACGGCTCACCTGAAAGACGGGTATGCCTGAGATCCCGTAATCTGTAAGCTGTATCTCGCCTGTATCTCTTGCAATGCACTCTCCGCCTGACCAGATGGAAACAGCGCCGTTTACCCGCACTCCGGCGATAGCTTTGAAAAACTTTTCCCCGCACCTTAACTGCACCAGCGCGGGCAGCACAGGGATCATCCTGTGTCCGAGGCGCTTTGCCAGATCATACCCCGAACCGTCAGACCCCGTGGCAGGAGCTGCCTTTGATCCGGTACAGAGAATGACCCTGTCCGCGCGGACATCTTCATGATCCGTGCACAGAGTAAATCCCTTTTTTCCGGGCAGTATCTGCCTGACCTCCACTTTGGTCCTAATATCCACATGGAGGCGCGTAAGCTCCATCCTCAGAGCGTCCAACACTGAGGACGCCTGATCTGAGTTGGGGTAAATGTATCCATTGCGGTTCTTGGAGTAAACGCCGAGTTGTAAAAAGAAAGAGATAGCGTCTCTGGCGTCAAACTGACTTATGATTCCCCACGGGAAAAGAGGGTTCTCCGAGTGATAACAGAGCGGTTCCTGATGTGTGTTCGTAAAATTACACCGCCCGTTTCCCGTAGATAAAATCTTCTTCCCGATCCGGTCTTTATGCTCCAGCAGGATAACACGGCCACCCTGCGACGCTGCCGTGACGGCCGCCATCATACCGGAAGCGCCGCCGCCGATTATTGCAATCGTTCTCATAGATTACTCCTTTCCCATGCTCTTTGCAGGAAAATCCTTGCAGATAAATTCCCTTTGTAAAATCAGTCTTTGCAAATATCTTTTTACAGATCACTTTTTATAATAATGCGCGCACTTTATCCGCAGAAACCACACCCGCATCGATCATGCTCTGCAGTGATTTTAATATTCCAAGCTTCGCGTGGTTCCATGTCAGTCCGCCCTGAAAATACACGGCATAAGGCGGCTTGATGGGACCGTCTGCGGACAGTTCAATGGACGAACCCTGCACAAAGGCTCCCGCCGCCATGATCACGTCGCTGTCATATCCCGGCATCGCCCACGGCTCGGGACTTACATAGCTGTCCACCGGAGCGGCGGCCTGAATCCCCTTACAAAATGCGATCACACCCTCCGGACTGCCCAGTGTGACAGCCTGTATGATATCATGTCTTGACTCGCTTTTGTCCGGCACGACACCATAGTCCAATCCTTCATAAATATTTGCCGCGAACACCGCACCCTTTAACGCGCCGCACACAACGGTCGGAGCCATAAAGAACCCCTGATAAAAAGACTGCATCACGCCCAGAGAAGCGCCCACTTCTTTTCCAAGTCCCGGTGAAGTCAGCCTGCAGGCGCAGTTCTCGATCAGTTCCTCTTTTCCAGCGATATAGCCGCCGATAGGAGCCAGACCGCCGCCCGGATTCTTGATCAGTGACCCCACGATCATATCCGCCCCCACGTCGCTCGGCTCAATGCGCTCTACAAATTCCCCGTAGCAGTTGTCTACCATGCAGATCACGTCCGGCCGCCGCTCTTTGATAAAAGCGATCAGCTCCCCGATCTTTTCCACTGAATAGCTTGGCCGTGTCTGATAACCCTTTGAGCGCTGGATGGTAACAAGCTTTGTCCGTTCATTCAGCGCTTTTTCAATGGCAGGATAGTCAAAATATCCGTCTTCCAGAAGCTCAACCTGACGGTAGGTCACGTCATACTCCGCCAGAGATCCTCTGGAAGGCCTTATGCCGATGACTTCCTCCAGCGTATCATACGGCTTTCCTACAGGGGATAACAGCTCATCACCCGGACGCAGATTCGCCGAGAGCGCAAGGGCAAGCGCGTGTGTGCCGCAGGTAATCTGGGGACGCACAAGCGCTGCCTCCGTGTGAAATGCCGACGCATACACCTTCTCCAGCGTATCACGCCCATCGTCGTTATAGCCATAGCCGCTGGCATAGTGAAAGCAGCCTTCGTTCACGCGGTTTTCCTGCATGGCGTGAATAACCTTGAGCTGGTTATACTCTGCCGTCCTGTCAAATTCCCGGAACCGCTCCCTTAAGCTTTCCTCTGTTTTCTGCCCGTACGCCCACACTTCCTCTGAGATGCCGAGCTTTTGATACATATATTTTGATTCTGTCTGATTCATTTTCTCTGTTTCCTTCTATTCTTATAGCGTCAGTGTACAAGGGGCAACACGCCTCAAGCCGCGTAATTGCGGTGATTTTCAGCTTTCTGGCAACAGATATCTGTCTGATAACCCTTGCATCATATAATCCATAATGTCATCCTCTTTCTGACCGAGAACTGACTTATCCGCCCATATAACATCCTTCTCCCGCTTAAACCATGTAAGCTGTCGCTTCGCAAAATGTCTGGTGTCCCGCTTGATGACGCGCACCGCCTCCTCAAGAGTGCACTCTCCTTCCAGATAGGCACAGAGTTCTTTATATCCAAGTCCCTGCATCGCCGTAGAGCTTCGCTGTACGCCCTGCTCTCTTAAGAGGCGCACCTCTTCAAGCAGTCCTTCTTCCATCATCTGATCTACCCGGCAGTCGATCCTCTCATATAGACGGCTGCGTTCATCCGTGAGCACAAAATACGCATAATTATATGGGGATTCCTTTTCCCGCTCCTTGGCGTTGTGCTCGGATATCTTCCCGCCGGTCTGACGGTGGAACTCTAGGGCGCGTATCATCCGTTTTATATTGTTGGGATGGATGTCTCCGGCTGCCTGCGGGTCTGCGTCCTCAAGAAGACCATGCAGATAGTCTCCTCCCTTTTCCTTGGCAAGCCGCTCCAATTCCTCCCGGTATGACGTGTCTGCATCATTCTCTGTAAAATCAATATCATAGAGGAGCGCCTGAATATAAAATCCGGTTCCTCCAACTACAAGTGGGATCTTACCCCTTGTCCAGATCTGTTCTGCGGCAGCTTTTGCCATCTGCTGGAAGCGGACTACATTAAAATCCTCCCACGGCTCCAGCACATCGACCAGATGATGGGGAACTCCCTTTGTCTCCTCCGGCCGGATCTTGGCGGAGCCGATATCCATACGGCGGTACACCTGCATGGAATCCGCTGAGATGATCTCTGCGTTCACTTCCCTTGCAAGCCGGATGGACAGCGCAGTCTTTCCCACTGCGGTCGGCCCGGCTAAAATGATCAACGGTTTTTTCATCTATACGATCCTCTTAAACTTCTTTTCCAGCTCACGCTTTGTCATGGCGATGATCGTCGGTCTGCCGTGGGGACAGTGATACGGATTGTCCAGTGTCAGAAGCTCCCCGATCAAAGCGTCGACTTCCTGCGCGGAAAGCCGGTTATTTCCCTTCACAGCCGCCTTACACGACATAGACGCCACTTTCTCGTCGATCAGCTCCGGCGTCATGGACGTATTAAGGTCATCCGAAAGTCCGTCAAGCATCTCCATGAGCAGTTCCTTTTTCGCGATCCCGAACAAATTGTCCGGCACTGCGCGCACCGCGTATTCCTCCGGGCCAAAAGGCTCGATCTCAAACCCGATGCGGGTAAAGCGCTCCATATTCTCCTCCAGAAGCCTTGCCTCCTGCATGGAAAGCGTCAGGATAATGGGCGGACTTAGATACTGGGATGTAAACTCTCTTGTATTCATTCCCTTTAACGTCCGTTCATAGAGCACCCTCTCGTGAGCAGCGTGCTGGTCTATGATATAAAGACTGTCCTTATACTGGACGAGCCAGTATGTGTCAAACACCTGACCGACCAGCTTATACTCTGCCCTAGCCTCTCTCTTTAAAAACTTTTCCTCAAAGAAATCGAGCTGCTCAGCCTGTTCAACCTGATTCCCCTCTGTAGTTTCCTCTGCGGTTTCCGCCCCGGTATCCGGGACCGGAGCCTCAACAGGCCCGCCCGGCTCTACATCCGCTTCTTCGCTGACAGTTATCCCGGGCGTTTCCCGGGACGCTTCCGCCGCATATCTTGCCGCCTCCCGGATCCGATCCGTCTGCATCTCGGGGCGGTACACACCCTGCCTGTCTGACACCTCGGCAGAGGACATCCGCTCATGGTATGCGGTGACCCGCTCTTTCATCTTGCGGATAAAATAATCCTCATCCTGCACTTCCGGCTCTGGTTCATAAGAACGCTGCGCCTGCCCGTCACTTTTTGGCTTTAAGAGAAACGGACTTTCTCCCTTTTCTGCTCCCTGCTTCTGTCTCTCCGACAGAGAGTCCGGCACTTCCGCCTGCTCTATCAGCTCCGGTTCAAGGAGACGCCTGTGCACGCCTTCATATACTGTGCTGTACACCTCCTGCTGTCTCTGGAAACGAAGCTCCATTTTTGTGGGATGGACATTCACGTCGACGGTTTCCCCGTCTACATGGAAATGCAGTACCGCAAAGGGGAACTTATGCTGCATCGTAAAATCCTTGTACGCGTCCTCAAGCGACTTGGATATCATCGCGCTCTTTACATATCTGCCGTTCACGAAAAAGTTTTCAAAATTGCGGTTTCCCCTTGTGATAACCGGTTTCCCAAGGTATCCAGTGATGCGCAGACCACCCTTTTCATAATCGATCTCAAGAAGGTTCGCCGCGATATCCCGTCCGTATACATTATAGATCACATCTTTTAGCTTCCCGTTGCCCGATGTGCGCAGCTTTTCCTGATTGTTGCTCTTAAAGAGAAATGCAACCTCAGGGTGGGACAGGGAAAGATGAATCAGAAGCTCCTGCACATGCCCTGCCTCTGTCACGGGCGTCTTTAGAAACTTCCGCCTTGCAGGCACATTATAGAAAAGCTGATGCACAAGAAATGTAGTCCCGTTTGGCGCTCCTGTCTCCTCAAATGACACTTCCTTTCCGCCTTCGATCACATATCTTGTCCCCAGCTCGTCAGCGGCTTCTTTTGTGATAAGCTCTGTCCTTGTGACGGCGGCGATGCTGGAGAGCGCCTCACCCCGGAAACCCAGTGAATGAATGTGCAGAAGATCCTCCACATGGCGTATCTTGCTCGTAGAATGACGAAGAAAGGCGCTTCTCACCTCGCCATGAGCGATGCCGCATCCATTGTCCGTAACGCGGATAAAATCAATCCCCCCGTCCCTGATCTCCACGGTCACTGATGTGGAGCCTGCGTCAATGGCATTCTCCACCAGCTCCTTAACAATGGATGCAGGGCGTTCAATCACTTCTCCTGCCGCGATCTTATCAATTGTTATCTGATCTAATACCTGAATATGAGGCATGTCCGTCTCCTTTTATCAAAATACTACCAGCGGTTTTTCAGTCTGTTCTGCAGTCTGTATATCGTGTTCAGCGCGTCAATAGGCGTCATATTGCCTACGTCAAGATTTTTCAGCTCCTCCAGCACATCATCATCCTTGACCGTGTCAAAAAGCGACATCTGGGCGATATCCACCTCATCGTACTTTTTCACCTTCTGGCTTTTTTTCGCCGATTTCTCTTTCACGGCGATCTCGCTTACCCTTGCGGTAATGTCCTCATTGCTCAACTCCTCAACGATTTCCTTGGCGCGCTCAATCACAAGCTCCGGCACCCCGGCCAGCTTCGCCACTTGGATACCATAGCTTTTGTCCGCGCCGCCTTTGACGATCTTGCGCAGAAATACGATGTCGTCTCCCTTTTCCTTGACTGCGATACAGTAGTTGTTCACATTGCTGACCTTGCCCTCCAGCTCCGTCAGTTCATGATAGTGGGTGGCGAACAGCGTCTTTGCCCCCAGAAGCTTTGTGTCGCTGATATATTCCACCACTGCCCACGCGATGGAAAGGCCGTCGAAGGTGCTGGTTCCTCTTCCGATCTCATCTAAAATGAGAAGGCTCTTTGATGTGGCGTTTCTTAAAATATTCGCCACCTCCGTCATCTCCACCATGAAGGTACTCTGTCCCGAGGCCAGATCATCCGATGCCCCGACCCTTGTAAAGATCCGGTCAGAGAGGCCGATATCCGCGCTTTTTGCCGGAACAAAGGAGCCGACCTGCGCCATCAGGGCAATCAATGCTGTCTGTCTCATATAAGTAGACTTTCCGGCCATATTAGGGCCTGTGATAATAGAGATCCGGTGCTTCTTATCGTCTAAATAGGTGTCATTGGAGATGAACATATCATTGGGGATCATCTGCTCCACAACCGGATGGCGCCCCTCTTTGATATCAATGACCCCTTTTTCATTAATATTGGGCCGAACATAATTATTCCGCTCCGCCACAAGAGCAAGAGAGGCGAAAGCATCCAGAGCCGCCACCGCTTTTGCCGTCTTCTGGATACGTTCTACTTCCGCAGCGATCGTATCCCGCACCTGACAATAGATCTCATACTCAAGAGCGTAGAGCTTGTCCTCGGCACCTAAGATCATATCCTCAAGCTCTTTTAATTCCGGCGTGATGTAACGCTCAGCGTTGGCTAGCGTCTGCTTGCGCGTGTAATAATCCGGCACCATCTCTCTGTAAGAGTTGGTCACCTCCAGATAATAGCCGAATACTTTGTTGTATTTAATGCGGAGATTTTTGATGCCGGTCTTTTCCCGCTCGTCGCTTTCTAACTTTGCCAGCCATTCCTTCCCGTCCGACTTTGCCCTGCGGAGCTTATCCACCTCTTCATTGTAGCCGTCGCGGATGATATTCCCCTCTTTCATGGCAATCGGCGGTTCTTCCTGAATCGCTTCCTTGATAAGGGCACAGAGGTCCTCAAGGGCGTCCATATCCTTGTAAATATTTTTTAAGAGTCCGCACTGCATTTCCTCAAGAATATACCGTATGGGCGGCAGCATCTCAAGCGAGCCGCGAAATGCCGTGAGATCTCTGGGATTGGCCGAACCATAGGTGATCTTCGTAACAAGACGTTCCAGATCGTACACCGGAGAGAGATATTCCCTGATCTCTTCTCTTGATACAGCCTCTTCTTTGAGTTCCCCTACCGCCTCAAGCCGCTTTGTGATCTCAGCCTTGTCGATCAGAGGCTGCTCCACATATTTTCTCAGCGTCCTTGCGCCCATGGCAGTCTTTGTCTTATCCAGCACCCACAGAAGCGAACCTCTCTTCTGCTTCTCCCGCAGCGTCTCGCACAGCTCCAGATTCCGCCTTGTGGAGCTGTCCAGCATCATATATTTTCCGGACGCGTAAGGCGTGATATGCGTGAGATTTGACATGGAATTCTTCTGCGTCTCCAGAAGATACTGCAGAAGCGCCCCCGCGCTGATCACGCCGCAGTCATAATCCGCAAGTCCCAGTCCGGCGAAGGAAGAGACTTTGAAATGCTCCAGCAGCTTGCGGCGGCAGACCTCATCATCAAAATACCATGAATCCAGCGAATACATAGTGATGCCCAGCCGCTCCTTCATGCCGTCCAGATCCATGCCGCTCATGTAAAACGCCTCATTGCAGATGATCTCGGACGGTGAAAAGCGGTAGATCTCATCCATCAGCCTTGCGCTGTCCGGGATCTCGGTCACAAAATAGTCGCCTGTGGAAATGTCAGCCACAGAGACCCCGTAGCGGTCGGCAATATACACGATACACATAATATAATTGTTCCGCGTCTCGTCCAGCGCCTGTGTATCCAGATTCGTCCCCGGGGTTACAATGCGCACCACATCGCGCTTCACGATACCTTTGGCTGTCTTCGGGTCCTCCACCTGCTCGCAGATCGCCACTTTATATCCCTTGGATACCAGCCGGTTGAGATAATTCTCCGCAGCATGATAAGGGACACCGCACATGGGTGCCCTCTCCTCCTGCCCGCAGTTCTTTCCGGTCAGTGTGATCTCCAGCTCTCTCGACGCAGTCAGCGCGTCCTCAAAGAACATCTCGTAGAAATCGCCTAATCTATAAAAGAGAATACAGTCCTGATACTGAGACTTCGTCTCCATGTACTGCTTCATCATTGGTGTTAATTCTGCCACAATATTACTCCTTTGTCATATATAAATGCCAGTGCAGGCTGTAGATATGCCGCACACTGATAAAATTTTCTGCGGATGTATTATAGCATTTTTGAGAAATCTGTTCAAGCGAGGAAGATGGGAATGGAATTTTCAGACAATACATGCTACACTGTCTATATCACACATTCAGGAGGGTCAGAAATGTTAAAATTACCGGCTTTACCGCCCCATATGCGGCAGGCATCAGAAAAACAGAAGGGACAGAACTGGTTTTTTGAGCTTCTGATATTTTTTCTCGTATTTCTTGTAGCAAGCACAACCTCCAGTTTTATCATGATACCGGGGATTGTCATCGCGATCCTTACGGACAGCTCCATTATGGAACTGATGACAGACGTGTCGCTGTCCACCGGACAGTTTGACCAGATCGTAGGTGCTGTCGAGTCATCTGTTCCTGTTGTTTTAAGCATGCTTTTTTCAAACGCAGGCATGATCGTGATCGTGATCCTTTTCTGCGTGATCCTTCAAAAGCGAAAAACCGCCTCCATGGGCGTTGTAAAGAAAAAAGCGGGCATACACTATCTTGCCGGACTCGGAGTCGGATTTATCCAATTCACAGCCGTGGTGCTCCTCAATATTCTGACCGGCTCCATGAAGCTGACAGGGATATCATCCAACTTTTCCTTTGTCCTTTTTCTTCTCTTCGCCCTCGGATTCGTCATACAGGGTATGGGAGAAGAAGTGCTCTGCCGCGGATATTTGCTCGTATCTGTGGCAAGACGCAATCCGGTCAGCGCCGCTATCTTTTTAAACTCGCTCGTGTTCGCCCTTCTTCATCTGTCGAATCCCGGCGTCTCCCTTCTTGCAGTCCTCAACCTTTTGTTGGACGGCGTGTTCTTGTCCCTGTACTTCCTCCGTACCGGAAACATCTGGGGTGTCGGCGCCATCCATACCATGTGGAATTTCGCGCAGGGCAACATTTTCGGTATGGAAGTCAGCGGCATGGAGCTGTCGTGTACACTCTTTGAATCCTCCATTGCTCCGGACAAGACGTTTTGGAACGGCGGAGTTTTCGGAGCAGAAGGCGGGATCTCCTGTACGATCGTATGCGTTGCCGCTATCCTGATCCTGCTTCTCCGGAAAAAGAAGAAAGAGGATGTTACAGTACATGAAAATGTGGAGATTCCTCCCCATACACGAAATGAAGCAGATATGCGCTTAAGATAATACCTACCGCACATAAACCGGAAAATATAACAGCAAAGGGCAGACAGATCTGCCCCATGAGATTAAAGGGTTGGTCTGTGTAATCCCACACATTCCAACCCATTATTTTATTGACGAAAATACCTGTGATAAACTCTCCCGCAGTCACAAACACCGCGCACCATGCCACCTGTTTCCACAAAGGAGCATCCCATCCGGTCCATATGCCCTGCTGTGCGAAGAACACAAAGCAGACTCCGCCCAGAAGGAACATGGACCAGTGAGAAAATCCCCGGAATATCATCTCAAAGGTATAGTACAGGGTTCCGCCGAAGGTTCCCAGAAATAAGTATTCACTCAGTCGTTTCACGATAAGTATTTGCTCCGTTCCCGTGATCGTGTCTGTGCATCATCAGTCTGCCCATGCAGCACGTTTCCGCACATAGATATTCTGAACGATTTCTTATCATTTTATGAGTGGAAATTTTTACTCAGCCACGTCTCTGATGCTGAAGCTGAATCTTCCCATCTTGTCTTTGCCAAGGCACACTGCTTTCACAACATCTCCCATTTTGAGCACATCCTCTACCTTGTCGACTCTCTTCTTAGCGATTTTGGAGATGTGTACCAGACCCTCCTTGCCCGGTGCGAACTCAAGGAAGGCGCCGAACTCTTTGATGCTCACGACCTTGCCCTCGAACACCTGACCGGCCTCGAAGTCTGTGACAATGGTATGGATCAGCTTGGCAGCCTGATCCATTCCCTCTTTCTCTGTGCCGCAGATGGATACGAAACCATCATCCTCGATGTCGATCTGAACTCCGGTCTGCTCGATGATCGCGTTGATCGTCTTGCCTCTCTGGCCCACCACGTCTCCAATCTTCTGCGGATCAATCTGCATCTGGATGATCTTCGGAGCGTAAGGACCGACCTCCGGCCTCGGCTCTGCGATCGCCTTATTCATGACCTCGTCTATAATATACGTTCTCGCCTTCTTTGTGGCCGCGATCGCTTCCTCAATGATCGGCCTTGTCAGTCCGTGGATCTTAATATCCATCTGGATTGCTGTGATACCCTTATGAGTACCTGCCACCTTAAAGTCCATGTCTCCGAAAAAGTCCTCAAGTCCCTGAATATCTGTCAGCACAAGGTAGTCGTCGTCTGTATCGCCTGTCACAAGGCCTGCGGAAATACCTGCCACAGCCGCCTTGATCGGCACACCTGCTGTCATAAGGGACATGCTGGACGCGCAGACGCTGGCCTGTGAAGTGGAACCATTTGATTCAAATGTCTCAGACACTGTACGGATCGCATACGGGAACTCAGACTCACTGGGAAGCACCGGAAGAAGCGCTCTCTCAGCCAGAGCTCCATGTCCGATCTCACGGCGTCCCGGTCCTCTTGACGGCCTTGTCTCTCCTACGGAGTAGGACGGGAAATTATAGTGGTGCATATATCTCTTGGATGTCTCCGCCTCATCAAGTCCGTCTAGCCTCTGCGCCTCAGAAAGCGGTGCCAGTGTGGTCACGGTACAGATCTGCGTCTGTCCCCTTGTAAACATCGCGGAACCGTGCACTCTCGGGATCAGGTCGACCTCTGCAGCGAGCGGTCTGATCTGATCGATGGCACGTCCGTCCGGGCGTTTGTGATCCTTTAAGATCATCTTTCTTACCGTCTTCTTCTGATACTGGTATACCGCCTCGCCTAATACTGCCAGCCATTCCTCGTTATCAGCAAATGCTTCCTCTAACTTCGCCGTGATCTGGCGGATATTTTCTTCTCTTGTCTGCTTGTCGTCCGTGAAAACAGCCTCTTCCATGGCCTCCGGCGGAACGATCTCTCTGATCGCCGCAAAAAGCTCCTCCGGCACAGCGCAGCTCTCGTACTCGTGCTTTTGCTTGCCGCACTCAGCCACAATGGTCTCAAAAAAGGCGATAACCTTCTGGTTCAGCTCATGGGCGGCAAAGATCGCCTCGATCATCTTGTCCTCCGGGACTTCGTTCGCGCCCGCCTCGATCATGATGACTTTCTCCTTTGTAGAAGCGACTGTCAGCGCCATCTCGGAAGCCTCTCTCTGGACTGCCGTGGGGTTAAATATAAATTCTCCGTCAATCAGTCCTACCTGTGTCGTAGAGATGGGGCCGTCAAACGGAATATCAGAAATGCTTGTCGCGATAGACGCGCCCAGCATGGCCGTAAGCTCCGGACTGCAGTCCTGATCCACGGACATAACGAGATTCTCAAGCGTCACGTCATTTCTGTAATCCTTCGGGAAAAGCGGACGCATCGGGCGGTCGATGACACGGTCTGTCAGGATCGCGTTCTCAGACGCCTTTCCTTCCCTCTTATTAAATCCGCCGGGGATCTTTCCAACCGCGTAAAGTCTCTCATTGTACTCCACACTGAGCGGGAAGAAATCAATTCCGTCTCTTGGTTTTTCAGATGCTGTTGCCGTACAGAGCACGGTTGTGTCGCCATAGTGCATCAATACGCCGCCGTTTGCCTGCTTTGCGACTCTGTCCACATCTACGCGCAGAGTTCTGCCTGCAAGTTCCATTTCATACTTCTTGTACATGTTTTTCTCCTTTATTATCTTTACTTTTCTCTCACGGACTTATGTCTCCGAAACTACTGAAAAACATACCATATTGCAGGCTGATACACTTTTCAGTGGTCTCGGTTACTTAAACCAGTCCGCAATCTTAAATATTATATCACAGGAAGTTCCGTTAATCAAACACTTTAAAAAGACTTCGCGCACAAAATCCGGCCGAACATTTTTATTTTTCAATGCTGATTGACGGCCGAAAAAAACGAGACAGAACCATGTCTGCCTCGTCCCTTTCTTCTCCGACTGAAAACCGGATTATTTTCTAAGCCCAAGTCTCTCAATCAGTGAACGGTATCTTTCGATGTCCACTTTCTTAAGGTACGCAAGAAGCCCTCTTCTCTGACCTACCATCTTAAGAAGCCCTCTTCTTGAGTGATGGTCTTTGGGGTTTGTCTTGAAGTGCTCTGTAAGCTCATTGATCCTTGCTGTAAGGATAGCGATCTGCACCTCCGGTGAACCTGTGTCACCCTCTGTCCTTCCATACTCTTTAATGATTGCCTGTTTCTTTTCTTTTGCGATCATGCTTTGTTTCCTCCTTGAAAATACTTTGTCTAACCGCCGGATATTAAGTAACGGTCGGAGTGATCCGCTTACCGAACATCGGCTGATCTTGTAACCTCGGATAGTATAGCACAACGCATTTAAAATGTAAAGCGCTATTTTCCCGCGAAAAACTCCTCTCCATACTGCATATCCCTCATAACCCGGTCTTTCAATTCTTCGACAGTGGCGAACTTTACCTCGGGACGTTCAAAATCACAGAATACGGCCGTAGCTTCTTTTCCGTAGGCGTCGCCTTCGTAGCCGTAAGCATACACCTCGAAAAGCCGTCTGCGCTCGTCGGTCACCGTGGGTTTGACGCCCGCGTTGCCGACGCCATTGTACCACTGCCCGTCAATTCTGACCCGGCAGGCATACACACCGTATCTTGGCAGGATCTTATATTTCTCTGGTTCGATATTCATAGTGGGGAACCCCAGTGTGCGTCCGAGCTGCCGCCCGTGCCGCACGATCCCTGTGAACGCGTAGGGATAACCCAGCAGTTCCTCGGCGAGTTTTACATCCCCCTGCGCTAGGGCGTCGCGGATATACGTACTGCTGATGACCATATCGCCGTACCGTTCTTTCTCAATCACATCTACTGTGTAGCCATATTCTTCTGAAAACCGCTTAAGCATCTCCACATTGCCCCGTTTCCCGTGGCCGAAGGCAAAGTCCTTTCCCACAACAACGTGGGCGCAGCGCAGCGTTTTACAGAGAATCTCCCTGATAAAGTCTTCTGCGCTGATCTGCCGGAATTTCTCCGTGAACGGGCAGTTGATCAGCCAGTCGATCCTGCCCTCCAGACGTTCCTTCCGCTCCCGGTTCGTCATAATGGACTCCCGGTGCATATCAAAGGCGCAGAGCACAGTCTC
>ERZ1643251.2650-NODE-2650-length-17843-cov-7.579548_pt1 | contig 17843 bp, 22 predicted proteins | sample MGYA00579261_ERZ1643251 | MGnify/ENA primary metagenome ERZ1643251 (study PRJEB29033, sample SAMEA4952267) | chicken gut metagenome | biome: Broiler Chicken; feature: Gastrointestinal Tract; material: Caecum | place: Ireland | collected 2018 | study: Broiler...
GAAGCGCGAAAGCCGACCTCGCCACTGGGACTTCTCCACGGCGAAGCGCGAAAGCCGACCTCGCCACTGGGACTTCTCCACGGCGAAGCGCGAAAGCGCCGGGCGGCAGCCTTCCGGCGGGGCACACGGGGCCGGGCCGGGCGGCGGCCTTCCGGCGGGGCACACGGGGCCGGGCCGGGCGGCGCGAAAAGGGCTTCTTCATATGCGCGTAAGGCGGGCTTGCCCGTTTTGCGCGTATCCCAAACGACGCAAAAACTACGGCGTTTGTTATCTTGCTTTTTTGCCCGAAAAGAGCGATGAATGTGTCGCGGGCCGGAAAAGGCGAAGGTCGCCCCCCGGAGCCGCCGCCGCGGGCGGGAAAAGCCGCCGGGCAAAGGAGCAACCCCATGAACGAAAACGCAAGCCGCGCCCTCGCGTACGCCGCCGCCGCAACCCAACTCGCCGCCCGCGCCGCCCTCGACGCCCTGCGCCTCACCAACGACCCCGCCGCCTGGGCCTTGGGGGACGCCGCCTACTGGGCCGCCCGCGCCGCCGCACAGGCCGCCCGCGCCCTTGGCGACGAACGGACTGCCGACTACACCGACGGGGTGGCCGACGACCTTGTCGCCCTCGCCGAAAGCGCCGGGCACGTAATCCGCCGCTAACCCGTGAAAGGAGTGTGTCCCCATGAAAAACCAGACCTTCGGCATCGAGATCGAAACCACCGGTCTCGGCCGCGAACGCACAGCCCGCGCCCTTGCGGCGCTCTTCGGAACCACAGCCCGCCATGTCGGGCGGCACCTTGACGACTGGAAGGTCCCTATGCCCGACGGGCGGGAGTGGACGGTGGAGCGCGATGGGTCGGTCACCGACCCCTCCGCCGAGGTGGTCAGCCCGGTGTGCCGCTGGGAGGACATCGAGATGGTCCAGCTGGTGGTCCGCGCTCTGCGCAGGGCCGGCGCGAAGGCTGACGCCTCCTGCGGCATTCACATCCACGTCGGCCTCGGCGAACACACCCCGCAGAGCCTGCGGCGGCTGGTGAACATCGTCAACGCCAAGGAAGACCTTCTGACACAGGCGCTGGGAATCTCGCCGGAACGACGGGGCCGCTGGTGCCAGCCGGTGGAGCCGGTGTTCCTCACCGAGCTCAACCGCCGCAAGCCCGGCACCATGGAGGCGCTGGCACAGCTTTGGTACCGCACCAACGGCGGGTACAGCGGGCAGGACTGGCGGCGGCGCGCCGCTTCCCACTACGACACCAGCCGCTACCACCTCCTGAATCTGCACGCGGCCTTTTCCACCGAGCGGCCCGCGCACACCATCGAATTCCGCGCCTTCAACGGCACACTCCACGCGGGCGAAATCAAAGCCTACATCCAGCTTTGCCTCGCCATTTCCCATCAGGCGCTGGCTTCCAAATCCGCCAGCCCGGCGCGGCCCATCACCGACAACCCCAAGTACACCTTCCGGTGCTGGCTCCTGCGGCTGGGGTTCATCGGCGAAGAATTTGAGACCGCGCGGGAACACCTGACCAAGCGCCTGCCCGGCAACGCCGCATGGCGGCAAGCGGAGTCCGCTCCCCGGGCTTCCTGACACAGCAACCCAATCCGCCCGCCTGACGAGGCCCGGTGGTGCCGCGCCTCAATTCACGGAATTGAGCCGTCGGCAGTCTGCCGCAGGCAGACCGGCAAACCACGGGTTTGCCGCCTTGGCACAGGCCGAAACCGGCGCAGCCGGTCGCGGGAGCCGCACAGTTCCCAAATCAAGAAGGAGGCACACACCATGAAACTGTACATCAATGCCAATCGCACGGGCTACGCCCCCGACCAGATCCGGCACACCATGACCGTCGGCGAGCTGATCGACGCCCTGCGGGAGTTCGACGAGGACGCACAGGTCTATCTCAGACACGACGGCGGGTACACCTACGGTGGCATCACCTGGACGGATTTCGAAGAGGACTACGAGGATAGCTCCGAAGACGAGTAAGCCTACGGTGACACAGCTTTCAAATCAAGAAGGAGGTACATCCCATGCCTGGCATCACCTACATCATCCGTTTCACACATCGCGGTTCCGGCTTCCCCTATGAGGAACAGGAGCACATCAGCCTTGCGGACGCCTGGAACGCTTTCCGGCTCTTTGCCGAGCCCGACAGCGCCGACCTGTACTCCGAAATCGAGCTGGCCGAACACAACTGGGAGGAAGATACCGAGCGCAGCCTCGCCCGGCTAACCCTTGGCGAGCGGTACAGCTTCTGAATCCACCCTGCTCAGAGATCAGCTTCACACAGTCTCCAACCATTCCCAGATTCAGCGCCAGAGAGACACACATCCCCTTGATTTTCCCGCCCCACAGAGTGATGAATACCAACACGCCCGGAGCTTTCAAATCCGGCACACAAAGGAGGATACCATCATGTGCATCATCTGCGTTTCCAAATCCGGCATTTGCCAGCCGGACGAATCCACCATCCGCACCATGTTCCACCACAATCCCCACGGCGCGGGGTACATGTTTGCCCGCGGCGGCAGGGTCATCATCCACAAGGGGTTCATGAATCCGGACGATTACCTGCGCGCCATCCGTGAGGAACACTTCACCGCTGCCGACAGCGTGGTGTACCACTTTCGAATCAGCACGCAGGCGGGCGTGAACCCCGAGATGACCCATCCGTTTCCGCTTTCAAATCAGCCGGGCCGCCTGCGCAGGCTCGACCAGAGCTGCCGCATCGGCGTCGCACACAACGGAATCATCCGCCTGACCAGCGACCCGAACAACAAACGCTACAGCGACACTGCCATCTTCATCACCGACTACCTCTCCCAAATCCTGCACACCCGCGCCGACCTGCGCGACCGGCGCAAGCTCAGCGTCGTCTACCAGCTGGCGCAATCCAAATTCGCCATCATGGACGGCGGCGGTTACGTCGCCACAGTGGGCGCGTTCATCCATGAGTGCGGGCTGCTGTTCAGCAACGGAAGCTACCGGCAATGGGGAGCCTGACCATCCGGCCCGGGCTTTCCAATCAGGAAGGACCGCCTGCGGGCGGTTTTTTCTGTTGCGCGGAATTCGCCGCACGTGGGCGCGTGTCGGGCTTTGAAATCAGGCGGGCAGCGATTCGCGCGGCAGGTCAGGCGCGGCCCGTGGCGGCAACGTGGCCGCGACGCGGGCCAATGCGCCGACGACAAAAGCACCAGGCAAAACTGCCTGATGCTTTCAAATCTACCGGAGAATTATTTTTCCAGAATGTTTGCGGCCATCTGGAGGTGTCCGTTCGCGTCGCTCCGGAATCGAATGGCAACCGTTCCATCCGCGGCGCGGTAGTTGGCCTGAAACGGCTGTGGCCACAGCTGCGTAAGGCCGGGGCAACGTTCAAACGCTTCCAGCCGGTACCACGGGGCATTCTCCGGATCATCCCTGCAGCGCTCGTAAATTCGCGTCAGCTCTTCAAGCTGTGTGCCGGTGACTTCCGGCAGCACTTCGGCGGCAGGGCGCGCTTCGAAATCGGCAGGCGGTCTCTTGGGGCAAAACGCTGCCCAAAGGAAGAGCGGAGTATCCTGCTTCATGTGCGCCAGCATGGCCTCAGTTGTTCCACAGGCATCGCAGACATACACGTCCGCGCTTCGGCTCAGGGCGTTGGTGTGGATCGGCTCCTTCATGGTGTCCATTCCGCAGCGCGGGCACATCATGTGCATGCCCGCTTCCTGCCGCGCTTTCAAATCGAGCAGCTTTGCCCGCGCCCGTTCAGTCATTTGGATCACAGGCGTCCTTTCCCTTCCGTGCCTGAATCTCCCTGCCCGGCAGTTCGCCGGTGACAAAGGCGTGGTACACGCGCCCGCCGTCCCGCGCCCCGGCCAGATACATCTCCAGCGCCAGCGCGGCGGTGTAGCCCATCCAGATTTCGTCCCGCCCGGTCAGGGCGGCGTTGGGATGTTCCTCCGTTTCGTCCAGCGCCGCGTGCAGCTCCCGCACCGCTTCGCTGAACTTTGGACTGTGCTCCGGATGGGCGTACAGTTCCCGCTCAATGGTGTCCACGCGGCTGAGGGCGATCTCGTAAATCCAGTCAAGCCACTCGTTCATGGCCGCGCCTCCTCCCGCTGTTTCCGGCGAAGCTGCGCGTACTTTTCCCGGTGCGCCTGCATGCCTGCCGCGCTCCTGAATGCGGCGTAGCCGTTGAGGTGGCCCAACAGTACGCGGCGCAGCGGTTTGTGTTCCGGGCCGCCGAAGCCCAGGCGCATAAGAAAACTGTTGGCGCGGTACTTCTCGTTCACGGGATCTGCGTCCGCCCGGAGAAACACGCGCTTTGCGGCCTTCGCATGCTCCAGAATTGCACACAAAAGCGTCGCGTACACCTGCCAGCGGGCCGGGTCGCGGTCATCCTGAATCGCTTCGAGAGTGAACCTGCCGTCCTGGATGCGACAGCCCTTGAGCAAGCCCGTCGCCAGACCGTCGGCCAGCCGGGCTTCCAAATCAGCCGGGGTCTGCGCTTCATCCAGCCGCTCCATCATCTGCCGGTCGATATATAGGGAGTCGCTTTGCATCATCCGGCGGAGAATGTGCTGATTGCTGTACAGCGTATGCAGGAAGTTCTTCAGCTGCGGAACCGTCCAGTCCTCCACCGGGAAGCTGAGTTCCATCTGCGTGATTTCGGAGTCCTGCTCCGTCGGTTCCGTCTTTGTCACGGATGCCTCCGCGTTCGTCAGCCAGCCCCGTTCAATCAGCATCGGCCTGAGCGCTTCCAACAGCGCATCGTCATCGCTTATGATGCTTCCGTCGCGCTCAACCGTCAGGCCGCCGATCCTGTAGGCGTAGGTCGGTGTACGTAGGTAAACCGCCGGGCTGCCAAGCCGCTCCGAAATCGCTTGAACCATTTCTCTGCGCTCCGCGGGGTTCGTTTGTAGCGTCATGTTGATCCCTCCGTTCGTTTTGGGTAGTGACATATACGCTCTGAACCGATAAAAAGTCAAGCGGTTGGCGGCACACATCCCGATTTATTTTTGAGCATGCGTGCCAGTCCGCGCATTGCGCCGTCCACGTCGCCGGAGATCGCCTGCCCGCGAAGGGTCAGCAGCGTGTGCCGGGACAGGACGCTGCGATACGCTTTCAAATGCTTGAGAAACTCAGACTGTGTCATGCGCGTCTCCAACAAAAACGCCCCCGCGGAGATGTCCCGCGAGGGCTTGTCTATATTCTTCGACGATTTTACCTTATCACATTTTCAAGTGTGCATCAAGGGGAACTCGGAGGAACTCAGAGGAACTATGCGGTCCTCTTGCGACTTTTCGAATCGAAGCCGCCGCCTTGCACGTCCCGCAGGTGTATTTGCGGTTTCGCATGTAGTTGAGTGAGAATGTCGGCTTTCCGCAGATGTGGCATGGCGGGTAATACACGGTGCTGCCGTTTCCCGACCGCCAGATCGTGACGCCGTCCTGCTGTGCTTCCCGGTAACTCACGGACACCCACTCCTTTCCAGCAGAATCCGGTCGACCACGTCCAGGGCGCGCTCGTGCATCTTTCGGAGCCAGCGATTGGTGTAGTGCATGTCCAGCGAGATCTGTTCCCAGGTCATAAAGCACAGATACCGCTTCTCCAGGATCAGGCGGTAGTTCTCGTTGCGCACCCTGGCGATGGTCTTTGAGATGTCCATCTTGATGTCGACGAACCGGTCGATTTCCTCGTTGATGGATTCCTCGGCTTCCATCAGGCGGATGACCGAATCCTCCAGAGCGTGCACATTGCGCGTGCGGGAAACCACCTCGCCGTCGTAGGCGGTCGTGATGCGCTGTGTCAGGGCGCGGAGCTGGCTGAGCTGCATCAGCCGGTCGTTGATGTGCTGGTCAAGCCGGTACGCCTGCCCGAGATATTCCTTTGCGTTCATCGTTTCCACACCTCCAGCTGTGCTTTCACGGCGTTCATCAGCGCCGTCTGCGTCGTGTCCTTGCGCTCCAGAGCGTCCATGATCTGTTCGTCGATGGTGTTCTCGGCAATGATGTGGTGGATCACCACGGTATCCGCCCGCTGTCCCTGCCGCCACAGGCGGGCGTTGGTCTGCTGGTACAGTTCCAATGACCACGTCAGGCCGAACCAGATCAGCGTGTTCCCGCCCGCCTGCAAATTCAGACCGTGCCCGGCGGACGCGGGGTGAATACAGGCTACGGGGATGCCGCCGCTGTTCCAGTCGGCGATGTCGCGGCTGGTTCGAATCTCCCGGACGTGAAAGCGCTCCTGAATGCGCTGCAGATCGTGCTTGAACCAGTAGGCCACCAGGACAGGCTTGCCGTTCGCGCCTTCGATCAGGTCTTCCAGCGCGTCCAGTTTCCGCTCGTGGAAGAACAGGCTGTTGTGTTCGGCGTCGTAGATGCCGCCATTGGCCAGCTGGCACAGCTTCCCGGACAGAGACGCCGCGCTCACCGCGTCGATCTGCGCGCCCCGCAGGGAAATCACCAGTTCATGCTTCAGCTGTTCGTAGGTGCGGCATTCCTCCCTGGACAGCTTCACGGGCACACGGTTTGAAATGTACGCGGGCATGCGCAGGAAGTCCGCGCTCTTCATGCTGATGGTGATGTCCGATATGCGCCGATAGATCTCGTCTTCCGCGCCGGGCTTGGGTTTCCAGGAGAACACCTGCTGCGCGCTGCGTCGGTCGGGAAGGAAGAAGGCTTCCCGATAGTGGGTAATAAACTTCCCCAGCCGCCTGCCCATATCCAGCAGACGGAACTCCGCCCACAAATCCATCAGGCCGTTGCTGGAGGGTGTGCCGGTCAGGCCCACCACGCGCGCCACCCGGGGCCGCATCCGCATCAGCGCCCTGAACCGCTTGGCCTGATGGCTCTTGAAGGACGACAGTTCGTCAATCACGAGCATGTCATACTGAAAGGGCAGGCCGCTCTGCTCGATCATCCACTGCACGTTTTCCCGGTTGATGATGTGGATCAGCGTGTTCTTCTGAAGCGCCGCCCGGCGCTCGGCTTCCGTTCCCACCGCGACCGAATACGTCAGGCCCTTCAGGTGATCCCACTTCTGAATCTCCGCGGGCCAGGTGTCCCGGGCCACGCGCAGCGGCGCGATGATCAGGACGCGGCACACCTCGAAGCGCTCCAGCGCCAGTTCCGCGATGGCGGTCAAGGTGATGACGCTCTTGCCGAGGCCCATCTGTAGCAGCACGGCGGCGATGGGGTGTTCGACGATGAAGTTCGTGGCGTATTTCTGGTAGTCATGTGGCTGATAAAGCATCCAGCACCCCTCCAATCTGTTCCTGGTTGTCGATGACGTAAACCCGAAAGCCCAGCGCTTCCAGCTGTGCCTTGCGTCGACGCTGCAGCGGGCGCAGGGGCCTTCCGGGCGCTTTCAGTTCGGCGAAGGCGATCCGCCCGCCGGGAAGCAGGATGATGCGGTCCGGCACACCGTCCAGTCCAGGACTGACCCACTTAGGGCACAGGCCCTGGCGCTGGCGGACGGCCTGCGTCAAACGCTGTTCTATCTGTCGTTCTCTCATGTCTGCCTCCTTTTCGGGTCGTTGGCGGTGAAAAGCGCGCTGGCAGCCTGCTCGAAGGTGGTCATCTCCTGGCCGCGGCAGCGGTAACACCAGCGCCCGCCATGCCACACGGCGTACCGCCCGTCGGCGTCCTGCCGGATGACGCAGGTCGGGCCACCCCGCATTTTCTTCTCCCAGCGAGTGCCGTGAGGAGATTGCCAACTAGGTGCCCATTTCCCGTGGATAAAGGTCTGTCTGCGCCTGGCCCTGTTCCGGGCTTCACGCTCGCGCTCATAGGCACCCAACTCATCGCCGGACATGATGCCGTCGCACAGACAGCCGACCGCGATGGTGTGTCCAACCATCGGATGCGACATATGGTGAAGGAATCGCACACGGGCACACCCGCACAGTTCGCACACCTCTTCGGGCTCCTCGGTGTCCTCAATCCACTCGCAAACCCAACCCTCGGTCGGCAGTCCCAATTCCCGGAGCCTTTTCAGGCATCGGGATTTATAGATCGAATCTGAAACACACTCTGCTTGTCTCATATTTACTCCTCCATGTGATTGAATCGCGCGCCCAGTCAAGGCGGGCTGTGACGGAGAATCAGGTAAGGGGGATTTATCCCCTTACCCGATTCCCATCACTGCTTGACGTCCTTTTTTGCAAATTTGCAGATTCCTATATAGAGTCGGTTGCGTGCAAATTTGCATTTGCATAGGGGCGATTTTCCTATCCGTGCGGTTTTGCGATTTTCGCATTTTCGGAAGAAAACGCCCTATGCTGTGCAAGGTTCGTGGGCACATTCAGGGGACTTGGGATGTGCCAGAAAGCAGCGGACGCGCCTGAACGGTGCCGCGATAGACCATGTACTCGTCCTCAAATTCCTTCAGGTATCTCCGCATGGTATCCTGAGAGACACCCGCGATCTCGGCCAGAGTCTTGATCGTGATGGGTTCATTTTTAGGCGCTGCTTCAAACGCTTCATCCAGTCGACGCTTTCTGACTTCAGGCGTTGTACGCTTGGAACTGTTGTCCAGATTCCCAAGAGGGCTGCCCTCCGGGCGAAAAGACGCCAGCACACCTTCTGTGTCCACCGGGTGCAGCGGATAGTCGAAGTAGAAATTGACCGGCGCGATTGGCGGAAACTCGCGCAGCGACGCTTCCAGCCGCCATGCCGTTCGGGCTGTGTCGAACTGCTCGATCTCGACCACCTCACCGTCCTCGGTCTCGGTTTCCACTTCCTTGAACAGCGGCTTTTTCAGCTCGATGACATCCAGCTGCGCGTCCGGGTCGCGGGCGAACACACCGCTGCCGCTGGCCCTGTCCATGGCCTTCTTGCCGCCCTGCGCGCCCTTGGAGTGATGATGGCAGTAAATCGCCGACGCGCCCATTTCGGTGCAGATCTTATCAAACTGGTTACAGAAAGCGCCCATGTCGCTGGCGTTGTTTTCATCGCCGGTGATGACCTTGTAAATCGGGTCGATGATCACGGCGGCGAACTGCTCGTCCTTCATGCGCCGGACCAGTATGGGAACCAGCCTGTCCAGCGGCAGGGCATGCCCGCGCAGGTTCCAGATGACGATGTTGTCCGAGTGTGGTGGCGAAAAGCCCAGCTTGCCGTAGATCGTGATGAAGCGGTCGATGCACGACGCCGGGTCGATCTCCAGATTCACATACAGGACTCTGCCCTGGGCACACGAGAAACCCAGCCATGTGCTTCCCTCGGCGATGGCGATCGCCAGTTCAATGAGCAGAAAGCTCTTGCCCGCCTTGCTCGGCCCGGCGATCAGCATCTTGTGCCCGCGGCGCAGGATGCCACGAATCAGTTCGGGCGGCTTGGGCGGCGGGGTTTCCACGTCGCTCAGACGGATCGGCTCGGGCAGCAGCGCAAGCTCCTCGGCGTACTCCAGCCACTCGTTCCAGGTGTGCTTGCCGATATGGGTGGCCAGCAACTCCTGTGTGACGCCGTTTCGCGTTGCGCCGGGCATGCGGCTCAGGCGGGAAGGATTTTTGTTGGCGTTGTCTACCGGGAAACCATGTTGCTCCAGAAAGCGGAACAGATAGTTGACGCGGTTTCGGTACTCCTGCTCATTCGGCGCGTCGATGCGCACGAGGGCGTGCACACTCTTGCCCGCGGAATCCACGAGGCACGTGATTGGAAGCTCGTATTTGCGGTAGATCCGCTCCTGTTCTTCCTTGGGCAGCGTATCCGACTCGATGAGCACATGGCGGTACGCGGCCACGTTCCTGTCGGACTGGCCCTTGCCGTCCAGCGGATTGAGCCTGATCCACGCGCCGCAGTCCGCGCGGTAGGGGCCGATCACGGCTTCAATGTTCTCGGCGTCGCGCAACCGCCCGATAAACTCGGACGCTTTCATGGCGAGATTGGTGTTGATGGGCTTGAGCTTGCCGTGGTTGTCGGGCTTGACTTGCGTGGCATAGCCGACAAGCTCGTCCGGCTGAAACATGGCTTCCAGATAGCGGATGAGCGTCTGCGTGGGCGCGAGCTCCCGCGTGTCCTCAAAATCCGTGAAGGCGGAAACCCAGCCGTTCTTTCGGGCCATGGCGCGAATGGTGCGGACGGTGATGGGATGTTCGCTGCCCTTAAAGGTCGCCCAGCGCCGGGCACAGTCGCCCTCGACATACCGCTTGTCGTCCCGGGACCAGTCATCCCACACGGCACACTCATATCCGGCGTCCTTGAGCGCCATGCCGATGCCCAGCCATTCCGCGTAGGAACACGTCCGAACCGGAATACAGGCAAGCGCGGAGAGAATCTCATCCATGTTCGCGTTCCTCCATATCCTCTGTGAAATATCGGATGGTCATCGAGCGCTCCTCGGCCTTGGAGATTTCCCGCTCCATGCCCGCGGTGACGCGGCTTCCAAATACCCAAAGCTCCACGCACTTGGTCAGCAGCACCCGGCCCATAAACAGCCCCAGTTCACGGTCCTGCGGATTGGTTTCATCCAGAAACCGCGTGAAATAGAGGTGCGGCGCGATGGGAATGCACCCCCGGCACACAGCGAATCGGCAGTATCGCAGGGCTCGGCGCTCGTTGCCCACGGGATCGTCGGCGTAAGGACTGCAGATGAACACAATGGGCCGGTAGTTCGGCGAGCGCGCCACATCCGCCAGGCGGGCCGCCCGGCGCTCCGCTTCGATGTTTGTCAGCGCCTCGTGCGGCGTAGGATCAAAATAGCCCTCGGGGTTGTACTTACTGACGGCCATGGCAGGCGCTCCTTTCATATTCCGCGTGCGCGGCTTTCCACCGGGCGCGGCTGCACTCCGGGCAGCAGACGCCCAGGGCAAACAGGTCGTGCTGGCCCTCGTCCGCCAGATCGCTCAGATCCACAGCGATTTCCGATCCGCAGTCCGGGCAGCGGGTAAACACGTTTTCATCGGTGATCTCCGTCACGATAGCGGAGTTCTCTCCAATTTGGCTCTTGACGTAAAACATATGGATGCCTCCTCGCGCGTGATAGAGCAAAAGCCCTTCGTGTTTCTGTTCGGACACACGAAGGGCTTTTGTGGACATGCGGGTCAATCTTTTTTGTAGAACGGCGTGGCGTACCCGTCCGCGCGCAGCAGAAGGCCCTGTGCCCAGGGCGGCGTCCGGCCCATCCGCTCGCACACCGCTTCCAGCGACATGCCGGGATCGGCTTCGAGGATCACCTCGTCGTGGACATGCGCCACAATCGCGCAGTCCCGCAGCGCCTGCATGGCATAGCACAGAATGTCCCGGCTGATCGCCTGGACAATGTTCTCCACGAATTTCGGGCCGTAGCTTTCCAGACGCGCCCATTGCTTCGCGGCGTTTGTGCCCATGTAGGTGATGGCGGAACCGCCGAACTGATTCTCCCCGATGCGGGGCCTTACGTAGGCCAGCCGCCGCCCGGAAGGGAGCGTAATGAACAGCATGCCTGACTGACAGGTGAAGCGGATGCCGTGTGTTTCCGTGGCGGTCTTATCGCTGACAGCCCGCGTGACGGCCCGGTCAACTTCCCACCACAGCTTGACGATCATGGGATTGGCTGTGCGCCAGGCGCTCACCAACGGCTTGAGTTCCTCCTCCTGAAGCCCCATTTCGATAGCGCCCATGGCCTTGAGCGCCCCCACGGAGCCGCCATAGCCCAGCGCCAGTTCCGCGATTTTGCCCTTCTGACGCAGATGCCCGTTGACGCCATGCTTTTCTACCGGCACGCCGAACATCTGGCTGGCGGAGGCGCAGTAGATATCCTTGCCTTCGGCGAACACCTGCTGCCGCCACTGTTCCCCGGCGAGCCAGGCGATGACGCGGGCTTCGATCGCCGAAAAGTCGGCCACAAAGAACGCCCTTCCTGGGCTTGGGATCAAGGCGGTGCGGATCAGCTGGGAGAGCACATCCGGGGTGGAGTCGTAGAGCAGTCGTACGGCGTCGTAATCCCCAGCGCGAACCAAAGAGCGCGCCTGTTCCAGATCGGCCATCTTGTTCTGGGGCAGGTTTTGCAGCTGGATATTGCGCCCCGCCCAGCGGCCCGTGCGCGCGCCGTAGAACTGGAAGCATCCGCGCACGCGCCCGTCCGAGCACACCGCGTTTTCCATCGCCTGATACTTTTTCACAGAGCTTTTCGCCAGCTGCTGGCGCAGCACAAGCACAGACTTGAGCGGCTCCGGCGCGGTCTTGAGCAGCTCGGCCACCTGTTTTTTGCTCAACGTGTCCGTCTGAAGGCCGTTGGCGGCCAGCCAGTCCTTCATCTGCTGCACGGAGTTGGGGTTGTCCAGCATGGTCAGTTCCCGCAACCGGGCAGTCAATTCTTCCCGTGAACGCTCGTCAATGTCGATCGCGCCGCGCACCAGCGTTCTGTCCACGCCAATGCCGCGGTCGTTGATCTGCTGATCGAGATGGTACTGTGCCCACACCTCCTCGGGCACCGGGTACTTTCGCAGGCGATCCTGAATGGACATCTCGGTTTCCACGTCGCGCAGGTTATAGGCCCTGAAGGTCGTCCACTTCTCCGGGGCGGACGCGGGCATGCGCCGTGTTCCGTCCTTGCCCGGCACACAGAAATACCGGATGAGCTCCTTGCCCTCGGTGAGCTTCTGCTTGTCCAGCCCCAGCGCCGCGCCCACATCCTTGAGGGACAACGGCAGGCCGAGGTAGGCAGACCAGACCATCGTACAGTGCCAGCCCGCCGGGTTCAGATAAGCCATGCAGGGGTCATCGGGCGCGGCGTAGGGTTCGTTGCGCAGCGGATAGCCATTGCGCCGCAGCCACCGGGACAGGCACACGCGCTCAAACTGCGCGTTGAACGCCCACTTGCACACATGCTCGTCGGTCAGCGCGTCGATCACCGCGGGCGGGATCGTTTCCCCCTGGGCCAGATCCACGACCTGTACCTCGCCGCCGTCCGCGCAATAGCCCAGCAGCAGAATGTCGAAGTCGGGACTTTCCGCGTAGCGGTACACCGATGACTTTCCCAGATCGACGCTGCTGTACGTTTCCAGATCCAAAGACAGTGTTTTCATAGTCATCTCCGCTGAAAAAGGGCGGCGATGATGTACCGCCGCCAGGGGTGTTCAGTTTCCTTTGTCTTGACGCGAGTCGCGCTTTTTCACGCGGCGTTCCACGATCCAGCCGGTGAGGATGCCGACCGTTTCACCGATCAGGCGTCCCAGCAGCATCCCGAAACAGACGTACAGCAGAATGCTTTCCATTTCCGTCATGTGCTCTCACCTCCGTCAGGACAGAAAGTCCTCGTCATCCTCGTTCCCGAAGTCGCTCTCCGCGGACGCCCTGCTGCCCAGCGGCTCACCGTCGCGAATTTTCTGTAGGTTGTTGAGCCCGCAGGCGATGCCGCGGTTGCCGTTGGAGTTGAACGCGTAGAAGCTTATGCTGGCGCGGCCATACACGCCGGAATACACCTCGCTGCGAGTCAAAATGGGATTGCAGGCCGCATCGACCACGCCGGGCGCGGTGGCGGAGTTGGCGTTGACAAAGTATGCATTGGCATACGCGGGATCGTCCGGGCGCTCCGTATCGCCGTCGCGCAGCGGATTCTTAATAGCAACCAGCGGCGGCACCGTTTTGCCGTTGCCGCGCAGCTTGCTCTCGCCGTCGCGGTAGGCGGCCTCGATGGCGGTCCGGATCTTCTGCACGGTGGCCGTGTCGGCCTTGGGAATGATCAGGGAAACGGAGTACTTGGGCGTGCCGCCATTGATCGATTTCGCGTCCCAAACGTTGCAGTAGCTCCAGCGGGTATCCTTGCCGGTGATCACCTTGGTGGGGTTCGTGTTCTTGGCCATAATCTTGTACCTCCAAATCAGTCGTTGGCGAAGTCGTTCTTCGCGTTGGTCATTTCAGGTCGTTTGTCGCTTGCTGGTACGAGCGTGGGCTTACCCTGCGGGCGTTCCACCAGATTGTCCAGAAGCGTTGCAAATTGCTTTTTGCCCAGCATGCGCTCCATGGCGGTAATGCCGAGCAGCTTGCGCTCGTAGGGATCGTGCCCACTGGAGATGACCGCCTGCGCTACGGCGGCTTCGTCGGTATAGCGCCGATTCGCTCGGCCCTCTACCAGCTTCCAGCCGTCAAAGCGGGTGCCGGACAGCGCCGCGCTCAGCGCGTACTCCCGGATGTCCGCGGCCCAGCTGGTCAAATCGTCCAGCTTGCCCAGGATGACGGAGATTTCCTCGTCCGAGAGCGTGGACGGCAGTTTGAAATCGTGCTGTGCCAGCGCAAGATTGGCTTCCGCGCGTTTGCGGCAGGTTGAGCGCAGCTTGCAGAAGCGGCACCAGCTTCCGGCGTTCAGTTCGCCTTCGCCCTTATAGGCCAACTCGGCCACCGGGCGCAAAACGGTCTCCGCCCACTCAAGCAGGTCGGCCCTGCTGATCGTGTCCGTACTGATGTTGGACAGCCGCGGCTGGTAGATGGTCATGGCGACGGCGTCGATGTCGTACAGATCCCCAAACATCTCCAGCGCGCCCAGTGCGTACAGCCGCATCTGGCTATTGCCCTCTGCCGAAACAGGCACGCCTGTACCGAACTTGAAATCTGTGATGTGTAGCGTGCCGTCCGCAGCGATGATCGCGTCGCCGGTTCCGAAGCCGTCCTTCACCCAGCGGGAGAAGTCGAGCCTCTGCTCGACCATGACGAGCGGATCGGGGCATGTCCGCCGGATTTCCTCCAGCTTCTCCAGCACAAAGGCCGCGTAACCCGTGGCTGCGTCCTCCATGGCGTTGTCGTAATACTGGAGGCCACCGGGGCTTTCGAGCGGATTCTGTGCGTCCTGGCCCAGCACCTGTCGGAGCTTATACTCGCACAGCGCGTGCGCTTCGCTGCCCTCGGTGGCGTATACGCTGCCGCTGTCGGACATGTGCTCCGTGAGCCTGACCGACGGCGGGCAGTTCATCCAGCGATGGCTGGATGAAGCGGAGAGGATCGCGTGATTACCCATCCGCGCCCACCTCGTTTCCAATCGCCTGCGCCGCCAGCAGTAGGCTGGCGTAATCCTCGGTCTTAACCGCCGAAAGCTGTGCCGCGCCGTATCTCTTGAGCAGGGCGCGCACCTGCGCTCCGTAGCCTGCGGTGGTCTTGGCAGCCAGCTCCGCCCGGACTTCCTCTTTGGTGATGGGCCTGGATTTCGGCTTGCCCTGGGCAGGCTCTTCGCCGGAGTAGAGCGCGGTCAGCGTTTCCGCCGCCGAGAACAGCGCCGCCGCGGCGGCCTTAAGGTCGGCGATGCAGCCTGACAGTTCGCTCATGCGGGACATACGGGATTCCTCCTTTCAAAAGTTGACTCTGGTGTTCGTGAATGCGCTTGTCCATGATTTCCACCTCCGATCCAGCGCGATAGCGTCCTGACACCTTCCTGTTCGGACACGCGGAGGTGAGATGTGGACATGGGTCAGGGATTTTTTTCGATGTTTTCCTGAAGCCTTTGAGCGGCGCGCTTGAGCCGCTTGGTCACGCCGGACGGGTCTTTGCCCAGTCGGCGGGCAAGCTCGCGGGCATTGTACCCTGCATGAATATAGCCCAGCAGGACTTCGCGGTCAGAATCGGTAAGAGCGGCAAAGGCGGCACGATGCATGATGAATCGCTCCTTTGTGAGCAGCCGATCTTCCGGCGTATCCTCGACAGCGATGGTATCGCCGAAGGTCAGGCCGTCTTCGTTCAATTCCTGGTCAAGATGCAGGGTAGCCTGTCTCTTGCCAGCGCGGATGGCCTCCTGCTCGCGTTTGCGCTTTTGACGGGCGGCATCCATGTCAAGGTACATCTGGGTTACGGCGTCCGCGCGTTCCGGACGGTATGGGATCAGATAGACGTATCCGCCATCACGGTCGATGTAGATCTGCGCCATCGGACAGGGCTGCTGCTCCAGCAGGCGCATGAAGTCGGCGCGCGTGACGACCATCGAACTGGTCTCGCTTTCGCAGTAGATGTACTGCATGCGTTTGAACTGGATGCTCATACTCGGAATGTACGGGATGTGCTTCTGGTTAGCCATTGTGTTCGCTCCTTTTCGTTTTCGGTCGTGGATTGACAGAAAGCGAATGGAGCGAGAATGCAGCCGCCCAGACGCTTTCTTGCATCTGCGGGAGCGGTCGCATCACTTTGAGCCGCACTTAAAAAGGGCCAGCCGCAAAATGAAGGATTGCTCCCTCAAGGGCTGCACCTGCCGTTGTTCCTACGGTCATGGCACAGGTCTTCCGGCTCTTTTGCGGCGGTAGCTAATCGTCAACGCGAGAACCGTACAGAGGTGGCAATGAGGCAGGAGCCTTCATCACCTTTGGAAACAAGTGGACGTGTTTGAACGAAACGCCCTCATCCTCCATCACTAAGCGATGAAAATGCCGTAATCGAACCGGCCAGTGGAAAATCTCAGCCGTAATAGCGGAGCTTAAATCCTACAGACCGAGGGCATCGCAACAACGCCATACAGCCTGCGCAACAGTACCTCTGGTCTCGGACACGCGGTTTTGAGAAAAAACCAGCCAGTTTACTGCTTTTTTCCAGTCTTTCGCTTGACGCATTTACTGTGTGGTGATATACTGTTTAGTGGGATTTTCTATGAAGCGCCATGGTTTGACGGGAGAAAAAGCTCTTGCCAAGCTGTGACAAGAGAATACACCAAAGACATATTGCGGCGCATTTGCCTATGTGTTGAAGATGATATGCAAAGAGCTGCATATGACTTGTTTATTATGTACAAAGGAGGGAGAATCTTGATTCTATGCTTTGGCACTCTCGGGAAAGTGTTGCGCGAGTGTAAGCTAGATGCTGTGTCAGATGTTCTTTTGATTGGAACATTGACTCAAACAGTTGATCCCACCAGTCTATACGGAGAAAGTGATGGCTCAACAGTCTCACGCTTGTTAAGCTGTGCCCAAAATTTATCAAATGGTCAAAAACGAAGAATGGGCAGAAAATGTGGAGATATAGGCTACGAATCAAACCGCTTGAGTAATATCGTTTCCGCAGCCCAGACGGCAAGCGTAGAGATCGTACAGAGGAACGTCGAAGACAATTTCTTGCCGTTACTGAACGAGGACAAAAAGCGCTATATTGTTTCCGCAATACTCAAACTAATATATGAGGATGAATCCCTCGATGTCGCAAAACACATGAACTTTTTGAGGTTCTTTGGAAAACCGAAGAGCGAATACTTAAAGGGAACGTCATTTGTCCTTTCTAATGTTATTGCGTGCGCGCTTTTATTTTCTTGCGTAGCTGTTAAGAATACAGCTGGCAAGGAAGACGCAAAAAATATAAACCGTACTTTTGTTGTGTCCGCCATAAAGCAGTGGCCGGTTACTCTTTCAACGTTGTCCAGCTCTGGAAAAGAACCAGAAGCAAAAAGAACCGCGAATTCTAATGCGGTTCAGCTTCGTATCGTTGATGAGGAGAGTATTGAACAGTATCTAAACAAGGTGAAGGAAAAGTACGACAAGCTGAAAACTCTGCTTTATAAAAATGAGCCTGTTCCGTTTTATGATTTCTATGTGTGCAATGATATTGTTGAGAAAACAATCATTCAAAGCAGCTATTCTACCAGCAATGAATACCGGATACGAACGATATCTAACGCAACAGCTGAGACGCTTTGCAATTGCTCTCGATTTATAATTATATCTGGTTCTGGTGGCTTGGGAAAATCCATGATGCTACGGCATCTGTTACTTGATTCAATAATAAGCTATACCCCCGGCGGTGTTATTCCTGTCTTTATTCCAGTGCGAGACTATGGGGAAGCCGACACCGACATCTTCGACTACGTGTTTGCAAAGATTAGTCAATTCGGGACAGGATTGACGCGCGAATCTCTCGATGCGGTATTACAATCTGGACGTGTTTTATTAAAAGATTTTCCTCTTTTCTGCCCTAAATGCAAATTGACGCATATCATTG
>ERZ1643251.2652-NODE-2652-length-17838-cov-5.188551_pt1 | contig 17838 bp, 16 predicted proteins | sample MGYA00579261_ERZ1643251 | MGnify/ENA primary metagenome ERZ1643251 (study PRJEB29033, sample SAMEA4952267) | chicken gut metagenome | biome: Broiler Chicken; feature: Gastrointestinal Tract; material: Caecum | place: Ireland | collected 2018 | study: Broiler...
CCTTCCTCTACGCTCATGCTATTTTTGTCAAAGTCGATCGCAGCTGTAGAAAGCGCGCGTTGCGCCTTTTCCAATGCGGCGAATCCCGCTTCGATCTGTGGGATGCTTTCCTCTGAAGCGGTTACGCGGAATGTTGCAGCAGCGGTAGAAAGCTCATAAACTGTGCAGTCAATCCCTTCATCCACGAGGCGGTTTTTAACACTTTTTGCACTTTCTGCGTCCTCATAGCCAGATGCCATGACCCGGTAGCGCGTTTCCCCTGTGGAAGCATCCTCAAGGATGTAACCGCCGGCGCCCTGCGCCTGCAGGGTTTCGGCCTGCGCTTCCGCATTGGATTTGGAGGAATACACCCCCATCTGTAACATAAAACAGTCCAGCGCAGGCAGAGAGACTTGCGCACTCGTAACGCTTTGGGAAGAAGCGCCGGCAGAAAGATCTACGGATGTGGAAAGGCTTCCATCCGGCGTTTGCGTGTTGGTTGCATCCTGCGTGCCATCGTTATCCGCGTCATTGTTGCCGGAAAAAGCGGAGATCATGGGCGCCATGACGTTTTCCGCAATCCATGTGCCCGCTGCGGAGGCTGAAACCAGGTAAACGATGCCGCCCACCATCAGCAAGGATACAATTGCACGCCCGGCCCCGCCAGCCGAAGCACTTCTGCGTGCGGCTGAATAAGTAGAAGCCCTTCTGCGCGAAGCTGTTTTTCTTTTCCGCCTGTACTCCATGGTATGACCCCCCGTATTCCTTAGCATTACTTTATACATATGTCTTGTACACACGCTTCATGCCACGCAAAAACGATCCACTTTTTTCGAAAAGGGTCATGAAAAATGATGGGGGAGAAATTCAATGGGTTTTGCAATATCGCATTCCTTTCAGCAACAAGGATTGCCTTTAAAGCATTTCCGATGCTTGTGGCGCATTGCGAAGTTCATTCTAATTCTAAGGAATACAAAGAACGCCCCTCCTTTTTATAAGAAGGGGCGCTTTTATCTTAACGAGCAAGCCGTAAGCCGAGTTCTGTCGGCGGATTGCTCCGCCGTGTGGCCATCTATCTTGGCGCATCGTTGCCGAAGCGCTCACGCGATTACCGAGAGCCTGGCGGGCAGCCATTTCTGCGGTAAAGCCGCAAGCGCTCTCATTCCAATCTTGCACCGGGTGGGGTTTACAGGGCGGTCAAGTCGCCAAGCCGCCGGTGAGCTCTTACCTCGCCTTTCCATCCTTACCCGCACGGATGCGGGCGGTATCTTTCTGTTGCACTTTCCCTGGAGTCGCCTCCGCCGGACGTTATCCGGCACCCTGCCCTGTGGAGCTCGGACTTTCCTCATGCGGACAAGGCCGCACGCAGCCACATGGCTTACTCGTTAAAAACAGGTTTGACTGCAGTGCTATGCGTAAAGGATCCTCCCGCAGTTTTCGCATTCAACAAGCCCTGTGCCAGCAACGACACGCTTCACCGTCGCAATGGGGAGGGACATGTTGCAACCGCCGCACTGGTTGTTTTCTACGCGCGCCATAGGCACTGCATGATGCGTTTTTACGGAATCATATTTTTTCAACAATGCGGGGTCCACTTCTGCACGGCGCTTCTGTGCAGCCAGCTTTGCAGCATCCAACTCGGGCTGTGCAGCAACGATTTCGTCTTCACACTGTTTGCGCACAGCATCGTATTCCTTTTTCGCCTTGCCGGCTTTCGCATAGGTTTCCTTGTAATCCGCAGTTGCTTTTTCAATCCAAGCGAGCGTATCATAAAGCTCGCGGCGCACGGCGTCGACCTGGTTGAGCAGCCGTTCGAGCGCCCGGCGGGATTCTGTCATCTCCGCAGCGGTGCATTCCTCGTCGTTTTCCATTGAGTTAAACTCGGAAAGCTCCAGCTCATATTGATGTTCGAATTCAGCAATTTGCGCAGCAAGCTTATCAACCGAGGCTTTGCGCGCATCGATCTGTTTCTGGAAGCCAGTAATAAGCGTTTGCTGCTCGCTTAAAAAGGCATGCAGCTTGTTCAGCTTTTGCCGTGAGGGGGTTGTTTTGATGCGAGCTTCAATTTTTTCAAGCGCAAGTTCTGCTTGCTGGTATTCCCAAAGCGCATCGAGTTTGTTCATGGCGTTACCTCCTGTATTTCTATGCACGGGCGTTCGTGCCTGCCGCCGTCAATCAAGCCGGGCCAAGCATGAGGCTTCCGAAAGTGTCAACCTATATTGTACATCATTTGTAAGCGCCTGTAAATGGCGGATCAAAGGCTGCAGCACAATGCGCTCCGTTTCATAATGCCCGGCTTCAATTACGTTTAAACCAAGGAACTGTGCTTCAAGCGCCTGGTGGTGCTTTATTTCGCCTGTAATGTAGGTATCGGCACCTGCAGCATATGCAGCCTGGAAATCCGATCCGCCTCCACCGCCGATGAGCGCAACGCGGGAAACTTTTGCATCCTGCGCACCGCATATGCGGACAGCCGTTTTGAGCCGATCTGCAACAAAGGCTGCAAATGCACCAAGTGATGCTGGCGTTTCCGCACTGCGGTTACCGATACGCCCAAGCTGATCGGGCGGCAGGGGGATCGCATCCAGGATGCCCAGAGCTTCCGCCAGGCAATCGTTTACGCCGCCGGGCGCGGCGTCCAGGTTGGTATGCGCAGCATAATGTGCGATGCCGTTGCGCAAGAGCAAATATGCACCTGCAGTTGCGGGGTCATCCGGAAGGATGCGCTTTATGCCGGAAAGGAACAGGGGATGGTGGGTCAGAAGCAGGTCAGCCCCCCAGTCTATCGCTTCCTGTGCAGTTGCGGTGGTGCAGTCGAGCGCCAAGAGTACACGCTTGATTTCCGTCCGCTTCGTACCGATTAGCAATCCAACATTGTCAAAATCCATCGCAAGCTCTTTGGGTGCGATGTGCTCCATCGCGAGAAGAAATTCTGCCAGCTTCATTTGTTTTTCTCCTGTTCTAAAATATCGATCAACTCCTGCACGCCGGATAATTCATGCACAAGCTGTTTCGGCGATCTACCATGGGATTCTGCTTTGCGCATGCGGCGCAGCCGCCCATCCCGGCAACGCTTTAAGGCTTCAAGCAGCAATGGATCACGCTGGGCAAAAGCTATAGGGCCGAATTCCAGCAAGGCATCGCATGGCAATTCGGCTGATTGGCCGAATTGCGGTTTCACAAGGATAACTTGATAGAACCTCCCGGCATCCAATACAAAACGCTCATCCAGAATGGCATAGCCATTTTGAAGAAGATAACTGCGCAACTCTCGCGTGCCGCCCATTGGCTGCATTACAATGCGTTCCGCTGCTGCGGCAATCCGTGCGCCGTCTTGCAGCAGCCGGGCGATTAACTCACCGCCCATGCCGGTAAATACAAGTGCATCTGCTTCGCCCGGTGCAAGGTGGGATAAACCATCCGAAACGAAAAAAGAGAGTGCGTTTTCGCCCATGTTACAGCGTGCAGCAAGTGCGCGCGCTTTTTGCAGGGAATCAGCGCTAAGATCGGATGCAATCACATGGCGCGCGGTGCCCTGTTGCAATAAGGCTACAGCCAAGCGTCCATGGTCGCAGCCAATATCCGCCACAGTTCTTGCCCCGGAAAGGTAAGCTGCAGCTGCAGCAAGGCGTGGCCTTAAATGAACCTGCATGGATCCTCCAAGAATGTTTCTTATAGCTTATTGTAAAACAAAGGCGCCAGTTTTGCAAAAAAGAAAACAGAAAGGAAATTAAGCTGTTTTTCTTCCTTACGTTAAACCCAGGATTTTGCATTTACCGATATAAAACACCTGTGATATACTATATATGGAAAAATATGCAGCCAATTGCAAAAACGGCAGACAGATAGCCGTGCAGTATTGTTGCATGTGCGCTAGCGGCAACGCTCCCTCATCGCTACTTGCAGGTGATGAGCGCGGACGCATAGCACTGGCAAGCATTGAAAAAAGGAGAAGCAAGGCATGAAGACCGTATGGGGCGAAGCGATCAATCCAAATGCAATCCTCCAGGAATACCCGCGTCCGCAGATGATGCGTGAAAGCTATTTCAATCTGAATGGCAGATGGCAGTATGCGATTGTAAAAGCAGGGGAAACGCCCACGCAACCGGATGGGGAAATCCTCGTTCCATTTTCGCCGGAGAGCGAGCTTTCTGGCGTGCAGCGTACGCTGAAACCAAAGGAAATTCTGTGGTATATGCGTTCGTTTGTGCTGCCCCAAGGGTTTCAAGTCGGCCGTGTGCTGCTGCATTTTGGTGCCGTAGATCAAAGCGCTATGGTTTATATAAATGGGGCGGAAGTCGGAACGCATACAGGCGGGTACCTGCCGTTTTCCTTTGATATTACATCGTATCTTAAAGAAGGGGAAAACCTCCTAACCGTTTGTGTACGCGATGAAAGCGATGCTGCGTTCCATGCGCGTGGAAAACAGAAGCGCAGGCGTGGCGGTATCTGGTATACCGCGCAAAGCGGGATTTGGCAAACTGTGTGGTGTGAAAGCGTGCCTATAGATTATATTGCAGCGCTGCGCATCACGCCGCATTTTGACGAAAGTTCCGTGGAAATATGTGCATATCCGCAGGATGCAGAATGCGCCTTGCCCTGCATTGTACGGATTGGGGATGTGGTACAGCATGGCATAGCCGGAATGCCGGTAACGGTCAGCATGGAAGGTTTCAAACCATGGTCACCGGAGCATCCGCATTTATATGATTGCGAGGTGCACATGGGCGAAGACTGCGTAAAGAGCTATTTTGGCATGCGTAAGTTCAGCATAGAGCAGGATGAAGCCGGTGTGCGGCGCCTGTTTTTGAATGGACAGCCCTATTTCCATACAGGCGTGCTGGATCAAGGTTATTGGCCGGATGGGCTTTATACGGCGCCTTCGGATGACGCTATGATCAGCGACATTGTAGCAATGAAAGAACTGGGATTTAACATGCTGCGCAAGCACAGCAAAGTGGAACCCTTACGTTGGTATTATCATTGCGACCGACTGGGCATGCTTGTGTGGCAGGATATGCCAAACGGCGGGGGTAAGTATAACCCAGCTACGATCAACCTGCCCCTTATTACGGGAAAGCATATTTCAGATGGAGCGCATAATTACCGCCGCTTTGCACGGGAAGATGAGAAAGGCAGGGAAGAATATACTCAAGAGCTCCAGGAAATGGTTGCCCTGCTCTACAATAGTCCCTGCGTTGCGATGTGGGTTCTGTTTAATGAAGGATGGGGGCAGTTTGATGCAGCCGAAGCCCTGCGCTGCGTAGCCGAAATGGATCAAACGCGCACCATCGACCACGCAAGCGGGTGGCACGACCAGGGTATAGGCCAGGTGCAGAGTTTACATGTTTATTTTAAACCGTATTGCTTTATGCCGGATCGCCTGGGGCGAGCGGTGCTCTTAAGTGAATTCGGCGGATACACCCGTAAGATCGAAGGCCATTGCTTCAGCAAAAAAGAATTTGGCTATAAGCGCTTTGAATCGGATGAAGCGCTGCTCGCGGCTTGGCGCACACTCTATGAAACGGAGATCATCCCCGCAAAGCGGGAAGGGCTTGCCGCAGCAGTTTATACGCAGCTTTCGGATGTGGAAGATGAACTCAACGGAATTCTAACATATGACCGGATGGTGCAAAAACTTCCTTCCGAAGCGATACAAGAGATCAATGGAAAACTACGGAACGAAAAGCCATAAGGATTCAGTCTGCTTTTTCCACCTCAATTTCCGCAGCTTTTCCATCCAGCATGATATGGATGGTGCCTTGCTCATCGGTACGGCAAACCGTTACCCCGTAAGCTTCCAGCAGAGCCAGCGTTTCTTCGTCCGGGTGACCATAACTGTTCCCTGCGCCGGCAGAAACAATGGCTATCTGGGGTGAAACGGCAGAAAGGAAGGCTTCCGTAGTGGAAGTAGAAGAACCATGGTGCCCAAGCTTGAGCACCGTTGCGGCAAAATCCTCTGCTGGGAAGCTGACAAGCATGGCATCTTCCGCATAAGCTTCAGCATCGCCTGCAAGGAGAATTCCCGTTTCTCCATATGTGATATTGAGCACGATGCTCCAGTCGTTCAGATCCTCATAATCCATGCCTTCCAGGGGAGAAAGAATGCGCACCGATACGTCCTCATCCCATGCAATTTCTGCATGCGAGGATGCATAGGCGATCGTTGGCTTAATTTCTCGCGCCTCAAGCGCGGAGAGCATTTTTTCAAAGGTGGCTGTGGTATGCGTTACCGCAGGCATGTAAAAATTTTCGATTTCATATGCTTCAATAATTTGGGACATTCCCCCAATGTGATCGCTATGTGGATGCGTTGCAACCACAACATCGAGCGATGCAACGTCCTGTTCCTTCAGAAAGCTGTCAATTTCAGAAAAATACTGCGCTTCGCCGGCATCGATAAGCATGGTTTCTCCGCCCGGCGCACGCAAAAAAATGGAGTCCCCTTGCCCTACATCAAGTACATAGATCTCAAGCGCACCATCGAATTCGGTTTCCGGCTGCGCTGAAGTGGAAGGGGAGAAGGTAGAAGGCGCTGTTTCAGCAGATGGGATGCCTGTTTGTTGCAGTCCATCCGAACCAGCAGGCGTTTGTGCAACGGCCTCCAATCCTCGGGTGAATGCTTCCGGATCGCGCAGATAAGCGATGAGCGCAAGCACGAACAGCAATGCGCAGCCCAGAACAACAGCCTTGGAACGCATAGCCTTTCTGGAACGGGAAACATTGCGCTTTTGTGAGCGAGAGGAGCGGGTTTTACGTTGCATCATCCAAAAACCTCACGGAATAAACTGCATTTCAGTATAATATAAAACGCTTGCAATGGAAAGCGCTTTTGTGGAAAATGCTGCAAGACTTGACAGGAATGCTATTGCAAGCTAAACTGGCAAAGTATTATTCATCTTTGTCCATAGCATAAAATGAAATAATGCGAGGACATTCGCTATCATTCGGAGGTCAGCATCATGACAAGTATGGAAAAAATCTGTGGAATCGTGAGCGAAGTAACGGGAATTGCTGCGGACACGATTGCCCAGGATCCTGCCGCCTGCCAGGGAAAACTTGATTCTCTGGATATGACGGAAATCATCCTTGAAGTTGAAGAAGCACTGGATGTGATTGTAGAGGATGAGGAACATATTACGAGCGTTGCGGATTTGATCCGCTGCGTAGAAGCGCAGATCGCGTGAAGTGTTCAAAGCAGGAAGACGAAAATGGGCGCCGGATACCGGCGCCCATTCGTATTAAAAGATTTTTCTGAAAACGCGGATGAGGCGTTCTTATAACACAAGGCCGCCATTTGGGCTGAGTACCTGTCCGGTAAAAAAGGAAGATGCATCTGAAGCCAGGAAAAAGAGAGCTTCCGCCACTTCTTCGGGGGTTCCAAGGCGGCAAAGCGGCGTTTCTTCTACAAGCGCGGCGCGCGATGGTGCATCGAGATGCGCATTCATATCCGTATCGATCACGCCAGGCGCAACGCAATTGACGCGGATGCCGGATGGACCAAGCTCTTTTGCAAGCGCTTTTGTAAAACCGATGAGGGCTGCCTTTGATGCGGAGTAAGCCACCTCGCACGAAGCGCCGACGAGGCCCCAGATAGAACTGACATTAAGGATGACGCCCGCCTGTCTCGATACCATGTCGGGAAGGACAGCCTGCGTGCAATGGTATGCTCCATCTACATTCACAGCAAAAATGCGCTTCCAGTCAGCATATTCCGTATCCGTAAACAACGCGGCATATGCAACGCCGGCATTGTTAATCAGCACGTCAATATGCCCAAGCGCGGCACGCGTTTCATGCACCATGCGCTTTGCATCCTCTGCGTTGGAAACATCTCCACGCACTGCAACCGTAAGGGCGCCCAAATCTGCCAACTCAGCAACCAGTGTGTGCATATTGGTTTCCGAAACGCGATATCCTACCCCAACGCGCCAGCCTGCTCTGGCAAAACGCAACGCAGCCGCGCGGCCAATGCCGCGCGACGCGCCCGTAATCAATACTGTCTTATACAAAAAGAAGGTACCTCCTTAGCATTTATTAAAACATATCATATGTGTGCGAACATGACAAGGCAATTGTGCCGAACAAGCCGACGTACATAATAAATATGTTCCATTGCGAGCGGAGCCCTTAAAGATTGATTAAATGAATTCAATCCAAGCTTTATAATAATCCCAACGCGTTTCGCCTTCATAAGCTACCGTAACATAACGGACAATAATTTCGCCAATAGAATATCCAAGTTTAGTTAAATGGTCTATAGCCTCATTTAAATTAGTATGTTGTCGATTTGCTATATCGATCCTAAGAATAAACTGAGCAAACCGGCGATTTTGGGGGTTAAAAGTCCATACAAGTTCTTCGTCAAACTCATGAGAGTCAGCCGCCCATCCCCATATCCATTTAAAGTCTGGTGGCCCCAAACATACACCAGCAAATTGATATTTTCCAGAAAAATACTTTTTCCAAACATGTTTATCATATAGTTTTGAATGACTGAGAATTAAAGACACATCTGGAACACCTTCCGCATAAGGGTGACTACGAATATAATCTAGCTCTTCCATAAGGCGGAGTGTTTTAATAAGCATAGAATATGTTCCTTGGAGATTGCTAATTTGAGATTCTAGCTCACCTTTCTTTTTCAAATATAGTTTATTGAATTCGGCAAGGCTTAATGTTTGATATTCTTTAATAGCTTTGATTGAAATTCCCAGATTGCGCAAATAACAAATATCACTGAGCTCTAATAAAGAAGAATAGGCGTATTCTCGATAATTGTTTTCGCGGCGTTGTAATGAAAGTAGCCCCATAGATTCCCAATAACGGAGCGTAGAGGCCCGAATTCCAATTGTTTCGGAGATAGTTGAAATGTTAACTGTTTGTTTTTTATCCCACATAGTGAAACATCCTTTCCATACAGAATCAAATAAATCAAGTATATATAGTATACAAAAAAATCATATTGACATTCAAGCGACTTTAAGGTTTACAATAATAAAAAATTTGATCGGAAGAAACGAATTGCGCTGTTGGCAGTTGATAGCCCGTAAAATTAAACAAAAACTCGTCTGGAAGAATTTATTTGAATATTGAACAATTTGATACGACTGAGCTTATTGCACAGCGATCAAACAAAAACCTACTTAGGAGGAAAACATGAAAAAACACCTTGCCTTAATGGTCATCTTTCTGTTGGTAACTTCATTGGTTGCTGGATGTGGGAAAAATGGGAATCAAGCTAGTGCAGGTGCGATACTGTATGATGCGGTTAGCTCCGAGCCATATTTAACGCTTGACCCAAGCATTGAAAACTCAAACGGTGTGCGAGCGCTGCAAAATGTTTATGAAACCCTTACTCGATATAATGATAAAACAGGTGAAGTTGAACCATATCTTGCAACGTCTTGGACACACAATGACGACGGTACAGTTTGGGAGTTTACGCTGCGTGAGGATGTAGTATTTCATGATGGCAGTAAGCTAAACGCAAATGCCGTAAAAAAATCGATTGACCGCACGATTGAACTGGGGATGGGAGCTGCTTATATTTGGGCAAATATAGAATCTATTGAGGTCGTAAGTGACTATGTTGTCCGGTTTAACTGCTCAACATCTACTTCAGTAGATCTCATTGCCTCTGCGGCATATGCGGCATATATTATATCTGAGGATGCATGTGAAAAGGACAGCGATTGGTTCAATAGCGAAGAAGGAAACGATGGCGGTTCTGGGCCATATATGGTAAAGAGCCTTATAACGGGCGATCAAGTAATACTAGAAGCATTTGATGGATATTGGCAAGAATGGAATGAAAATGCGTTTAAAACGGTCGTTATTAAAAAACATGTGGAAAGTGGAACGCGACGCCAGCTTTTAGAGACAGGTGATGCGCAGATAGGTGTCAATTTTTCCACAACAGACATTGCTGCACTAAAAGGCAATGAAAAGGTAAGTGTAGAATATGTAAACACATATAACAATATCCTGCTTTTCTTTAATACAGAAAAAGAACCTTGCAGCAATGAAGAATTCCGCAAAGCGCTTGCCTATTCTTTCCCGTATGATGAAGTAATAGATGGTGTGCTTGAAAACCGCGGTCAGCGTTCTCATGGCATTGTAACGCCCGGGCTTTGGGGCTATGATGAGAATTGCATGCAGTATGATTTTAATTTAGACAAAGCAAGGGAATGCCTTGAAAATTCTGGCATTGATGCAAGCGGCATTACATTAGAATTTGCAATACAATCCGGCTATACCGAATATAAGGATCTTGCTCAGCTTTGGCAAACCTACCTTAAGGAAATTGGTATTAATATGGAAATCCGCGAACGCGGATGGGATGCTCATCTTGAGCATGCGCGTGCAACGCGCCCAGAAGACAGGCAGGATATTTTTATCATGATTTGGTGGCCCGATTATGCCGATCCGTCTAGCTGGTTTCAGAGCATGGTCCATTCGGAAGACACCCCTGTATTTAATCTGAGTTATATTAAAAATGCGGAATGGGATCAAAAAATTGAGGAAGCAATGGAGCTTACTGCTATAGATCGTAACCGCGCTGAAGAACTTTATAAAGAAGTGCAGATGGGCGTTGTAGGGGGCGCTTATATGATCCCAATTTATGACCAAGTTATTACCTATGCAGTCTCTACTGAAATAGACGGCTTTTATTACAATCCGGCTTATCCAAACTCTACACTCTACTTTAACATTACACATAAATAAGCCGGCCTATAAATTAAACTAAGTGCCTACTGGTGGGGGAAGACTTCACTCCCCCACAGATAAAAAGGAGACCGCGGAAACTATGGCAAAATATATTATCAAGCGCCTTCTCAATGGCCTTATTGTGCTGCTGGGTGTAGTTACTATTACGTTTTTTATAACACGAGTTGTCCCGTCGGATGTGCCCGGAAAATGGGCAGGGGAGCGTGCAACGGAAGAACAGCGCCAGCAAGCCATTAAAGAACTTGGATTGGATAAACCTTTATCGACGCAATATGTAAACTATCTAAAAGACCTTTTATCGGGGGATTTGGGAAGATCTCTACGCACAAAGGAGCTTATTACAAAGGAGCTTTCCAGCTACTTTCCTGCAACGCTGGAATTGGTGCTTGTTGGATTTTTGTTCGCATTGTTTGTTGGAATACCCTTGGGCATTTATTCAGCAAAGATGAACGGAAAATTGCTGGATCATGTGAGCCGCTTTTTTTCAATTGGTGCGGTATCATTACCAACATTCTGGCTCGCAATGGTATTCCAGCTAGTATTTTACCGTATTCTCAATTGGCTTCCCCTGGGAGGGAGAATAAGCATCAATGCTTCGCTGATCTATGAGGTACCAAATATAACGGGCATGTTGATCACGGATTGTATTTTAACGGGATCATGGGATTTGCTTGGTGATGCGTTCATGCATATCATTATGCCTGGATTTACCATTGCGCTTTATCCAATTGGGCTGGTTGCGCGCATGACGCGTTCTGCTTTGTTGGAGATCCTAAACGAGGACTATATTACTGCATCGAGGTCTTATGGAATCAGAGAAGGTAAAGTGCTTTGGGGATATGCGTTGAAAAACTCATTGGGATCTACGGCCACGGTGGTTGCGCTTTCCATGGGATATTCATTAACCAATACATTTTTAATTGAAACGATTTTCAGCTGGCCTGGGCTAGGAAGTTATGTGAGCCAATCAGTAACTACGTTAGACTATCCAGCAATTATGGGAATTGCAATTATTTCGGCTATTTTCTACGTGATCTTAAATCTGGTCGCGGATATTATCATTGCCCTTGATCCGCGTATCCGGCTATAAAGAGGTAAAACATGAAACAGAAAATAAGAGATGTGCTTCGACCGAAAATAAAAGAACTGCGCGACATGGTCTTTATGCTTCGCAAGAATGTGCTCACTATGGCGGCAGTCATTGCTCTAATTTTGATCCTTATCGTTGCATTGCTTGCGCCTGTAATTGTTCCCTACCCACAGGATATTGCGGATAAAACCAACCTTTCGGAAAAATTCCAAGCGCCCTCTGGAATCCATTTGTTCGGAACAGATGAGCTGGGAAGGGATATTTTCAGTCGCGTGCTTTATGGTACACGCATTTCACTCAGCACTGCAGTGCTTGCCGTTATCCTTTCACTTGTAATTGGCATACCTTTGGGGGCAATTGCAGGCACTTTCGGTGGAACAGTGGACGAAATTATTATGCGCATAACGGATATTTTTTTAAGCTTTCCGCCAATGCTGTTGGCTATCCTGCTTGTGTCTATGCTTGGACCCAGCCTTAGCAATGCAATTTTAGCAATAGCGCTTGCATGGTGGCCATGGTATACCCGCATTGTGCGCGGCCAGGCAATTTCCTTGAAGGAGCGAAAGTTCATACAGGCTGCAGAAACAATCGGGACCCCGAAATGGAAGATCGTTGCAAAGCATATTATTCCGAATACAGTTTCGCCGGTTGTTGTTCAAGCATCCATGGATATGGGAGGCGTTATTTTAACAATTGCTTCGTTAAGCTATCTGGGATTAGGTGCACAAGCGCCTTCTCCAGAATGGGGATTGATGATTAGCACCTCGCGTAACTATTTTCCAGACATTTGGTGGTATAGCGTTTTTCCTGGAGCGGCAATTTTCGTTACGGTTTTAGCTTTCAACCTGCTGGGTGATGGTGTGCGGGAAATCCTTGATCCTAAAACGCGCAAAAAGTGAGGAGGGGTATCAGTGAGCTATTTTGAAATAAATAATTTACTGGTTAAGCATAAAACAGCTGAGGGAACAAAAGAGGTCTTGAATATTGACCATATTGCGATCGACAAAGGGACAACTTATGGGATCGTTGGAGAAAGCGGGCAGGGTAAAACAGTTCTCGCGCTTACAATTTTAAAGCTTTTGCAGTGCCCACCTGGCGAAATAGCGAAAGGTAGCATTTTGATTGATGGACAGGATGTTTTAACGTACAGCCAAAAAAAGATGCAGACAGCTGTGCGCGGGAAAAAAGTTGCAATGATTTTTCAAGACCCTATGTCCTGCCTTAATCCAGTATTTACAGTAGGTCAAATGCTAAATGATGTCATCCGCAACAATCGAGGCCTTAAAGGCAAAGAAGCGCAGGATTATGCTTACAAGGCGCTGGATATGGTAAAACTGGTAGATGCCGAAAGCACATTAAAAAAATATCCGCACCAACTTTCGGGTGGCCAGCGTCAACGCATTATTATTGCGCTTGCCCTTTGCTGTGGAGCTGAATTCTTGATTGCCGATGAACCCACACGCAATTTGGATGTAACGATTCAAGCTAGCATCTTGAAGCTTCTGAAGGATCTGCAAAACTCATTAGGCATAACGGTTTTGTTTATTGCTAACAACATGAGCCTTGTTTCAGCGTTCTGCGACAGAATCGGCATTTTGCATGAAGGGAAGATTATTGAAGAAGGGGAAACAGACACTGTTATTAATGCACCGCAGCAGGAATATACCCGGATGCTCGTAGAAGCAGCGCGGCTGCATATTTCAATGGCTGCAGAAAGCGACAGTGGAGAAGAATTGCTCCGTGTGGAGCACTTGAAAAAATACTTTGATGTAAAGCGAAAAAAACAAAAGCTAAGCCTTAAGGCAGTGGATGATGTTAGCTTTACACTTAACAAAGGCGAAGTACTGGGTATTGTTGGAGAAAGTGGCTGTGGGAAATCTACGCTGGTTAATACGATTTTGAATCTGTATAACCCAACGGATGGCAAGGTATACTTTGATGGCCAGGAAGTGTTTTCTGAAGATCGAAAGAAGAAAAACGCTTTTAAAAAGAATGTACAAATTGTGTTCCAAGATCCATATTGGTCCCTAAATCCGCGTTGGCTTGTTAAAGAGATTATAGCGGAACCACTGGATGCATACGAGAAAATGAGCAGCCAGGAACGGATTGCCCGCGTGTGTGAACTGCTTGATATGGTTGGGCTGCATCATGATGACGCTTACAAGTATCCGCATGAATTCTCGGGTGGAGAACGGCAGCGCATTGCAATAGCGCGATCGCTTGCCTCAAATCCTAAGCTTGTGGTTTTAGACGAACCCACTTCGTCAATTGATGTTTTTTCACAAGCCCAGATTTTACAACTGCTTAAAGAATTGAAGGATAAATTCCAGCTGACCAATATTTTGATTTCTCATGACCTTGGTGTAGTAAGCCAGATGGCTAACAAAATTGCAGTGATGTATCTTGGGAAAATTGCGGAATTTGGGCCCGCTAACGAAGTGTTTCGCAATCCTCAGCATCCATATACAAAGGCGCTATTTAATGCGATTCCGAAATTTGAAAAAAGAGGGATGGATCAGCTCACTACGTTAGAAGGCGCTATTCCAAGCCCAATCAATCCGCCGTCAGGATGTGCATTTCATACACGTTGTACAGAAGCATGCGAAATGTGCAAAACGTGGAAGCCATATCCAGTTTATATTAACGATAAGCATTATGTTTCATGTATTCACTTTATTGATAAAGGAGGAGATCTGTATGCGGAGAAAAGTAATGGTACTGTCCATGGGGCAGAGCCCAGAAAACTGTGAAACAAATGATATTTATGCAACGCTTTCCAAAACATGTAATGTTAAATTACGAGGTATTCTCGATGATATAACCGAGAAAGAGCTCAACTTGCTTGCGCCAGCGCAAGGAGAACGATTTATTGTCACAGCGCTGCGTGATGGGAGAGAGATAAGAGTTGCTGAGAGAATAGCAATGCACAAGGTGAATGAGTGCTTAATTGAAGCAGAGCAAAATGGTGCTAGTGCTGCTATGATCCTATGTACAGGACATTTTGAGATCCCACCATTGCAAATGCTTGTATTTACTCCCGAAAGGATACTCTTATCATTGCTTCGTTCAATGGGCGTTCGAAAGTTGGGAGCAATTGTACCCAAGGTTGAGCAAATTAAAGCGACAGAAGAGTATTATAAAGAATTTTCCCCATGCATAAGAGCAGCATCACCTTATGGAGCGAAGGAGACAATTGCCGAAATAGCAAAAGAATTCCGTGATAGCGACATTGATCTTTTGATGACGGACTGCATGGGCTTTACAAAAGAGTTGGGGGAATTGATTCAACATGTAGCAGGAAAAAACGTGCTTGTTCCAAGGGTTGTTTTACCAGCGCTTATGGAAGCAGTTGTTTCTTGAAAAATAATTTTCCAAAGGAGGAACAAAAATGAAAACACTTAATCGGGAAGAAATTTTGGATATTCTTTATGGTGGCGCCATACTGGGAACTGGTGGGGGCGGAAACCTGGAGAAAGGGATTGAGTTTATAGATTTGGCGATTAAAAAAGGGAAATCTTTTAGAATAGCTTCTTTTGAAGAACTCGATCCGAGTGATATCGTTGTATGCCCCTACTCCTGTGGTGCAATTTCACCTTTGAGTGAAGAAGAACAGAAAAAATATGAGGGGCTTCCAGTATATGAAGAAGAATACCATGTTAAAGCGCTTGAAAACATGGAAGCGTATTTACAAAAACCGGTGAAAGCAGTTATTTCTACAGAAATTGGGGCGGGAAACATTGCTAAAGCCTTGTTTTGTGCCGCCATGGCGGATAAGGTGCTTGTAGATGGAGATCCTGCAGGAAGATCCGTTCCTGGTTTGCAACACTCTACGTTTTACCTAAATAATGTGCCGATAACACCTATGTCGGTTGTAAATAAGTTCGGAGAGAGCTTGATCGTAAGAGATGTTGTGAACGATTACCGCGCCGAAGCAATAGTGCGTGCTTTTGCTATAGCAAGCCAAAATACCACTGCAGTGTGCGATCACGCGAATACTGCAAAAGTTGTGGCAGGCTCAGTTATAGTTGGAGCGATTTCACATGCTCAGCAAGTTGGGCATGCGTACCGTGAAGCCTATGCTGCCCGGCATGACTATGCCGAGGCCGTTGCGAAAATTGGAAAAGGAGCTGTTGCACTGCGCGGGAAAATTTACAAAAATGATTGGGCTACAAAAGACGGTTATACAATTGGTACCATGATGATTAACGGAACTGGAAGCTTTAGTGGCAACGAATACAAAATCTGGTACCAAAATGAAAACATCATCCTGTGGAAAAATGGAGAGTTCTTTGTAACGGTTCCAGATCTGATTTGTGTGTTTAATGATGATGCCAGAGAACCACAGTTAAACCCTTATGCGGCCGAAGGGGAAAACGTTTCCGTAGTAGTGCTACCGTCGCCCAAGGAATGGACGACGCCCAAGGGACTTCAAGTCTTTGGACCTCGGAGTTTTGGGTATAATGTGGATTGGGAACCTATGGAGAACAAATTATGAAAATCAAAGTCATTGATGCGGTAGTAAAAAACAAAGATCGTATTCTGCAAAATCAAACTTATGTCTGCGAAGGGCTACGTTCGGACACAGAAATTGAATTTGCACATATCGAAAAAGGCTTTCCTTCCATAGAATGCGATCTCCATGCAGCGTTCAATAAGCCACAAATCATATCTGCGGCTATAAATGCTGAAAAGGAAGGATGCGATGGAGTGTTTATAAACTGCTTTGACGATCCGGGTGTATATGAATGCCGCGAGCTGCTTTCAATTCCTGTGTTTGGTGGGTATGTTCCGGCGATGATGACGGCTCTTTCCTTAGCAGAAAGAATTGCTGTGATTACTACAGATCATTTTGGTATTCTAAGCGAAGAACGGAAGGCACGGCTTCTTGGAATTTCAGAACGTGTGGCAACAGTTGTTCCTGTTGAAATTGGCGTGCTGGCGCTACGGGATAATTCGGAAATCCTTGCAGAGCGGGTCGCAGATATTTGTAATAAGCTGTATAATGAAGAGCGCGTTGGGGCTGCATGCCTTGGATGTACAGGCATGCACTACATGATTGATCTGCTTTATGAGAAACTTGCGGCACGAAATTGTCCAATAGTAGTAATTGAACCGCTGCGCAATGGAGTACGATATTGTGAGCATATTATTTCCATGCATTATCAAAATGCAATGCATGTGCTTAAACCAACCGCGTTTTTGAAAGGCTATGTAGATGGGCATGTTTGAAAAAATTGATTTGACAAAGCTCTTGAACGACCGGTGCACATGCCGGTCGTTCAAGCCCACCCCCATTCCAGAAGATATCATGAATTATCTATATGATATGGCATGCTCAGCGCCGAGCTCAGGGGGATTTCAACGAATTTCTATCATTGAAATAAAAGATAACGAAAAGAAAAAAAAGCTTGCATATTATTCGCGCAATCAGCAGTTTATTGTGCGTGCGCCTGTTAACCTGGTTTTTTGTATAGATTTTCGCAGGATGAAAAGAATCGCGGAATATGAGGGAGCACCTTATGACCAAGGGGCAGCGTTAAGTAGAATTTGGATGGGCATAATTGATGCCTCGATTAGCGCACATACGCTGGCACTGGCAGCTGAAGCCCAAGGGCTGAGGAGCTGTTACAATGGTAATATTATTGATCAGGTAGATAAAGTAGCAGAACTTCTCGAATTACCGGAAGGTGTAATCCCTGCTTTTATGCTTACGCTCGGATATCCTCTTTCTGCAGGAAAAGCTTCGTTGAAGTACGCAAGGGATGTAATTGTGCAGCATGAAATTTACCAGGATATGGGAATTGAGCAACTGCACCAATATCATAGGAAAAAGTTTTCAAGATCGAAATTTAATGCGACGCTGGAGCGTTGCGAGAAGCTACATAAAATACTAGCGCGGCAATATGGCGAAGAGAATGCAGATAAAGAAATTGAACAGGTGAAAAAAAGAGGATATCTAACAGCATATCAGTATTGGTTTGGGTGTTATTATCCAAACAATGAAAAAGATATAATGACGGATAAAGAGTATTATATGT
>ERZ1643251.2653-NODE-2653-length-17837-cov-9.768193_pt1 | contig 17837 bp, 14 predicted proteins | sample MGYA00579261_ERZ1643251 | MGnify/ENA primary metagenome ERZ1643251 (study PRJEB29033, sample SAMEA4952267) | chicken gut metagenome | biome: Broiler Chicken; feature: Gastrointestinal Tract; material: Caecum | place: Ireland | collected 2018 | study: Broiler...
GAGTAAGCCCTGCCACATTAAAAAAGAACCTGGCGCTCTTAAACGCCAGGCCCAAGAAAGTTTTGCATTTTCGAACACCGCAAGATTTGTTCCTTGAAAATCTCGCAAAGTGTTGCACTTAGTTTGACAATTCATCTCAGAGATTTGCGAGGCATTCGCACAGCGCGCTCATATCCCCTCCGTTCAGGTCGAGATAATAGCATCTGCCGTTGTATCCGCCCTGCGTATAGCGGATGAGATTGAACCCGCAAAATTGCGGTTCGCATTGAACCAGGAGCCGCTCGAAGGGAAGTTCCTCCCCCTGCTCCTCTGTAAAGAGAAATTCCGCCCACGTCCCCTTTTTCCTCTCTTCACGCGTGAGCGCGTCGAGACTGACCCCGAAGGCGGGCATGGGAAGAGCCTGCTTTGTCATCTCGTCCCATGCGGCGAGAACGTCCTCAAACTGTTTTGTTCCCGCGGGATACTCTCTTTCCTTTCCTTCTTTATAAATGCGCACCGCGCACGCCTTCTTTACCTGCGTCTGAATTTCCGTCATATCGTGATCTCCTCTTTGTATCAACATTATACCAGATCCAAGCCTCCTTTTCAACAAAAAAATTTTTAAAATTTTGAAAACTTTTTTATATAAAACTCTTGACAAATTTAAAAAAAGCGATATAATATATGCAATCCGAAAAAAGGAGGAAATCGCATGAAAAAGAGTATGTACAGTCTGATGCTTGCAGAGGACGTGATACGCGCCATCGATTGCCTGGCGGAAGAGAAAGGTACCAACCGCTCCAACCTGGTCAATCAGATCCTTGCGGAATACGTCTCTCTCAAAACACCGGAAAAAAGAGTTCAGAACATCTTTGACATCATAGAACACTACTTGGGAAAACAAAATCAACTGCTCTATTCTCAGCCGAACGATATGACAATGAGCATCAAAAGCTCCCTGCAATATCATTACAGGCCGACCATCCGCTACGAAGTGGAAATGTACAGGACGCCTGCGCAGACCATAGGACAGCTGAAGATCATTTTCCGCACGACCTCTTCCGAACTTCTTCTGGAACTGACACGCTTCTTTAAAATATGGATGCAGCTGGAGGACATCTACATCCGAAAATTCTTCCCCGAAAATGCCATTCAGTACGGCATGGAAACGGGAAGGTTTTTACGGACGTTTGCCCTGCCCAGCAATCTGGAATACTCGGAAGAACAGACAGGCAACGCCATCAGCCATTATATTGCAACGTTTGACGAAATGCTGAAAACCTATCTTGCGGGTGGTTATTCCTCCACGCAGGAAATGGAAGAGAGATACCTGCAATACCTCAACAGCGGCGTCCAACTCATCTGAAAAAGGGAGGTGAAAAGTTATGAACGCACAGAAATTTACCAAAAAAGCACTCGAGGCCATCAATTCCGCGCAGAGCATTGCGCTTGAAAACCAGAATATGCAGATCATGCCCGAACATCTGCTGTATGCCCTCGTGGATCAGGAAGGAGGTCTCATCCCTCAGCTCATCAAAAAGATGGGCAAGGATACGGATAACCTCCTCGCGCTCGTCGATTCGGCGATCAGCAAGATCCCCGCAGTCAGCGGCAGCGGCAGAGAGCCGGACAAAATTTATATTTCCCCTGTTACGGACAAGATATTCAACGCATCCGAACGTCTTGCCAATTCCATGAAGGACGAATACGTCTCCGTGGAACACATCATGCTTTCCATCTTCGACTACGCCACGGATGAGATCAAAAACATCTTCCGTTCGATGGGCATTACCAAGGAGGCTTTCCTCACAGAGCTGAAAAAAGTCAAGACCGACCGCATCACCAGCAACGAACCGGAAGAAACGTACGACGCTCTGTCCAAATACGGGTTCGACCTCGTTCAGCGCGCCAAAGAGCAGAAGCTTGACCCCGTCATCGGCAGGGACAACGAGATCAGGAACGTCATCCGTATCCTCTCCCGTAAATCCAAAAACAACCCCGTGCTCATCGGTGAACCGGGCGTAGGTAAAACCGCTATCGCCGAAGGGCTTGCACAGCGTATCGTGCGCGGCGACGTCCCCGAAGGACTGAAAAACAAGACCATCTTCGCCCTGGATATGGGTTCCCTTATCGCGGGCGCAAAATTCCGCGGCGAATTTGAGGAAAGGCTGAAAGCCGTCCTCAACGAGATCAAAAAGAGCGAAGGCAAGATCATCCTCTTCATCGATGAGCTGCACACCATCGTCGGCGCGGGCAAATCGGAAGGCGCCATGGACGCGGGCAACCTTTTAAAGCCTATGCTGGCGCGCGGCGAACTGCACTGCATCGGCGCGACCACGCTGGACGAATACCGCAAATATATCGAAAAGGATGCGGCTCTTGAACGCAGGTTCCAGCCCGTTCAGGTAGACGAACCTACCGTGGAAGACACCATTTCCATTCTCCGCGGACTCAAAGAGCGTTACGAAGTGTTCCACGGCGTGCAGATCCACGACCAGGCGCTGATCGCCGCGGCTACCCTTTCGCACAGGTATATTTCCGACAGGTTCCTGCCCGATAAGGCCATCGACCTCGTGGACGAGGCTTGCGCCACCATCCGCACGGAGATCGACTCCATGCCGACGGAAATGGACGACATCGCCCGCAAGATCATGCAGCTTGAAATCGAGGAAATGGCTCTGAAAAAGGAAACGGATACCCTTTCCAAGGAAAGGCTTGCCGCCCTGCAGAAAGAGCTTGCCGAACTGCGCGATAAGTTTAACGCCATGAAGGCGCAGTGGGAAAACGAAAAGAAGAGCATCAACGCGGTTTCCGATACAAAGGCCGAGATCGAAAAGGTCAACGGCGAAATTGAGGCCGCTCAGCGCGTGGGCGACTACGAGCGCGCCGCAAAACTCAAATACAGCCGTCTGCCCGAACTTCAAAAAAAACTGGAAGAGACGCAAAAAGCAGGCGAAAACAAAAAACAGCATACCCTGCTGCGCAACACGGTCACGGAAGAAGAGATCGCACGCGTTGTCTCCCGCTGGACGGGCATTCCCCTTGCAAAGCTCATGGAAGGCGAGCGCGAAAAGATCCTGCACCTCGACGACATTCTGCATAAGAGAGTCATCGGCCAGGACGAGGCCGTCACAAAGGTGACGGAAGCCATCATCCGTTCGCGCGCGGGCATCGCAGACCCCAACCGCCCCATCGGTTCCTTCCTCTTCCTCGGCCCTACGGGCGTGGGCAAGACGGAACTTGCAAAAGCGCTTGCCGAAAGTCTGTTTGACGACGAGCACAACCTCGTGCGTATCGACATGACCGAGTACATGGAGAAATTCTCCGTGTCCCGTCTGATCGGCGCGCCTCCGGGATACGTCGGATACGACGAAGGCGGGCAGCTGACCGAAGCAGTTCGCAGAAAGCCCTATTCCGTCGTGCTTTTCGATGAAATTGAAAAGGCGCACCCCGACGTGTTCAATATCCTGCTGCAGGTTTTGGACGACGGGCGCATCACCGACTCTCAAGGCAGAACGGTAGACTTCAAAAACACCATCATCATCCTCACCTCCAACCTCGGTTCTTCCTATCTGCTGGAAGGCATCGACGAGAACGGGAACATTTCCGAAGAGGCAAAAGAGAAAGTTTCTCAGCTGCTCAAACAGAGTTTCCGCCCCGAATTTTTGAACAGGCTGGATGAGATCGTCTACTACAAACCTCTCACCAAGGACAACATCACCAAGATCATCGACCTGCTGATCAAGGGACTTGCTCAGCGCCTGGAAGACAAACAGCTGAAGCTGGAGATCACGCCGCTGGCAAAAGATCTGATCATCGAAAACGGGTACGACCCCGTGTACGGCGCAAGGCCTCTGAAGAGATATTTGCAGAGCAAGGTGGAAACGCTGATCGCAAAGACGATCATCGCAAACGACCTGCAGCCCGGCAATACCATCGAGATCGGCGCGCACAACGGCGACTTCACCGTGAAGGTACGCTGAAAATAGAAAGACCCGTAAACAAAAAGGCGGGTACGGCAAAAGCCTGAAGTGAACCCCAAAGTTTGGACAAAATTTAATTAAATTGTATGGTAATGAGTTCGGTATTGCACCGGGCTCATTCCTTTTTGTTTGAGAGATATTCTCTCGTTGTTCCAATAATCAATGTATTCTTTGAGGCGGTGGACGAATTTGTCCACCGTTTCAAACTTCTCGCCGTAGAACATTTCAACTTTCAGTCGTCCGAAGAAGTTTTCCATTGCTCCGTTATCCATAGCGAAATATTTTTTAAACATTGTTTCCTCCCGATTGTTTCTGTTTCCGCCAAGGGAAATTACAGGCAAACTCCGTTGAGAAAGGTGAGGGGCAGGTACAGTTTTTCCCCTCTCCCGTTGCAGGAAATTTCCATAACGATCTCATACTTGCCCTTGTTCAGAGCATGCGGCGTAAACCGCTGCTCCAGAGATCTTTCGTTACTGCTGCCGTGCCAGTGTTCCAACCCTATGCAGCGTTCCGTTCCGCCGACGATCTCCCACTCTGCGGGAAATCCGCACAGGCGGAGCGTCAGATACTGCGGCAGGAACAGTCTGTTGGAAAAGGTGACGAGCAGCCGCTTCTCCTTCCCTTCCGTGACAGACGCAAGCTCTTCGTCAAAGGCGACCTTTACGGTGAGGGAGCGGAAATGCGCGCGCACCGTCGTCCCTACGCCCGCGAGCAGATCGCCGATGTCCTCCTGCAAATAAGCTTTGAAAGCGCCTTTCCGACAGAAAAATTCTTTCGCCGCCTCGACACAAAGACTCCCGTCCTGCGTCAGACTGCACCCTCCCTGCAACACCACGGGCACCTGCCGCACGATGCGCAGACAGAGTTCGGTAATATTTTTAGGAACATGGAGCAGATCGTCCGTGCGGAGCGTCCAGGTCACGATCTGTTCCGAACAGGCCTTTCTCCATTTTTCGGGAATGCCTTTCTCCCCCGCGATGATGCCGAGCAGAGAGGCGAGCGAACCCACCGTACAGTCGCTGTCCTCGCCGCAATTTACAGCCAGGCAGACGGATTTTCCGAAATCCCCCTCGCCGTACAGCCAGCCGATGAGGATGATGCCGATGCTTGCGGGCACGTCGTAACCGTGTTCCGCCTTGGGAATGTCCTTGTCCTGCTGCTGCGCGGGACATTTTTTACACGCGGGAACGAGAGCCGTGCCCTGCCATTCCCCGTTCATTTCCCCGAAGCTCGAAGGAAAATCTATGAGAAGTTTTTTCCGCGGCGCCGGGCGACGTTTTTGCCATCCCTCCCGCCGTGCGGCACGGATACTTTGCCTACCACGACAACATGAAGATCTTTCACTGCCTGATCGACAAGAAAATGATGAAACGTTACGAAAAAACGCTGATCTCCGCCAAAGGTTTTCACCTGTTTTTTGAAACGGAACCTTCCTTGCGCGCCACGACGACGGACGAATCCTTTTACCTCCATCCAGGACCATTTACAAATACCTGACGACCTCCTTTATCTTAAAACTTTCCGACTTGCTGGACAAACAATTCAATTACGCCGCCAACGACAAAAATACTACCCTTCTGCGCTGTCTGGCTCTCTCCATCGACTATATGCACCAGCACATCGGCGAACGGATCACCATTGAAGAGCTTGCCCACGCTTCCATGCTGTCGCGGAGCTGGTATATGAAACAATTTTCGCAGCTCTTTCATTGTTCGCCCTTCCGCTACTTGCAGAAAAAGCGCGTCCGCAAGGCATCCGACCTTCTCTGTACGACCGATCTGAGCATCTCCTCAGTCGCGCAGGAATGCGGATTTTTTGATAACTCTCACCTCACGTCCACTTTCAAGAGCGAAACGGGAAAGACCCCGTCCGAATTTCGCAAAGAGGTCATCATCAATCCGTAGGCAAAAAACAAGCCGGCAGAAAAAATTCTGCCGGCTTTCTGTTTGTCTGAAAGTTGTTTTTAAAGCATTCTCCGCTGTCCTTGCAGCGATCGCCCCGCAAGCGGCGTTTTGTTTATACGATAAACTGACAGAGCATCATCAGCACGGGAATGGTGAGAATACAGAGAATGGTGCTCATCAGTGTGGAGGCCGCCGCCGTTTCCCTGTCCCCTCCGTACATTTCCGCAAAGTTGAGTGCGCTGGATGCCGAAGGCATGGCCGCAATGACGTACAGCGCCACGATCACATACGGGTCGATGGGAATAAAGAGATTGACAAGCATCAGGCAGCCCAGCGACAGAAGCGGAGAAAGGATGAGTTTGATGGCGGACGCCACGTACACTTTCCAGTCGTTTACAAGGGAGATCGGGCGCATATCCGCGAGCCTGACGCCGAGAATGATCATGGAAAGAGGCAGCGTCATGTCCCCCAGATAGGAAATGGGAGTCATCACCTGTTCGGGGACGGTAACGTTGCAGAAGAAAAAGGGCAACGCGATGATGACGGCAATGGTAGGCGGATTGAGAATGATTTTCAAAAGGTTGATCCGCTTTTTCTCACCCGTGACGGCATACACGCCCAGCGTCCACGCCATTGCGTTAAAGGCGATGTTGTAGACGACCGTATAGAGCACGAGATCGGAATTGTCCGGGAAGAGCATCTGCATGACGGGAATGCCCATAAATCCCACGTTGCCGAGATAGGAAGTCGCTTCGCACGCGCGCCTTGCCGCTTCTTCCTTGCTCCCCACATAAATGAGGCGAGCCAAAAAGTACACGGCGATCTGCAAGACGATGGCAAACACGATCACCCCCATGAAGTTGATGAGCATGGATACTTCAAACGGCTTGTTGAACAGGGAAGCCATCATCAGGAAGGGCTGCGATATGTACAAAAGAAGCACGGCAAGGACAGTGGCCGCCCCGTCCGGGAAAAGTCTGCTTTTGCGAAGGAAAAATCCCGGAACAGCCAACACTACGATTGTGACGACATTGATAAAACAAGACAGAAAATTCATACTTTATGCCTTTGTACTTTATTTCATTTTCCCGCCGATCTCACCATTACTTTTGCTGCGCCTCGTCCCCTTTCTGCAAAAAGAGCAGGAAGGCGCGGACTCCCTCCGCGATCTGCGCGTAAGCGAGGGAAAAATTCCTCGTATACCACGGATCGGCAATGTCGTGCGGGGAGGAGGTAAAATCCAGCAAACGGAAGATCTTTTTGTCAGGATCCCCCGTCTGGCGCCGCAATTCTCTCACCTGAGAATTTTCCATACATAAAATATATTCGTATGCAGAATAATCGGAGGGCAAAAACTTTTTTGCGCGCTTTCCCTCGCAGGAAATGCCGTGCTTTGCAAGTTCGGCGCGGGCGGGCGGATAGACGGGATTTCCCTCTTCCTCGCCGCTCGTTCCCGCAGACGCGATCAGAAAATCCCCTGCCCGATTTTGCCTGCGCACTTCGTCCTTCATGATAAACTCTGCCATGGGACTTCTGCAGATGTTCCCCAGGCAGACAAACAGTATTTTCTTCATCTTTTTCAACCTTACGTATTATACACGAATGCAATAAAAAAATCAATCACTTATAAGAAGGCACCCGCAAATTTTTTGCGGGTGCCTGTGTCTTTTTACGCAAGGCGGATCCAGTCTCCGCTCTCTTCATCGTAACGCCATGTTCCCTGCCCCCAGCGCTCCGCATCGGACTTGTCGCAGGAAGTGCAGAGCGTCTGTTCTGAGGTGTATTCGATGGTCACGCTGCGCGAAACGGAAAAGCTTCCTTCCGCAATCGTCCCTTCCGTCACACTGACGCCGTTGGATGCAAATATCCCCATCATTTCCGCCGTGATACTGTCCGCACGCGAATCCGAACCGGGATCTTCGTGCGTCAGCTTTCCGTTTACGGTGGCCATGCCGCCGATCATATCCAGGCTGACGTCCAACGCGGAAAGATCGTAATAGCGGACGCCGTCTTCCTCGCGGGAGAAAGTTCTTTCGATCTTGACGTTCAGCGAACCGAGGGCGTCGCTGCCCGTGACCGCCGCAAGGTTGAGGCTGAGCGCATATCCTTCCTTTTCCGTGCCGCCCGCCGCAATGTACTGATAGGAAGTGACCATGTCGCCCGCATCGTACACGCTCTCCTGCGTGTCGGAGGAAGAAGAACCTAAATTATCAATGATGGTGTCTTTCATGAACGTACTGAAATTCAGAATGTATGCCAGCTGTTCGACAACATTCTGCGCACCGCCGCCGATAAAATCATTCAGCGTCATGGCGCGGTATTCCGCGCTCTGCCTTTCATACGTGCTGCGCGTGGTCACGTCGTAGTGGTAAATCGTCTTGTTCGAGAAAATGTGAGACCAATGTTTATCCTCGCTCGATCCCGTATATTCCCTGTAGAGTTCCTGCGACTGCGCTGCCGCGTCTACAACGTGACGGAGAATATAGACATTCCCGCCGCGTACAACAATTTCGGAAAGCGTATCCGCATTGACAATGTCAAAGAGCAGCTTTGTCTTGGGAACAAACGTCTTGATGTAGAAATACGGCGCCCTGTCTGCAAGCGTTTCCCCTTCTTCAAAGCCGACGCGAAGTTCCACCGACAAAGGCAGTTCGATGAGTTGGATGCCAATGAGCGTGAGCCTGATCGTGAACGTACCTTTCAGCGTATATCCGCCCGTGTCCGCATAGCGATAGGAATATTCGAGATCCTGCAGCAGATTTGCGATCGTGGAAATATCGATGTATTTTTCTGCGGAAGCAGGCGCCTCGATCTGCGGCATTTCCTTAGCGGACAACACGAGCGCAATGTCCTGCAGAGATATGGCGATTTCCTTTTTCTGCGTATCCAGAGAAACATCTGTGGGCGCGGAAGAAGTTTCGCCCGTGCCTGCATACTCCCCGACAATGCCCAAAATCAGGTCGCACCATTCCTGCGTGTTCATCACGCCGAACACGGCGGTATTGATGGTTTCCACGTATCCGCCGAGAATGGAAATGACAAAGTTATAATAATACACGTCTTCGCGGATGCCGAGAATGGGCGAAAGGATGGGCAACACCGTCTTTCCGCAGGCGATCAGCTGTGCAACGGGCATTTTGACGAGCAAAGGATTGCCCGTGTCCATTCCCACCGTGCTGTATCCGATGTACAGCATATCGCGTAAAATTGTCAGGCTGATAAAATGCGTTCCCGTCGGGGATTGCTTTCCGCCCTCGTAGATCTCTGCCGTAAAGGAAAGATTGAGCGTGACCTGCGCCGAGCCTTCTTCACGTTCGAGATTGACGTATCCCGCCACGGAAGCGTAGAGTTCATCGGTATCGTAGATAAGCGACAGCGAAAGATCGTCCGACTTTGTCACCTGCGTGTAGGCGTTAAAGAGAAATTCAAACAGATTCCGGCAAACAAGATTTGCGCTCAGATCGGGCGAATATGTGTTTTCCGCCGCGCCCGCCGTCAGGGAAAAATCAGAAAGTTCTGCGCCGAAAAGAGTGATACGTCCTGCCTGAACGGTGACATTGTTCTCCGTCACCCCCAGGACGATCCCCTCTGCGGCCGCACCCTGCAACAGGGCGGAGAGGTCAAGCGCCACACCCAAGGCATTTTCTTGCTGCAGCGTAAAGCGAATACTGCTCAAAAGCGCCTGCAAGTCGATCCCGTCAGCGCTGAACAGGAGCAGAGCCGCTTCCTCAGAAGAAGCTTCCGTACTCCCCGCAAACAGGGAGGAAAGACTGTTTGCAACCGTTTTCAGTTCGGATGCGGCGACGTCCAACCTGTATCCGTTCAGGGCAAGCTGAATGTTTCCGTCCCGCTCATAAACTTCTATAATATATTCATCTGCAACGAGAACGCGCAGATAGATCTGTATGCCGTCTGCAAACCAAACTTCGCCCTCTGCCTCAAACTGCAGGGAGAAATTCTGCACATTCACCTTGCCGCCGAATGCAAAGGCAATGTCCTTTGCCTGTATCATGGAACGGACAGGTTCGACAAACTGCAAGAAAGTTTGAAGAGGTACGTACTCCGCGGCATTTTCGGGGGCTGTGACCGTTCCGCTGCCGCCGCACACAGAAAACTCCGCGCCGAGGACAGACCCTGCAAACGAGTTGCTGTTGACGTCATAGGAAAGTTCTGCCGTTCCGAGAGAGAGTTGCACATCGGGAATCGCAAACATCTCAAGGAGTGCGTCCGCGTCCACTGCGACCGCAAACCCGTTTTCGTTCAGGACGAGTTTCTGAATGATCGCCGAATAATCCGCGCTAAGCAGAGACTGCAGGATCTGCGACGCATCCAAAGACAGGGAGAAATCCATGCCCGTTGCGGACAGCACTTCGGAAAGCAGATCTTTCAATTCCGAAACCGTCGTGCTGACGGCGACCTTTTCCGCGCTCAGCCAAATATTTTCCCCGATCACCGTCATCTGAACGGGAACAGAGAGATCCTTCCAGCCGAGAACGAGATCTGCTTTCAGCGCCAAACCGTCTCTCAGATCGAGCAGAAGCTCCCCTTTGACGGAAATTTGCTGATCGGCATAGGAAACGTTCAGCACATACTCTTTCCCTTCAATAAGGGAGAGAATATTTTTGACAAAGGGAGCAAGATCCGTCGCCTGCGTAACATCCCGCGCGGGGACTTCCGCCGTTCCCGGTTCAACGTGCAGAGCGATGCCCAAAGAACTGATTTGTGTATCGATGCTGCTCCAACGGATGCCGTTCTCGTCCCTGATAAAGGTAAAATCGAGCGGAAGGATCAACTCGCCCAGCGGCAGAGAACAGCTGATCTGCGCGCCCGTATCCGTCTCTGTAAGCTTTCCTTCGCCGATGGCGCTTTCCAGAGAAACGAGGTCCAGCCCGCCCAGATCGGGAAGGAAGGACGAACAATCCGCAAGCGCGAGCTTTCCGAAAAAGTCGCGGTATTGCAGGAAAATACTCTCTCCCTCATAGGTAAGATAGAGATCTCCCAGACTCAGACGCAGACCGCCGAATTGTCCGTTCTGCATCGAAAGCGCGGCGTCACCGACAATACTCGTTGCGCCCACGTTTGCTTCCAGTTTCAGAAGAGACTGCTCCTGCGTCAGAAGAGGCGCAAACCCAGACGAAAGATAATCCAGCGCCGTAAGTTTTTCCTCTTCCGGCTGCGTTACGGCAGAATCCGCATAATTGATAAAATACGTCTCGTAAGCGGATACGTCCACATCCGCAAGATCGTAGGAATAGGTGGTCTTGTTGCTCCCCTTGCAGTTGGCTTCAAATCCCTTTTTGGAAGAATATTCTTCCGCCGTCTCCAAAGAAGTGATCGTCCAGTCCTCTTCAAAACGGAAAATAAGCTGTGCGGACGCAAAGGACGGATAATCGTCCAGATCGCCCATCGTGCGCATCTGGCGTTTATAATATTCTGTTGCGTCCTTTTTCCCCTCCTCCGCATTTTCACGGACGGAAAGAGAGACGGTGAGGACATACCCGTCCCCGTCCTTTTCCACAGTCGCATCGGGGGTGAGCAACGTTTGCTCCGTGATCACATAGTCGCAGAATTCCGTCGCCCAAAGGCCGTAACGGTTGATATGCTGCGCCTTGTCCAGAACTTCCGCAGGCTTTTCCGTCGACCATTTCGTGGAAAGCCCGTTCCAGTCGGATTTTTTATCCGATTCGGCATAGCGGACCAGCGCGGTGTCCTTTCCGTAAAATCTCTGCATCGCCTTGGAGGGAGCAAAGGAACTTTCGCCCGTACTGATCGCGGCGACGATGTAGATGCCGTCCTTGTAATCCTTGCTGCCGACGACGTTCTGCTTGACGTTGACCATGCCGCCCAAAGCTGACGCATTGGCAACGGAAACGCTCTCCGTGTGATAATATTCACGGGAAGACAATTTCCCTATAATATATCCTATGTTTTCGAGAGCTCCGTAATCCTGCGGTCCCGTTCCGTCCTCGGGAGGCGTGAGGCTGATGCTGTAAGACTGCATCAAAAGCAGATCCGACCCCTTCGCCTTTTCTCCTGCAAAAAATTTAAAGCAGAAAAATCCGATGGATAGCAACAGCAATGCCGCCACTGCCAGGATAAAGATTCTTTTTTTGATTGATTTCTTTGCGGTTGACTTCATATTCATCTCTCACAAATGTCATATTTTTTTGTGACAAAATCATTATAGTACAGATGTCATAAAAAGTCAAGAAAATCATAGAACGTTATGACATTTTAAAACCAACATGGCAAAAACCGCTCCGTTTACAGGATTTTTCTGCCGATTCTGTCATTTTTTTTCTTTTTTTGTCCCTCTTTTCGGCGCGCGCAGCTCTCGTACCCTCTCTGCCACGCAAAAAGGCACCCCAAAACGGGTGCCTTTTGCGTGGTAGAGTGCCTATAATGTAAATTGAATAATATTTATATACATTATAGTTGATCTGATTTTTTTATTTAGGGCTTGCTTTTATGTTATTGTTCGTGTATAATTTAATAAATAAAAAATAGGGAGAGGAAAATGAAAAAATTCTTGTTGTTACTCATTTTATCAATACTAGCTTTTTCATGTGCTGTCTTTTCTGCTTGCACGCAAACGAATATTATTGATAAAGATGAGAATCATGGAAAAACCGAGCAAACTGTGACGCAACTGCATTACGCTTCCGCGCATTGCGACGGAGTATGCGATCAATGCGGCGAGTCGATGTATACGGGGAATATGTCGTTTAAGCTTTCCGAAAATCGTAATTATTATATCGTTTCCGGTAATGATTTGGAGGGCGATATTGTTTTACCCGCCTATTATAAGGGTACGGGCGACGACGACTATCTGCCTGTACTCGAAGCCGGTATGTTAAACGGCGAAAAGCTTTCCTCTGTTGCATATCATAAAAATATTGAAGCGGCACAGCCAGGAATCGCGCCGAATATGACCAAGATCACTGTCGACAGCGACAATCCGATTCTAAAAGCAAAAGACGGCGTATTGTTTTCGGATAAGGGAAAAAAGCTTGCTTGGTATCCTGCTTTGTGCGAAAAGGAGTCCTATACCGTTCCGTCCGATTGTAAAGAAATCAATTCATATGCGTTTAGGGATGTAACGAAATTGGGTTGTTTGACAGTTCCGGCAAGCGTAGAAAAGGTAAGTTTTTCTTTTATTTATAAGAGTACGATCGACTGTCTGGAGATTTTATGTCCCATAGACGAGATAACTTTCTACGAATCTACTTTTCGCGAAGTCAAAATAGAAAGTATTCAGAACTTCCCCAGTTTCGAAAACATGGAAGAATTGGAAAAAGCATCCGTGAAAGGTTCGTATGAAGAAATTAGATCGGGAAGCTTTGCAAAGTGCATTAACTTACGTGAAATTGAATTGAGCAATTCTTATAAAAAAATATCAGTTTCTGCGTTCGCTGACTGTATCTCGTTAAAAACTTTCTCGTTTTCCGAAAGCGTTACGCAAATTGAATCAGGGGCTTTTAGCGAATCGGGACTTATACAAATCGATTGGCCTGCAAATGTAGCAACGATTGCAACGAATACTTTTGCTGGTTGTACGGGTTTGACCGAATTTACAATTCCCGAAACAGTACAAAAAATAGAGTACGGTGCTTTTTACGGATGTACGGGATTGACCGAGATCATTATCCCTGCCACGGTGACGGATTTGGCGCAATTCGCTTTTAAGAATTGTACAAACATAAAAAAATATACGTCCTACGCAAATACACTGTTATGGGTCACCGAGTTTAAAAACATGGAAAGATTAGAAATACATAATATAAGCGAGATTCAGTCCTTTTTATTAGAATGTACGACTTCTCCGGTTGAAATTTACTTGGATAACGTCAAAATAATAAATCAATATGCCTTTTACAGCCTTGCTCCCGGCAGTGAAATATTTGTAAAGGAAATGAGCAAACCTATAGGTTGGGACGAGGAATGGTGTGATGACAGCGTAACGGTTTACTGGGGCGCAACATTTTGATATCTTTATTTTTATCTTAATAGTTCCTCCCCGTTGGTTGTAATAGAGAAATGTTTTACATGACAAAAACCTGTATTGAACAATTTTTTCTGTACAGGCTTTTCATAATAGTTATTGACTTCTTTTTAAATGTCAAGTTCAGTTATGGACAAGCAAAAATTGCCGCTATTACAAAGAGTTTTACATTAAATGCGCCTATTCTTTTGATAAATTGTACGGAAAAGTACGGATTTGTCTTAGGAGTGACGATGGGACGTGTGCTTGTTGTAACACAATTTTATGGATACTCTCTGATTAAGTGTTTAGAGCATAAAGAAAGCGTATGAGTATTAAAACCCATACGCTTTCTCTTTATTTATTCAGTTTATGGCGCAGAACGGAAGCTATATCTACTTTATAGACGATTTCTATTTCACGCTCCTTTCCGGCCGTGTCCGACGCTCCCCCTATTATGATTCGGTCGATCAGTTCATAGCACATCTCGCGCGTAAGTTCGGGCGCGTCGAGATATTTCTTAATGCTCCGTATAAACTCATCGGCACTTTGTATTGTGTTTTCCGTTTCGGTAAGCTTTACTTCCAGTTCCGCGATCTCGGTCTCAAGTTTCTTCTGCTCTTCCGAGTATTTCTGTATAAATCCCAGGCAGATATCCTCGGGCATTTTACCTTTTACCCTGTCTTCGTATGCTACCTGTATCAGGCGGGATATTTCTTCCGTGCGTTTACGTTTTGCTTGCACTTCCTTTTTAGCAGACTTTATTGTTTTATCCGCAAGCTCGGCATTATGACGTATATATTCTTCACGGATCGCCTCTTCGTCAAGAACGATCCGTCTCGCCATTTCCCGTATATCTTCAAGTACGATCTCTTCCAAAATACTCGCCGCGATATAATGCGAAAAACAATATGACTTACCGTACCGTAAATGAAAACCGCAATTAAAATGATAGAATCGTTTCCCAGTATTGCGGCTGACCGTCGTACAAAGTTTCATTTTATTCCCGCAATCGGCGCACATCAGAAATCCCGACAAAGGGTGAGTAAATCCGATTTTTGTTTGCCTTCCTGTCGCAACCGACTTTTGACGTTCCTGAACCCTGTCCCAAAGTTCCTGTGAAATGATGGGCTCATGCGTATTGTAAACGACCGTCCACTCTTTTTCATCCTTTCTGAATCGCTTATGATTTTTATAGGAATAGGAAGTCCATCGCAATTGCGGCATATGCCCGATGTAGATGATCTTATTCAGCATTTCTCTTATCGTAACTGCTGTCCAGATACCTACCGCATTCGGTTTCGGTTTTTGCCCGGTTTGACTATAAGCATAAACAGCAGGAGACGGGATCCCTTCCTTGTTCAAGACTTCCGCTATCTTCATCGGGCTTATCCCCGAAGCGTACATTTCAAATATCCGTCTTACAGTCGGCGCTGTCTCTTCATCAATGACGGGAGCGCGCTTCTTATCCGTTCCCATTTTATATCCGTAAGATGCTTTCTTTGCGGTATAAATGCCTTCTTTCGCATTGGCTCTCTTCACGGCTCGTATCTTCTTGCTCGTGTTTGCGGCGTGCCATTCATTAAACACGTTCATGATCGGCATCATTTCCATTGCTCCGCTGTCGCGGTTCTCCGTATCTACGTTATCTTGTATCGCTATGAAGCGTATCCCGAACGCAGGGAAGACATAATCGACATATTGCCCGACTTCGATATAGTTTCTGCCGAAACGCGAAAGGTCTTTTACAATTATCGTATTGATCACGCCTGTCTTTGCATCGTCTAAAAGTCTTTGGACTTCGGGGCGGTCAAAGGTCGTACCCGATACACCGTCATCGATGTATTCGTCGTGAATTTCAAAGCCTTTGTCTTCCGCATACTTTCTGAGGATCGTACGCTGGTTATCGATGGATACCGATTCGCCCTGGCGTTCGTCTTCCTGCGAAAGCCTGAGATATAATCCCGCTATGTAATTCTTCTGTTTCATTTTCTCACCTCATAATTGTGATTTACGGCAAGAGTTTCCATGGTTTTTTCGAAATCCTTGCTACCTTTGAAATATCTGCGGACGAAATAAGCCTTTCCTCCCACAGTTTTCCGCTTGCTGATCGACGGGGAAAAGAAATAACAGTTCTTTTCGTAATCCTCGCCGTTATAGAATAATTTCTTTATTGTTTCCATTTTCGTATTTCTCCTTTTTTTGATTTTTCGTCTTTCGGCGGAGACCAAAAAAACGGAAACGCATAGTCTCTCCCTTATCTGTTTTCCCTGTTTCTTTCCGTCAAGGGTTGCCGAAGGCAATGCACTTCACCCTTGACGAAAAGGGCGTTTCCGTTTACACTCTCCGTCCGAAAGACAAATGATTTTAATTCGCCTTCGGCATTCTTTCGATCACTTCGGGACTCACTTTTCCCATGATCTCACCATCTACCATACAGGTAAAGTCGCGGGCAAGTATGTACTTAAAACCGTGTTCCTCATCTCCCATCTTGCAAAGGATGTCGCTGTCCAGAACATCGGACACGATATACGTTTTTAAGCCCCGGGAATAGACTACTTTTTCATCGTTCTTGCTGATGTATTTGAGCATATACCTGATACTGTCGCCGACCTCGTAAGAGTTGCTGACTTTTGAAAAGTCGCTCCTGCCGAATCTCTCATTGAAAAAGCTATTCTGTATGCTCTTTTCGCGCCTGTGTCGCTTGGTACTGTAATCTTCATGCTCTTCCAACGCTCCCGGCATTTCGCCTTCCGGGATATAGGTAAGTGCGTGGAAATGTAACCGCTGCCCCAATTCTCCGCGTTCCCATGCTCCCATATACCGCCAGCCTCTCCGTGAAGAGAGGTGATACAATGTATTCATGAGCGATTGTCGAAAAGTTTCCTCCGTATGCTTTTCGGAATCATACGTATACGTGCAAAAATAGTTCCATCTGTTGGTATAGCCGCGACGTATCATGCGCTTGTATCGCTCCCAACGGTTTCGGCTCAAACGCTCGAAGTGTTCTTCCACAAACTGCTCCGCTTCGTCCTTGTCCTTAAACATGGGCGTAAACTCCTGCAACAATTTCGCTTTACGGTTTGTTCTCTTGCCCTTGGATTTAGTAAAAGCCGTTTCAAACTGTTGGAGTTCTTCGCTCTTTTCTCGTTTCTTTCGTTGCCGCCTAGGTTTGTAAGGCTTTTCCGTATGAGGTATGGCGATCCAGTTACTGCCATCGTTGTAGATCTTTGCCGCAAGAAGGTTCATCTGCCACCTCCCTGCTTTAACAGCATAAAGAAAAACGCCCGCTTCCACTTTGGCAAAGAATAAATTCTCGCCGTGCCGCTCGCCGTTATCTGAACGGTCTTTGTCTTGTTTCCCTGCAAATTTTTGTCCTCCGAAGAAAAATTTGCACGAAAAAAAGGGCATAGCACAAAAGAGAGAAATCCCAGTTAGTTAGTTTCTTTCTTTTATGTTATGCCCTTGAAGATAACGACCCCGCCCCGACTCTTCCGCTCGGGGTAACGGCGCGGCTTTTTTTGCCCGCTACAATATCAATGGTATCGCTTCACGGCTAATCTATTCTTTCACTCAATTCAATCAAATCATAAATCAGCTCTCTTATTCAGTTGCAGTGCCCCTTTTCAGGTGCATGCGGGTATTATACACTATACAAAAGAAAAAGTCAAACATATGTTCGCATATTTTTAAGAAAAATTTAAAAATCTTTCGGAGTTATCCACAAATCAAAAGGAAATGAGCGGAATAACAGCCAAAAATACGCCGTAACTCTGCAACAAAAGCCCGCCCGCCGCGATGAAAAAGGCAATCCGCAAGCGGGTCAGCGCGGACGCCTTTTCGCGGCGGGCTTTGCTATAAGGGCGTTTTTTCTTTGTTTCGCCCGTTTGAGAATGACGTTTTGCGTTTACCGTTTGTGCGGTTGCGTTTCGGTCGGTTTTAGGCGTGAGCTTGTCTGCGGCGGCGCGTAGCGCCGCCGCACTCGTCTAT
>ERZ1643251.2655-NODE-2655-length-17818-cov-5.834431_pt1 | contig 17818 bp, 13 predicted proteins | sample MGYA00579261_ERZ1643251 | MGnify/ENA primary metagenome ERZ1643251 (study PRJEB29033, sample SAMEA4952267) | chicken gut metagenome | biome: Broiler Chicken; feature: Gastrointestinal Tract; material: Caecum | place: Ireland | collected 2018 | study: Broiler...
CCCGGTGGATTGAGCAGGGATTGTGCCGGGTCAACGGCGCGGTGCGGCAAAAGGTCGCCTTCAAGGTCAGCGCGGGGGACGCGCTGGAGCTGACCGTGCCCGACGCGGAGGAAACGCCCGTGGAAAAGGAAGATATTCCGCTTGAAATCCTCTATGAGGACGCGGATCTGGCCGTGGTGGTCAAGCCGTGCGGCATGGTGGTGCACCCCGCCGCGGGCAATGAAAGCGGCACGCTGGTCAACGCCCTGCTCTTCCACATGGAGGACCTCAGCGGCATCGGCGGGGTGAAGCGGCCCGGCATCGTGCACCGCCTGGACAAGGATACCAGCGGCCTTCTCATGGTGGCCAAAAACGACCTTGCGCATCAGGGCCTGAGCGACCAGCTGCGCGCGCGCACGATGGAAAAGCACTATCTGGCCGTGGTGGACGGGCGCATGCGCGAGCCGTCCGGGCGGGTGGACAAGCCCATCGCCCGCAGCACGAAGGACCGCAAGCGCATGGCCGTGGACCCCGCCGGGCGCGAGGCGGTGACGGAGTGGACGCTCCTGGAAAACCTGAAAAACGCGGCGCTGCTGGATGTGCATATCCTGACCGGGCGCACGCATCAAATCCGCGTGCATATGCAAAGCCTGCACCATCCCGTGGCAGGCGATCCCATCTACGGACAAAAAAACGGCGTGAAGGCGCCCAGACTGATGCTGCATGCCTACACGCTGTCCTTTACCCACCCCAGAACGGGCGAGCGCCTGTCCTTTACGGCGCCGCCGCCGGAGGCGTTTACCGCGGCTGTGCAAAAGTGGCGGGAGGACCCCGCCGCGCCGCTGCCCTATCAGGCGTCCGTTTCCGGCTGATCGGGCCCCAGCTTGCCCTGCGCCCAATGCCGGCGGCAGAGGCTGACATAGCTTTCGCTGCCGCCCAGCACAATCTGTTCGCCCTCGCGGGCCACCTTGCCGTCTACCACGCGCGCGTTGCAGACGGCTTTTTTGCCGCACCAGCAGATGGTCTTGACCTCCTCGATGGTGTCGGCCCAGGCCAGCAGCCACTGACTGCCCTCGAAAAGCTCGTTGCGGAAATCACACCGGAGGCCGTAGGCGATCACCGGCACGTTGTCGATGTCCACCACCCGCACCAGACGCTCCACCTGCGCGCGGGTGAGAAACTGCGCCTCGTCCACGATCAGGCAGTCATAGTCCCGCACGTTGAAGCGGTCCAGGTCCTCAATGAAATGGCAGTGGCAGCGAAGGCCGCTGCGGCTGGCGATCATGGTTTCGCCGTCACGGTTGTCCAGGCGGGGCTTGAGCATCAAAACCCGCTGCCCGCGCTCCAGGTAGTTGTGGCGCACCATGATGGCGTTGGCGGTTTTGCTGGAACCCATCGCGCCGTAGCGAAAGTAGAGCTTGGCCATGGAAGAATCAGCCTCCGGGAAAGAAAATGAGATTATTGGATGCCCAGCTGCGCCGCGAGATTTTCGGCGCGCTGCGCCGCGTCGCGGTAGCCGGACAGGGAGGAAAAGAGGTCATAGGCGCCCTGCAGATCGCCGCTTGCCTCCAGCGCGTCGGCCTGGTCATACTCGGCGTCGCGCAGGTAGGTCTTGCACTCCACCGCCTGATCCGCGCTGCTGAGGTAATCGCCCAGGAGCATGAACAGGTCGATGGCGGTCTGGTAATCGCCCTCCTGCTTGAGGGCGATGGCGCGGTTGTAGATCTGCCCGCGCAGGTTGTAGAGGCGGTCCTCGGCGTCGTCGATGGTGATGGCCGCCTCATAGGCAAAGAGCGCCTCGTCATAGCGGGCGTTTGCCTCGGCGTCGCGCCCCAGGCAATACTGGCTGCGAAGGGGTGCGTCCTCAAAGTCCCCGATGGCTTCAAACGCCTCGGCAGCCTCGGCAAAACGGCCCTCCTCGGCCAGGACGTGGGCGTGGCAGTACTGGTAGCGCTCCTGGCCATAGAGAATGTCGAGCGACTGGGCAAAGTATGGCTCCGCCTCGGCGTATTGGCCCTGCTCATAGAGCACCAGCCCGCGGGAATAGGCGGCGTAGGCGGGCGCCTGCGCGTAATCGCCCAGGCGCTCGAAGGCCTCGGCGGCTTCGGCGTATTCTCCGGAAGCGAAGGTGTCCAGAGCGCGATTGTAGGAACGGCTGTAATCCGTCGAGCAGGCCGACAGGCACAGAAGAACGCCTGCGAACACGCCAAGCAGCGCCCCAAGGCGCGCACGGTTCATGCATGCACCTCCCTTTTGGCGGGATCAAAGTCGCTTTTCAAAATGGCGTACAGGTCCACATCCGCAAAGCGGCCCTTGTTGTAGATGCGCTGGCGCAGCGTGCCCTCGTGCTTCATGCCGGCGTTTCGCATCACGTGGCCGCTGGCGGGGTTGTCACACTCATGCTGGGCTTCGATGCGGTTGAGGTTGAGGCGGGTGAATCCAAATTCCAGCACGCAGGTCAGCGCCTCGGTCATGAAGCCGCGGTTCCAGTAGGCGCGGCTGAGGCTGTAGCCCACCTCGGCGGAGCGGTTTTCGGTCTGGACCCACATAAAGCCGATGGTGCCGATCACCTTGCCCGTTTCGCGCAGGGCGATGACAAACGTGCCCGGCGCGCAGCTGCGGTACTGGCGCAGAAGGTAGCGGATATAGGCGCGCGTCTGGTGGATGGAGCGGTGCGCATCCCACAGGACGTGGCGCGCCACTTCCGGATCACGGGAATACTCGTACAGGTCCTGCGCGTCGCTCATGCGCACGGGGCGCAGGATGAGCCGCCGGGTGAGCATGGTGGGCAGGCGGCCAAAGACCTCCAGATATGTCTGCATGGCAGGGAAGCCCTTTCTTTCAATAAACAGCGGACATCAGATCACCCAGCTTCCGGGCTGGGCAAAGGGCGGACGGGTCACGCCCAGGACGAGCAGGTACACCCCCAGCGCCAGCAATAGCAGCAGCGCTGTCATCAGCAGCCAGAACGCGGGGGAACGACGCGACCGGGACATACAAATCCTCCTTATTTCATTCGCCAATTCTGGAAAAGCCTGAAAAAGTCGGGAACCTTTCCGGCGGATGAATCGTTACTTTTCATGAGGCGCAAAGCGAGCGTCAGGCGTGCAGCTTCTGCCACGCCATCAAAAGGCCCAGCGCGGTCTTGGCGTCGCACAGCTCGCCGCTCATCACGCGGCTGACGGCCTCGGAAAGCGGCATCTTCTCCACGTGCAGAAATTCGTCCGGATCGGGGTGGTCCTCATGCTGGCTCAGCTCCGTGGCCAGGTACAGGCCGATTTGCTCGGTGCAAAAGCCCGGCGTGGTCACCACATGCGTGAGCTTTTCCATCTTCCCGGCGCGCAGGCCCGTTTCCTCCTCCAGCTCGCGGTGCGCGCAGGCGAGGGGGTCCTCCCCGACGTAGTCCAGCTTGCCGGCGGGGATCTCCAGGGTCATCAGATCCACCACCACGCGGTGCTGGCGCACCAGGTACACGTTCCCCTCATCGTCCACGGGCACCACGGCCGCCGCGCCCTTGTGGCGCACCACCTCGCGCAGGGCGGTCTGGCCGTTGGGCAGGCGCACCTGCATGTGGGTTACGTCGATAAGCACGCCGTGAAACATCTCTTTCTCGGACAGGGGAACCTCACGCAGGTCGGGATGATCGCACATAGCGGGTCGCCTCCAAAATATCGTTCCCTTGTGTATTCGCCGCCAGAGTGCCTTCCCCCTTGTGGAAAGAGCAAAAAGGGCGGGGAAAGAACAGCGTATTACTTGTAAAAACTGACCCGCACCGACAGAAACTGCCGCCCCACTTTCCTTGACAGTCGAAATCAAACCCCGTACAATGAGAGTGGCCGCGGGCGACCAGCCGCGGCCCGGCAGGGGAAAACAGGCCTCAGTTGCAACGAAGGAGGATAACCATATGGCAAAGCATATTCCCGGAGCTTTCAGGCGCGTGCTGGCGCTTGCCACCAGCGTGCTGCTCATCGCGGCGCAGCTGGTGCTGCCCGTGGCCGCTCTGGCGCAGGATATCAGCATGCTGCCCACCGTAACGCTGCAGTGGACGGCACCTGCGGACGGAAGCGTGCAGAGCACCACCGTGATGGCGAGCCTCTATGGCGAGCAGGTGGTCTATTGGGCCACCGTGCCAGAAGAGGCGCTGCAGACCGGCGTGACCATCGCCGCCATCACCGGGGCGGAGGACCCCTCGGTGGTGACCTATGCGCCCGCCGCCGGCACGCCCGTGAACGGCAATTCCACGGCGGTGGACGGCATTCCGGCCGTCAATATCGAGGTATGGCGCAACGGCGCATTTGAGATCGCCTATCCGCTGTACCTGTCCGTGATTCCCATGCCGCCGTATCAGCCGGCGGGGCCCACCAGCGGTACGGTGCATATCTCCTACAGCTTTGCGGGCGCCGAGGTTTACGGCTTTGACGAGACGGTGCCGGCGGAGGGGCGCAGCTTCGCCCCGGACGCATCGCTGGTACCGGCCGGCTACGAGCTTGTCAGCACGGACGAAGTGCTTGTGACGCTCAATCCCGACGGCACCACCAGCCCCAATCCCGTGGTCTTTGAGGTGCAGCAGAGCGCGCCGCAGGTCGTCAACTCGACGGTGACGTTCCATCATCTCGACGAAGTGACCGGCCAGCAGATCACCGGCGACACCTGGGAGGATCTGGCCCCCGAAACCTACAGCGCTTCCACCTATCAGCAGGCGGTGGAGGGATACACCTATTCATACGGCAGCCCCGACCCCTTTACCGTGGACGGCATGGGCACGCCCGTCGAGGTGACGCTGTACTACACGCCCAGCGCGCCGCAGGTGGTGAACTCGACGGTGACGGCCCATCATGTGGACGCGCAGACCGGCCAGCCGATCACCGGCGACACCACGGCGGAAGCCGAGGCAAACAAGGAGACCTATTCCTCCATCTACCAGACGCAGGTGGAGGGCTACACCTACTCCTATGCCGACCCGGAGAGCTTTACGTCGGACGGCATGGGCACGCCCGTCGAGGTGACGCTGTACTATACGCAGAATGCGCCGGAGCAGGTCAACTCGACGGTTACGATCCATCACAGGGACGCCGCCGACACGGGCGTTTCCCTTGCCGACGACACCACGCAGAGCCTCCCGGCGGGTCCGTATGATTCGGCGGCGTACGCCATCGGCATCGACGGCTATACCTTCCAGAGCGCGGACCCCGTGAGCTTTAACGTGGACGGGGCGGGCACGCCTGTGGAAGTGACGCTGTACTATGCGCAGAACGCGCCGGAGCCGGTCAACTCGACGGTGACGTTCCATCACAAGGACGCCGCTACCGATCAGGAGCTGACCAGCACGCAGCAGGAGCTTGCGCCCAACACCTACGCCTCCGCGGACTACAAAACGGAGATCGAGGGCTATACCTACGCCTCGGCCGCTCAGGAGAGCTTTACGGTGGACGGCATGGGCGCGCCTGTTGACGTAACGCTGTATTACAATCAGAATGCTCCCACCGAGCCCGTGGTGCTGGAGGAGTACACCAACCAGTACGGCATCACCACCAAGGGCAGCCTGAACCTGCGCTCCAGCCCGACCACCAAGGACAACAACAAGGTGGTTCAGGGTGTGAACAAGGATGTCGTCATGCCCACGACCCAGCGGGTCCAGAGCCTTGACAACGACGGCTACAGCTGGTATCGGGTCAACTACAACGGAACGGACTGCTACGTGCGGGACGACTGCTTCCGCCTGCTCACCGAGGAGGAGATGCAGCAGTACCTGAACGTGGAGGTACCCGTCAAATACGTGGATCAGGCCACCGACGAGGCGTTCTACACCACCACCGCCCAGTGCATGAAGGGCGGCAGCGTGACCGTCGAGGTGGACCTGAACCAGGCGCAGGGCTACACGCTTGTGAGCGAGGCCAGCGTGCAGGTGTCCGCGGATGCGAACGGGACCCTCACCCCGGCGGAGGTTGTATTCACCTTTGCCAAGGAGCAGCAGGCGGTGAAGGGCACCGTCAGCGCTATCTATGTGGATGAGGCGCAAAAGCCCGTGGCGGAGCCGCAGACGTTTGAACGCGACCCCGGCAACTACTCCGTCAACGAATTTGCCATCAACACGCCCGAAGGGTATGAGCCCCTGCAGGTCAACGTGCAGGAGGTCATCGTGCATGATGACGGCACCGTGGAGCCGGAAACGGTCGTCTTTACCTACGCGGTGAAGCAGACGGAGCCGGTGAATTCCGTCGTCACCTTCCACCATCTGTGCGACGGCGCGGCCATCACCGGCGACACGCAGCAGACGCTTGCCCCCAACACCTATAACGCGGCTGATTATCAGACGGCGGTGGAGGGCTACACCTACGCGGGCGCGAGTCCCGAGACCTTCACCGTGGACGGCACCGGCGCGGCCATTGAGGTGACGCTGAACTATACGAAGGTTGTGCAGCAGCTTGACTCGGTGGTGACCTTCCACCATCTGTGCGACGGCGCGGCCATCACCGGCGACACGCAGCAGACGCTTGCGCCCAACACCTACGGTTCCGCCAGCTATCAGGCGGCGGTGGAGGGCTACACCTACGCGGGAGCCAGCCCGGAGACCTTCACCGTGGACGGCAGCGGCGCGCCCATTGAGGTGACGCTGAACTATACCAAAAACGCGCCGCAGGTGGTCAACTCCATCGTAACGTTCCATCATGCGGACGCAAACGGCGCGCCCATTGCCGCCGATACGCAGCAGGAGCTTGCGCCCAACACCTACAGCGCTTCCGGCTATCAGGTGGCGGTGCCGGGCTACACCTACACCAGCGCCAATCCCGAATCCTTCACCGTGGACGGCAAGGGAACGCCGGTTGAGGTGACGCTGACCTATACCAAAGACCTCGTCGCTTCGAAGGTTACGTTCCACCATGTGGACGCGGACGGCAATCCCCTGATGGCGGACCGCACCGTGGAGGTCGCGCCTTCGGCCGAGGCCTACCGCTCCGAAAGCTATGCCTCGGCTGCGCCGGAGGGCTACCTCTACGCCAGCGCCAACCCGGAGACCTTCACCGTGGACGGCAGCGGCACGCCCATCACCGTGGTGTTAACCTACGCGCAAAAGCCCGCCGTGACCGCCCCGGTCACCTTTGAATACGTGTCCGAGAGCGGCCGCGTGGTGGATAACCCCATGACGGTGGACCTGCCCGTGGGCCCCAACGATGTGATGGAATACTGCAAGGTGGTGGAGGGCTACACCTTTAAGTCCGCCAGCAGCCAGACCGTCGAGGTCAGCGCGGACGGCGTGGCCACACCTGCCAAGGTCACTTTCACCTACACCGAGAATCCCACCACCGCGACCGTTCAGGTCCACTACCGCAACAGCATCGGCGACGACCTGCCCGGCTCGCCGGTCATCAAGCAGCTTGGCCCCGGAACGTATACCATTCAGCCTGAAAACGTGCCGGCCGGCTATATCGTCAGCAGCAGCGCGCAGCCCCAGCCCGTCACCGTAACAAACGATCTGGTGGCCACACCCAACAGCATCAGCTTTACCTGCTATGATGCCAACATCACCGGCACGCTGACCATCAACTACTACGACGCCGCCGACCTCAGCAAGCCCATCGCCACCGAGCAGCGCCCGCTCAAGCCCGGCCTGCAGACCGTGGCGGCGGACGACTCGGTCGTGGCCAAGGCGGGCAACTACCAGCGCACCGAGGGCTACGCCGACCAGCAGGTGCAGGTCAACGAGGACGGCACCGTGGTGCCCGCAACGATTTCCTTCTACTACAAGTCGGTACAGAATACCAGCTACGTGGGCTACGCCGTGACTACCCGCCAGACGGCCATGCGCGCCAGCGCCGCCGCCAACGGCGCCGTGACGCAGACGCTGACTGTGAACACCCTGCTGTATATCAACGGCCAGCAGCAGGTGAGCGGCGTTACCTGGGACAGCTCTCAGACCGTGCTGGGCGGCACCTCGGCCTCCGGCTGGGTGACCGACGCCGATGTGCGCCACATCAGCGCCTCCGAGGCGCAGGCCCTCATCGACCAGTACAACCAGCAGCAGCAAAAGCCCACGCAGAGCCCCGGCTACTATATCACCCTGTACAACAGCGTGCCGCTGCGCACCTATACCAACATCTACGCCGAGGCCCGTTACCTCAAGAAGGATACCGTGGTCTATGTGCACAGCCAGGAGTATGACGGCAGCCGCAATATCTGGCACCTGACCACCTATGACGGCGTGACCGGCTATGTGCTCAACGGCCAGCTGCGCAAGCTGACCGAAAAGGAAGTGGAGAACTACCTGGCCAGCGGCAATCCCGCCACGCCGGAGAATCCGGGCGGAAATCCCTACAACCCCAACGGTGCGTCCAGCTACGGCTATATCACCGCCAACAGCGTGAATTTCCGTACCTCGCCCAACGGCAGCCGCATCAAGCAGCTCAACAAGTACGCCATGGCCATGATTCTGGGCACCCGGCAGGTCAACGGCGTCACCTGGTACAATGTCAACTACAACGGCCAGATCGGCTGGATTCACGGCGACTACTTCCATCAGATGACGCTGACCGAGTTCAACTCCTTCCTCAGCAGCTCGCAGTACCAGCAGGGCCTGGCCAACAACGCCGTGGCCACGGCCACGCCCAAGCCCAGCACCGGCGGGAGCACGTCGGGCAATACGTCCGGCAACAAGGGCTCGGCCACGCAGGGCAGCGTATCCTCCGTGGAGGACTGGAACGTGGGCACCTGGCAGAACACCGGCGCGAATACGCAGAATACCTACGCGCCCTTCAACCCCTACGCTACCCCGGTGGCCACCACCACGCCCAAGGACCAGTACATGACCAAGGATGCGACGGTGAAGTTCTACCAGTCGCCGGACGCGGCCTCCAGCAGCCTGACGCTGCCGGCCAACGCCACCCTCAATGTGCTGGAAACCGTGACGCAGAACAACAAGACGTGGTACAAGGTGCAGTACAACGGCCAGACCGGCTATGTGGAGGCGGAGGCCGCCCTGACGGAAGTGACCGCCAGCGCCAGCCCCACGCCCACGAGCACCTTCGTCATCGGTACCATGATTCCGATCAACTACGAGGATGAGACCATCGAGACGCAGACCTCCGGCGTGCCCTGGGGCCTGATCGGCGGGGCTGTGGTCATCATCGGCGGCGCGGGCGGCGCCTATGCCTACGCGCTCAACCAGAACAAGAAACGCAAGGCCGCTGCCGCGCGTGCGGCTGCCAGCAGGCGCGCCGCCACCGCCGCCGGGACGACTGCCGCCGGAGCGGCAGGGGCTGCCAGCCCCTATGCCCGCCGCGCAGCTGCCGCACCCATCGCGCCGGGAACCAAGCAGAACGACACCAATTCGCAGAATAAGCCGACCGGAGGCGCGCCCTACGGCGGCGTGAAGAACCCGTACAGCAGCGGAAGCATCACCGGCACGCAGAATCCCTACAGCCGCCCCACGGCCGGGTCGGGCACCAGCGCCACGACGGCCGGTAGCCAGGGCCTTCACGGCGGCGCGCCGACGGGCACGGCCCAGAACCCCTACGCCAGAAGCGCGCAGGCGGGGACGGGAACCGGTGCCGCCGCAGTAACGGGCACGGCCCAGAACCCCTACGCCAGAAGCGCGCAGGCAGGGACGGGAACCGGCGCCGCCACAATGACGGGCACGGCCCAGAATCCCTACGCCGCCACCGGCACGCAGAGCGCTTCCGCAACCGGTAAGCCGGCTTCGGCGCAGACCACCGGTACAGGATCCGGCGTAGCGAAGCCCTACGCGGCAGGCGCGGCCTCCAGGATTCCCTATGCGGACGGAACGATGCCCACAGCGGGCGGATTCACGGGTTCCACAGACGCATCCTCCGCAAGCGGGGCCTCCACGGCTTCCGCCGGCGGCAGCGCCATGAATCCGGCGTCCGGCAGCCCAATGTCGAGCGGCCTGCACAGCGCGGGCAGCCTGGAGAGCAGAAGCACGTCTTCGGCTTCCGGTGAAGGCGCCGCTCAGACTGCCAATCCCTACGCGCGCCCGCTGGGCGCGGCACCCGCTTCCCACTCTCCCACGCAGGAAAGCCAGGCCACGGAAAGCGCCACCCGCAGGCGGTCTACCCGCATGCAGCGCTACCATGCGGCAGGTGGGGATGACGAGGGCAGCGATACCTGATTTCTACTCACAGGGGCCGCGCGGCGTTCGCCGCGCGGCCCTGCGCGCCTCAGGATACCAAAGAAGGAGGAAACGACATGGCAGTTTACGGGACCTTTGCTTCCGTCACGGGTCAGACGCTGGAAAGGGTGCTCTGGCCCACCGAAGGAACGCCCAGGGGCGTGGTACAGCTGGTGCATGGCATGTCGGAGCACATCAGCCGCTATGACACGGCGGCGCAGGCGCTCAACGCGGCGGGCTACGCGGTGGTGGGGCATACCCATCCGGGGCATGGCGAAAAGGCGCCGCTGCTGGGGTACTGGGAAAACGGATGGGATGCGCTCATCGAGGATGTACATGCCCTGCGGCTGGAAACCCAGAAGGAATACGCAGGCGCACCCTATTTTCTGCTGGGACATTCCATGGGCAGCTTCGTTGTGCGCGGATATTGCCTCAAGCATGAAAAGGGCCTGGCGGGCGTGGTGCTCAGCGGTACGGGTCACTTCACCAGACCCGTGGTGACGCTGGCAAAAGCCATCGCGAGCCTGCAATGCGCCCTGGGCGGCGAAAGAAAGCCCAGCCGTCTGGTGGAAAAGCTCAGTTCCTCCGGCTACAACCGGGGATATGACGACGTTAAGACCCCCTTTGACTGGCTCAGCCGGGATCGGGAGCAGGTGGCGCGGTACATCGCAGACCCGTACTGCGGCTTCACCTTCACTGCGGGGGCGTACCGCGACATGTTCGACGGCCTGAGCCGCCTCTACCCGCAGAAGCTGGGCACGATGGAGAAGGATGTGCCCGTATACCTGTTTTCCGGCGACATGGACCCCGTGGGTGGTCATGGGGAAGGCGTGAAGCGGGTGGCGCAGGAGCTGCGCGACGCGGGCGTGCGGGATGTGACGCTGCGCCTGTATCCCGGCGGGCGGCACGAGATGTTCAACGAAACCAACCGCGACGAGGTATATGTGGACCTGATCGGCTGGCTGAATGAAAAAGCCGTCAAAGACAACAGGTGTTAAAATTTGATTTCTTAATTGTTAAATTCTCCGGGATGTGTTACAATATGCGCATCCCGGGGTTTTTTATGCCCCAAATGGCTGGAGGTTGGTCGCTTGTGACGGAGAACGCCCTCAGGGAAAGGCTTTCCCAGGTAAAGTGCTTTATGCTGGACATGGACGGTACCTTCTATCTGGGCGACCGCCTGCTGGACGGGTCGCTGGATTTTCTGGATGCGCTGGAGCGTACGGGCCGTCGCGTTTTGTTTGTAACCAACAATTCCAGCAAATCGGCGGACCGGTATGTGGAAAAGCTCAGGGGCATGGGCGTGAGAGAGCCGTTTTTGAACGTGCTCACTTCGGGCCAGGCGGCGGGGCACTACTGTTTGCGCACCTATCCGGGGCAGAAGGCCTTCCTTCTGGGAAATGAACTCCTGCACGCTGAATTGGAGCGGATGGGGCTGGTCATCGACAACGAGCATCCCGACTATGTGCTCATCGGCTACGATACCACCCTTGATTACGAAAAAATGACAAAAGTGTGCGATCTGGTGCGCGCGGGGCTGCCCTATGTGGCCACGCACCCGGATTTCAACTGCCCCACCGAGACGGGCTTCGCGCCGGATATCGGGGCCATTATCGCTTTTATCGAGGCCAGCGCGGGGCGAAGGCCGGATGTGATTCTGGGAAAGCCCTACGCCGGAATCGTGGAGGAGGCGCTGAAGCTGACCGGCCTGACGAAACAAGAGCTCGCCATGGTGGGCGACCGCCTCTATACCGACATCGCCACCGGGCTGAACTTCGGCATCCTGAGCATTCTGGTGCTGACCGGGGAGGCCAGCGAGGCGGACGTCGCCGCCACGGGCGTACAGCCCGATCTGATCTTTGAGCGCCTGAGCGCCATGAACCCCTATTTGGAACCCGGAAAGGATACAAAAAGATGAAACGAATTGCTGCCTGTCTGTCGGCCCTGTTGCTTGCGCTGCTTGTGGTTGCAGAGGTTGCGGCCTCGCTTGCCGAGGCGCAGGTGACCATTACGCTCAGCACGGGGGAGACGATTGCCCCTGTACAATCCGGAAGCGCCGAAACCGTGGCGCCCACGGTGGCCCTGACGGTGGCGCCCACCGCCGCTCCGACGGATACGCCCGCGCCTACCGGCACGCCTGCGCCGACTCCGTCGCCGACCGCGGCGCCGCCCACGCTCAAATATGGCGATCAGGGCGAAGCGGTGAGCGAGCTTCAGAGCCGGCTGAGCGAACTGGGCTATTATGTGGGCCGCATCAGCGGCAATTTTCTGGAGGGCACGCAGAACGGCGTCAAACGTTTTCAGGAGGACTACGGCCTGGAAGTGACCGGCGAGCTGGACCCCGAAAGCGCCGAACTGCTTAAGAAAGCCGAGTACCGTTCCCTGCGCTACGGCGACGACGGCGATGACGTCAAGCGCCTGCAGACGGTGCTGCGCGAGCTGGGCTATCTGGACGCCAATTCCACCGGCAAATACCGCGCGGCCACGCAGGAAGCCGTAGCGGATTTTCAGCAGGCCATGGGCGTGGAGGCGACCGGCGAGGCGGATCTGGAGACGCAGCGCCTGCTCTTTGGCGATACGGCTCTGGCCAAGGGCGCGCAGCCCACGCCCACACCGGACCCGAACGCGGATCTCGGCGATATCAACGACGTGGTCATGGTCGAGGACGGCGCCAGCACACCCGACAGCCTGGGCACCAACGAATACGGCGGCCATAAGCTGCAACGCGGCGACCAGGGCGAGGAGGTCAAGCAGGTGCAGACCCGCCTGACGGAGCTGGGCTTCTTCACCGGCCCCATCAGCGGCAACTATATGAATCAGACCATTGCGGCCATCAAGGCGTTTCAGGAGCACAACGGCATGTTCGTTACGGGGGATACGGACGAGGAAACCTGGAACATGCTCTTTAACAGCAGCGACGTGCTGGACATCAGCGCTACCGCCCGGCCCACGCCCGTGCCCACGCCCGTGCCCTACGCCATCACCGTGGACGTGCGCAACCAGGTGACCACCGTCTATGGCCTGGACGAAAACGGAGAATACACCGTGCCCGTCAAGCAGATGGTGTGCTCCACGGGAATGAAAGCCACGCCCAGCGACGTGGGCGAATGGGTCCTCAACGGCCGCAAGGCGCGCTGGTGCTATTTCCCCACCTGGGGCAGCCATGCGCAGTACTGGACCCGCATCAATGAAAACATTGCCTTCCACAGCGTGATCTATAACACCGTGGACCTGAATAACATGAGTACGAAGAGCTACCGGCTGCTGGGCTCGCGCGCCTCGCACGGGTGCATCCGCCTTCTGGTGAGCGACGCCAAGTGGATTTACGACAACGTGGGCGAGGGCGTGGTGGTCACCGTCACCGAGGATCTGCCCGACGATGAGGAGCTGCGCAAGGCCGTGGCTGCCCCGCCGCTCAACTCCAGCAAGACGGGCCCCGTCACCACCCCCGAACCCACGCCCGCGCCGGTTTATGTATCCGGCGCAATGCCGCCCCAGCCCTTTGAAAAGCTCAAGAAGGGCGAGGAGAGCGAGGCCGTGTACTGGCTCCAGTGCCGCCTCAAGGAGCTGGGCTACTACAGCGGCACCGTCACCGGCGGCTACTACAGCGGCACCCAGAAAGCCGTGAAGGCGTTCCAGAAGGCCAACGGCATCTATGCCACCGGCACCGCCGACGTGGAGACCCTCGAAGCCATCTATGCCGACGTGATGGACCCGCAGGCCACACCGCCCGTCACGCCCACGCCGGAGCCCACCCCGGAACCCACCCCCAGCCCCACCCCGGCCCCGACCACCGAACCGGGGAAAACATCCAACAATAACGCCTGAGGCGCATTCAGGCGCGGGAGGCAAGCATGAAACGGACCGGCCTGAAAAACCGGAAGCTGCCGGATTACACCCGTGGAGAAGAGATCTTCAACATGGTATCGCATATTGTGGGCGGCGCATTCGGGATTGTCGCACTGGTGCTGTGCCTGATTACCTCCATCCTGAAGGGCAATCCCTGGTCCATCGTAAGCAGCGTGGTATACGGTGTGTCCATGGTGCTTCTCTACACCATGTCCAGCGTATACCACGGACTGCTGCCGGAAATGGCCAAAAAGGTGATGCAGGTGCTGGATCACTGTACCATCTACCTGCTTATCGCGGGCACCTATACGCCCATCGCGCTGTGCGCCATCCGGCCCGGCTATCCCGCCTGGGGCTGGGTGCTGTTCGGAGGGGTGTGGGCCATTGCGATCGTGGCGATCGTCTTTACCGCCATTGATTTGAAGAAGTACGCCGTGCTTTCCATGATCTGCTACATCGGCATGGGCTGGTGCGTGGTGCTGGCGGCGGACCCTGTGCTCAAGACAATCCCCGTTCCCGGCCTGATCTGGCTGCTGGCAGGCGGCATCGCTTATACGGTGGGCGCTATTCTCTATGGCCTGGGCCGGAAACACCGCTACATGCATTCGGTGTTTCACCTGTTTGTGCTGGCAGGGAGCATTCTGCACTTTGTGTGCATCTTCGTTTATATCATCTGATGGGATGAAAAAATCGTAAATTTATGCCTTGACAAATGAGGTTAGGAATGATAAACTTCATGGCGGTTAGGAGGTTATAACTCCTAGCCGCCATTTTGACACGTGAGTTAGTCAAATCGAATTCAAAGGCGGGGAGATGAAATGATGCCATTGGCGATGGCAAACGTGGGGGATGTCAACATCATCCGCAAGATCACCGGTAGGGATGAGGTGCGTCAACGCCTGGCGGAGCTGGGATTCGTGGTGGGGGAGCCGGTCACGGTGGTAAGCGAGCTGGGCGGCAACCTGATCCTGAGCGTCAAGGAGAGCCGCGTAGCCCTGGACAAGACGATGGCCATGCGCATCATGGTCTGAAGCAAGAGGAGGAGAAGCCCAATGAAGACCCTGAAGGAAGTCAAGATCGGCGAATCGGCCATTATCAAAAGGCTGCACGGCGAGGGCGCTCTCAAGCGGCGCATCATGGACATGGGCCTGACCAAAGGAACCGAGGTGTATGTGCGCAAGGTCGCGCCTTTGGGCGACCCCATGGAGCTGACGGTGCGCGGATACGAGCTGTCCGTGCGCAAGAGCGATGCGGAAAACATCGAGGTGGAGTGATTCTTTTTTTTTCGTGAGTTAGCCATAACAAACATTGAGGAGGCGGCGGTATGTCCATAAAGATCGCCCTGGCGGGCAATCCAAACTGCGGTAAAACCACCATGTTCAACGACCTGACCGGTTCCAACCAGTACGTTGGCAACTGGCCGGGCGTGACGGTGGAAAAGAAGGAAGGTAGGCTGAAAGGCGAACCGGATGTCGTCATCCAGGACCTGCCCGGCATCTACAGCCTTTCGCCCTATACGCTGGAGGAGGTGATCGCTCGCGGCTATCTGGTAAACCAGCGGCCGGACGCCATCCTCAACATCGTGGACGCCACCAACATCGAGCGCAACCTGTACCTGACCACGCAGCTGGCCGAGCTGGGCATTCCCATGATCGTCGCCCTGAACATGATCGACGTGACGCGCAAAAACGGCGACAAGATTGATCTGCGCAAGCTGGGCGAGGCACTGGGCTGCGAGGTGGTGGAAACCAGCGCCCTGAGGGGCGAGGGCAGCCGCGAGGTGGCCCGCAAGGCCGCGATGCTTGCGGGAAAAAAGGCGGGCGAGCCGCCGCACGTATTCGCCGGGAGCGTGGAGCACGCCCTGGCGCATATCGAGGATCTGATCACGCACCGCGACGGGCAGGAAGCCGTGCATCACCATCACGCCGACGGTAGCCGGCATGAAGGCGGAATCGTGCCCGACCACCTCGCCCGCTGGTATGCCATCAAGCTCTTTGAGCGAGACGAAAAGGTACGGGAGGAACTGAACCTTCCCGACGGCATCAAGGACGCCATCGAAAGCACCATCAAGGATTGCGAAGCCGAGATGGACGACGATGCGGAATCCATCATCACCAACCAGCGCTATGCCTATATCAACCGGCTGGTGTCCACCTGCGTTAAAAAAGGCCGCCCCAAGGGCGCGCTGACCACCTCGGACAAGATCGACCGGGTGGTGACCAACCGGTGGCTGGCTCTGCCCATCTTCGTGCTAGTGATGGGGCTGGTATATTATATTGCGGTGAGCACCATCGGCACCATCGTGACCGACTTCACCAACGATGTGTTCGTGGGCGAGTGGATTCAGGAACCCGTGCGCGGCTGGCTGGAGGGCATCGGTACCGCCGGATGGCTGGTGGGGCTGGTATGCGACGGCATCATCGCCGGCGTGGGCGCGGTGATCGGCTTCGTTCCGCAGATGCTGGTGCTGTTCTTCATGCTGGCCATTCTGGAGGATGTGGGCTACATGGCCCGTATCGCCTTCATCATGGACCGCATCTTCCGCAAATTCGGCCTCTCGGGCAAGAGCTTCATCCCCATGCTGATCGGTACCGGCTGCGGCGTGCCGGGCGTGATGGCCTCGCGCACCATTGAAAACGACCGCGACCGCAAGATGACCATCCTTACCACCACCTTCATTCCCTGCGGCGCCAAGATGCCCATTATCGGCCTCATCGCCGGCGCGCTGTTCCACAATGCGGGCTGGGTGGCAACCTCCGCGTATTTCATCGGTGTGGCCGCCATCGTCATCAGCGGCATCATCCTCAAAAAGACCCGCATCTTCGCGGGCGATCCCGCTCCCTTCGTCATGGAGCTGCCCGCCTACCATGCGCCGTCCGCCAAAAACGTGCTGCATTCCATGTGGGAGCGCGGCTGGAGCTTCATCAAGCGCGCGGGCACGGTGATTCTGGTTTCCGCCATCGTGATCTGGTTCATGCAGGGCTACGGCTGGGAGGCCCGGATCCCGGAGGATGCGATGGCCGCGGACGCGGAGGTGGTGGAGACCGTCGATGCGCCCGTCACCTTCGGCGCCGTCGAAAATACCGACAACAGCATTCTGGGCCGCGTGGGCTCCGCAGTGGCGCCCGTGTTTGAGCCGCTGGGATTCGGCGACTGGAAGCCCACGGTGGCCACGGTGCTGGGTCTGGTGGCAAAGGAGGAGGTTGTCAACGTCTTTGGCATCCTCTACAACACCGATACCGACGAGCGCGATACCGCCACGCTGCTGGAAGAGGGCTCCGAGGAGGAAGTGGAGCAGGGCCTCAGCCCCATCGCTCAGAACTTTGATGAGATGTCCGGCGGTTACGGCAGGCTTGCGGCCTTTGCCTTCATGATTTTCAACCTCCTGTGCGCCCCGTGCTTTGCGGCGATCGGCGCCATCAAGCGCGAGATGAACAACGCCCGCTGGACGTGGTTTGCCATCGGCTACCAGTGCGTGTTTGCCTATGTGATCGCGCTGATCGTGTTCCGTCTGGGCATCCTTGTGGCGGGCGCGGGATTCACGGTGTGGACGGCGGTTGCGCTGGTGCTTCTGGCAGGGCTGATCTATCTGCTGGCGCGGCCCAACCGCTATGATGAGAACCATCTGACCCAAAAGGTCGGCGTGGGGGCATAACCATCCGGAATATCAGGAAAGGAGCTGCGTGAATATGGCAACCTTGATTGTAGGCGGCGTGGTGCTGCTGGCGGTTGCGGCCGCCGTATGGAAGATGGTCCGGGACCGCAGAAAGGGCGGGTGCAGCTGCGGAGGCGACTGCTCGCGCTGCTCCGGATGCGGACACTGATATTTGGAGGGAGGGCCTTTGCCCTCCCTCCTTTTTTGCGCCC
>ERZ1643251.2656-NODE-2656-length-17809-cov-4.909992_pt1 | contig 17809 bp, 9 predicted proteins | sample MGYA00579261_ERZ1643251 | MGnify/ENA primary metagenome ERZ1643251 (study PRJEB29033, sample SAMEA4952267) | chicken gut metagenome | biome: Broiler Chicken; feature: Gastrointestinal Tract; material: Caecum | place: Ireland | collected 2018 | study: Broiler...
GCAAGAACTGCGGATATTACGACGGAAAGGAAGTCGTAAGCACCGAAGAAAAGAAATAACCCGGAAGAGCGGCAGATGTTATGCCGCTCTTTTGTTTTGCGGAAAAAAGGGGAAAAGGCGGTCATCCGATATGACCGTCTTTTTTCATGCTGCGGAATATTTGCATATATTTTTGTCGGATTTCGGGTTTTGCGGAAAATAAGGAACGAAATATGTCGCATCCTTACACGGCCGCTGTCTGTTTTGTGCATCGGGGGAAGAGCGCACGATTTTAGGGGGTGCGGCTTGCTTTTTCCGTAAGTATATGGTATCATTTAGTAACCTTAAAGTATACCCTTTTTCGGGTCATATAAAAAACGGGCGTTTGCCCGGGAGGTCAGACATGAGAAAGAGATGGCTGTTGGCTGCTTTATCGGCTCTGTGTTTTGCATTGCTGTTTGTCGGCTGTACCGCACAGAAACCGGTATACACCGTGACGTATATCAACGGCGCGGAAGTCTTTTACACGGATACGGCGGAGGAGGGCGCTCCGCTTCCCCGTCCCGATAAAGATCCGGAAAAGGCGGAGGACGATACATACACTTATACATTCAAAGGCTGGAGCCTTTCGGAAGGCGGCGAGATCGCAGATCTCGCTTCCGTGACAGAGGTCACGGAAGCGATGACCTTTTATGCGGTGTTCGAGCCTGTCGAAAAGCCCGTGTTCACCTATACCGTCACTTTTGTCGACGGGCTTACGGGCAAGCCTATCGGCGAGCCGCAGAGCGTGAAGGAGGGTGAAAGCGCCGTTGCTCCCGAACCGCCCGTGCACGAGGGGTATACCTTTACGGGCTGGGATAAGGACTTCACGAACATAACGGTAAGGACGGAAGTCAAGGCGCTGTATACGGTCAATTCCTATACGCTGACGACGGAAGTTCTCGGCGAGGAAAAGACGCAGGAGATCGAATACGGCGGTTCTCTGGAACTTGGCGCGCCCGAAACGCCGGAAGGGCTGATCTTTGCGGGCTGGTATGTGAAGGAGGACGGGGAAGCCGTGCTTCTTACCGAAAAATATCCGGACGGCATGCCCGCCGCGGCTGTTTCGGCATATGCGGCTTTCGGGATCGACTGGAGCGGCGTTTCTCTGGATACGGCGGATGCCGTTTACGGAGGGAAGGCTGCCGTCACCGTTCCCGATGCAGAGGGCTTTTCCTATACATATGTGTGGGGCGACGATACGGCCGGCCCGGAGTTTGCCTATAAGGCTGCGGGAGAACAGGACGTAAAAGTTACCGTTCGCGCGGAATATAAGTCGGGAAACGCGACGTATGCCGAAGGGGAAAAGATCTTTGAACAGACCGTTGCCGTGGCGAAAGCGGCGCTTTCCGTTACCGTAAAACCGGAGAGCGGCGAAGTTGCCTACGGCACGCTGCCGCAGATATCCTTCGATGCCGACGGTTTCGTCGGGGAGGATGCGGCGAAATATGAGGGCAGGTTCACCGCCGTGTTTACCGACGCGGCGGACGCGCCCGCCGACGGCGATAGGCTCGTCGCGGGAGAATATACCGTTTCCGCGCAGCTGCCGGGGCAGAGCGATTATGAACTGAAAGTTACCGCCGCAAAGCTCAAAGTGACCCCGAAGGCGATCACGCTCAAACTCACCGCCGAAGACATACGCTACGGCGAAGAGCCCGAGTATACCGTGTCTTCCGACGGTTTCGCATACGGCGAAGACATGGATGTCCTTTCGGGCGGTTCCGTCGTGTTCAAAAAGGACGGGGCGATCGTGAGCGGCTCTCTCTCTGCGGGCGTTTATACCGCCGAAACGCAGGGATACGCCTCTGAAAATTACAGCGTCACGCAGGCTTCGGCACAGTTCGAGGTCAGTAAGGCGACGCTCACCGTAACGGTCAGGACGGATAAAACGCAGTACGTTTATGCGGAAAGCGCGGTGCCTTCCTACGTCGTGGACGAAAGCGGCCTCGTGAACGGCGACATTGCGGGCGTCGTCACGGGCGAGCCTTCGTATGTGTTCACGAAAGAAGGGGAAGAGGTAAGCGGCGTTCTGCCCGTCGGCAGTTACGGCGTTACGGTGAAGGGGCTTTCCGCCGACAACTATGAGCTGAAAATCGTTGACGGCTCGTTCATTGTTATAGCGCGTGAGGTCTTGCTGGAAGCGGAGGCCTCGCAGAAGAGCGGGGCTGAATGGATAAAGAGCGACTTTGCGCCCGCGCTGCCGGACGGCTGCACGTTCAGCGGCACGCTCGTGCTGAATACGACGGACGCCGGCGAGTATAAGCTGGAAGGCACGTCTTTGGAAGGCACGCTGTTTGCGTGGAGCGTTCCCGCAAAGGTACTGCGGGCAGAAGAGGACGTGACGGCGAACTTTGTATTCCGCTTTGCCGTTGCCGTCAAACTGGAAGAGATCGACTTCGACGTGGACACCGTGGAAAATTTCACCGCTGTATATACCGGGAACGAGATCGAACTGGGCAAAGACATCACGGTGAACGACCCGCCCGAGGGGCTGAAGATCGAATATAAGCTCGGCGAGGAAGGTTCGTACGCGGAGGCGCTGCCGAAGGCGACGGATGCGGGCGTCTATACGGTGTATTTCCGCCTGTCCGCGCCCAACTATACGGCGTACAAGGGTTCTTATAAGGCGACGATCACGCAGGCGGCAAATAAAATCGCCGAAACGACGCCTTTCGGAACGTATACTTATACCGGGCAGGAACAGACTGTGGAGTTCGCTTCGCACCTCAAAGCGGACTTCGGCGAGATCGTGCTCAAAGAGGGCAACACGAATATCGTGAAAGATGCGGGCGAATACTCCTTTACCGTCTGCGTCGCCGAAACGGAGAACTATGCGGGAGCGGAGTATACCGTGGAGATCACCGTCGGCAAGGCGACGTATACCGAAGGGCAGATCCCCGCGCAGAAGGTGGCGGACGACGATATCGTCGCGGGCATGAACAAGACGCTCGCCGACGTTGCGCTCGCCGAAGGGTTTGCCTGGACGGACGATTCTCTCGGCTATAAGGCGGGAGAAAACACCGCCGCGGCGACCTATTGCGGGGATGCGAAAAACTATGAGACGTATTCTTTGCAGATCACCTTTACGGCGCGGAGGGAGAACATCACGATCTTTGCTGACGGCACAAAACTTGAAGCGGACTTCGGGACCTCTTCCTTTACCGAATTTGCCGCAGCGCTCTCCGCGAAGGATGAGAAGGGCGAGAGCTTCACGCTTGTCGATTTGAGCACGCTTTGCACCGCCGCATTCGTGAATATCGACTATACGACGGGCGGCACCTATGCCGTGCGGTATACGCTGACAAAGACGGAAGATGACTATTATGCTTTCGCATTCGAGAACGCGGGCGACGGCGAATATTTCGCGCCTTTCAAGCTGAAATCCGTCAAGCTCGGCGATACGCTGTATACGATTGAGGACGCGCTCGCCAAAGCGGTGAGCGGGAATACCGTCATCGTTACGGCGAACACAGCGTTTGCCTCCGCCGATACGCTCTCTCTGCTGAACGGGGTCTACTCCGCGGGCGGGCATTATACGGTCAAGGAAGGCGTCACGCTGCTGGTGCCGTATGATACAGGCTATTCTGAAAATACAAAAGATTGCGATGTGAATTATGAAGCGGTAGGAACGTCGCCTTTTGCAACACTGACTGTTTCGTCCGGCGTTTCATTGTCCGTAAACGGTAAATTGATCGTCAATGCAAAAATTGTTCAAAGGTCGGGCGTAACTTCAACAGTAAAGGGAAATCTATACGGGGCAATGAACGTTTGTGCAGATGCTTCAATCACATTGGAAGAAGGTGCTGTCTATGAAAGCATCGGGTTCAGCTATGGGGAAGGAATTATCTGCACAAAGGCCGGCGCCAATGTCTATGAATTGTTCAATATGGTCGGGTATAAAGGCGGTACCATTTCAGACGGTATAAAAAATACGGTATTTCCTCTCAATCAATATGGCATGACGAGTATTTCCTGTAAACTTGAAATCGTGTATGGCGCAAATTATTATGCGAAGGCTTTCACTGCGGCATTAAGCAATCTTGCAAAAGTGGATGCAGACGTCCTGTTTATTTCCAATACGCAATCCTCTTTCTTGCAGGTCGTAAGCGAAAACGGAAAGATAAGAAAGTGGATTGACGAAAATAACGGCGAAATCTGTTTTGAAACAGACGGTGACGTGCAGTTCAATAATATGTCTGTGGAACTAGGCAGCTATGCTTTGGATACTACGGGCAAAGAGATCCCTATCCCCGGGAATTTCAAATTTTTTGTCAATTCCGGAACGGCAACGATTCCCGCAGATATAAGCATTAAATTATTGCCAGGGATGGAGTTGGTAATAAAAGAAAATGCTCGGTTGGATGTTTATGGAAGGATCTATTCCTATGGTACAAAAGATTCTTCATATAGCATGGCGATGACGGATGGCGGAGAGCCTTTGGAAACATGGCAGGACGGGAATCAAAGTGTGAAGGCGTATCCTTTGGGGGATATGAAAAACGTTTACAGGAAGGTTCCGACCCTTGATTATACCGCTTCTTCCCCTGCGGTGATCTCCGTTGCGGGTTCGATCAATGTATATGCGGGTGCGTATTTTGCCTGCGAAGTCTCCGGTGTGCAAAACGGGAAACTGCACTTCGACAGCGCAAGCGAGCTGACAGGGACGATCCAAGAGGATTTTTCTCATATTGAAAAGAAATGGGGTATCATCAATACTTGTATTGAAGTTTACTTTACAACGACGATAAAAACGGTCGGAGCAAACGGAGAAGTTTTTGAAAAGGGCAAAGACTATACCTACGACGGTGCGACCTGGACGGCGCAGGCATAAGTTTGCGGCAAAAAAGACAAAAGAGGACTGATCATGGCGCAGCAAGGGCAGACGCCGCAGACGGACGAGATCGTCCGCATCGACGGCTTGTACAAAAAGTACGCTAAAAAGGCAGACTGGGCGGTGGAAAACGTTTCGTTTTCCGTCCGCGCGGGAGAGATCGTAGGCTTGCTCGGGCATAACGGCGCGGGCAAGTCTACCACCCTGCGCTGCCTGGAAGGGATGCTGCCCTTTGAAAAGGGCACGATCTCCTTATGCGGAAAGAATATCGTCAAAGACCCCGTCGGTGCGAAATCGAACATGGGTTTTGTCACAGACGATCACGCCGTGTTCGTCAAAATGACGGGCATCCAATACATCGAATTTATGGCGGACGTATACAAAGTGCCGCGAGGCGAGCGTGCCGCCCGTCTCGCCGCGCTGGAAGAGGTGTTTGCGCTGGGCGACAGCATACACAACCTCATCGCTTCCTATTCGCACGGGATGCGGCAGAAGATCTGCATGATGGGTTCGCTCATTCACACGCCCCGCCTCTGGATCCTCGACGAACCGATGACGGGCCTTGACCCGCGCACCATGCGCGCCGTGCAGGACTTTATGCTCTCTTACGCAAGGCAGGGGAACGGGATCCTTTTTTCCTCGCACGCGCTCGGCACCGTCGCAAAGATCTGCGACCGCGTCGTTCTCATCCGCAAGGGGAAACAGGTTTCCGACATCAACGTAAAAGAGATCATCGCGCGCGACCCGCAGTTCGATTTCGAGGAGTATTTCTTGCAAAATGAAAGACAGGCTTGATTTTTCGCTTCTCCGCGCGCTTTTGCGGAAGGACAGGCAGGAACGCGCCGCGGCTTTCAAAAAGGGCAACTTCAACGCCGTCGGGTTCGTTTTCCGCGTGCTGCTGACGCTTGCGCTCATTGCGGTGTTCGTGATATTCTTCGGCGAATTTCTTGATATTTATCTCAAAGTGGAAACAAACGGCGTGCAAGACCCTTCGGAACGGCTGTACGAGGTGCTCTCCATCGTCTATGCCGCGGTGCTGATCGCCATGATCGTCGGCGCCGTGTCGCAGATAAACCGTGCGCTCTTTTCCGCCGACGACATACGCATCATGGCCGCGCTGCCCGTGGGGTCAAAGACTCTGTTCGTTTCCAAACTCATCACCATATATCTGGGACAGCTGGCTTTTGCGGCCGTGTGCGTGCTGTCCGTCAATCTCACTGCTGCCGTGCGGCTTCCGCAGGGCGGAGCTTTTTATGCCTTTACGGCGCTTGCCTGCCTGCTTTTGCCCTTGCTTTCGGCGGGCGTCGCATCCGTGCTGGCTTTGCCGTTTCATGCGGTGAAAACGGCGCTGAAAAACCGCTTTGTATTGAGCTTTATCGTGATAACCGTCGTTACGATGTTGCTTCTCTTTGTGTATGCCGTTCTCTTGCGGGGCGTCAAAGAGCTTCTTCTCGGCGACGATCTGCGTTACTTTTTCAATGAAGGGGTCATGTCGGCGATCTCGTCTGCCGTTTCCGTGCTGTTCCCCGCCAATTTTATCGCGGGAATCCTTTCGGGCAGGAACATGCTTGCCGGGTCGCTTGCCGTCCTGGCGGCGCTCCTCGTGTGCGCCGCGCTTTCGCTGTTCTTCATACGGTTTATCCTGACCCGTGCCATGCAGTCGCGCATTTCGGGCGGAGCGAACGCTGCGGGACGCAGGAGAAAGCTGCGGAAGCAGCATTCGCCCCTTGCCGCGCTCATGAAGAAAGAATTTCTCATGATCTTCCGTACGCCGAACTATATGTTTTCGTACTTTGCGGTCGCTCTCGTCGTGCCGCTCATGGTATACTTCTGTATGTCTGTCGGCTCCTCGCTCGCGGTGCGGCTCATCGCCGTGCGCTGCGACCTCGAACTCGCCGTATTCCTGACCCTTCTTTTCGGTTCCCTCGCCAACGTGTTCTGTACCACCAATATCAGCCGCGACGGGGAAATGTTCTATTCCGTCAAGGCGATGCCGGTAGAGCCGAAAACGGTCATTCTTTCAAAGGTGCTTTTGTGCCTCGTCGTTACGGCGCTGTCGCAGCTCCTGTGTGCGGGGCTGCTGTGTGCGACGGGGTATCTGAACGTTCTTTATGCGCTCTTTCTCTTTGCCGCCGGACTGTTGTTCGGGTTTGCGCAGATCTGCATAGCGACCCGCATAGACTTTTCCTATGCGAAATTTTCTTCCGAGCCGGACGGCGAGATCAAGGAATCCGGCAACACGGTCAGCATCATGGTCGCCGCGGGGCTTGCAGTTTCCTTCCTCGTCGGGGGCGCTGTCGTTCTGGCGCGCATGTTTTTTGCGCTGCGCGGGCTTGCGGAGCAGTATGCGTATCTCACCTTTGTCATTGCGGGGGCCGTGGCGCTCGTATCCGCGGCGGCGGGATATTTTTTCCTCATGCATAAATTAAAGTCGCGTTATTACCGATTCAGCGGAGGTTGGTTATGAGAAAGAACATCATTGCGCTTATGCTCGTCCTTCCGCTGCTTTTTGTCTTTGCGGTCTTTTCGTCCGGGAACGTGGCGAGCCTCGGTATTTCCGTTTCCGCGAGCGGGATCGAGATCATGAACGCTCCCGAAGGCGGACTGCATATCGACCTCGCGGAATACGATAACGATTTCCGTGCGGTCGCCGAAGTCCAGCCCGAAAACGCGTCGGATAAGGGCTATTCTTTCCGCGTGGAAGAGGTGGAAGGCTCCGATTTTGCCGACATTACCGTGGAGGAGGACGGCACCGTCCTCGCCCGGAGCGCCGGGTCTGCCCGCATCGTCGCGGTCAGCAACGACGGCGCATATACGGACAGCATGACCGTCATCGTTTCCTCCTCCAAGCCGTACGACATGAGCATCTCGCTCTTTGAGCGGGGAGGGGAGGAAGATGTACTGACGCAGACGGAGGACGGGTACGAAGCGACGCTCTCCACGGGGATGTACCGATACAGTGCCGCGCTCTCCCCGAGCGGGTTTTCCGAACCGGAAATCGAAGTGGAGAAGGGGTTTGCCGTCATAGACGGGGATACCGTTCTTCTGCCGTTCAGCGGGGAGACGGTGCTCTGCTTTACCGTGAAAGGCGGCGCCTTCGGCGATATCGTCCGCCGCGTACGGCTGAATGCCGTCAGCCCTTCGACCGTTTCGGGGATCACCGTGAACGGCGAGGCGTCCGTCACGCTTTCCGTGGAAGAGCAGAGTTCTTCCGCCGTGTTTTATGCGCAGGCGGATGAAGAGCCCGTGATCGGGGAGAACGAAAACATAGCAGACAGCCGCGTCGCGCCTGCCGAAGGTGCGGGAGGCGGGTGTTACCGCGTCGAGGTCGTCTTTTCGCAAAACAGGCAGGATGAATTTACCGTCGCCGTGCACGCGGGAGCGGGCAGCGCGGAGGTCACTTTTTCTTTTGAGGAATTCGCCTTCGACGTGCGTTCGACCCTGCCTGTACAGGGCGGCGACACCGTCATGCTGGAAAACAGCCCCGTTACCTTTTACGCGGTGGCGTCCGTCGCCGCCGAAGGGGTCAGTTTTACATGGACTGTAATAGACGGTTCGATCGGCGCGGCGGAGGTCGTGCTCGAACCTTCCGCCTCTTCCTGCGTCGTGACGGCAAAGAGCACGGGTACGTTCACGCTCGTCGTTACCCCGTACAGGGACGGCCACGCGCTGGACGTCTTTCCCGTCGAGACAGAGATAGAGGCGGTGCATGAGGTCACTTCCGTGCAGATCGCGAACCGCACGGACGTCGGCCTTGCGGGGATGCTCACCGTTCCGGGGAAAACTTATGCGCAAGACGGGACGGCGGCCGCCTATACATATGAACTCGACGTGCGTGCATACCGGAATACGGAAGAAATATCCGCGCTTTCCGACCTTGAATTTTCGGTTTCCGACCCGTCTGTCGCGTCGCTTGCGGTGACGGATGCGGGCGTTTCGCTGCGTGCAGAAGGGACGGGCACGGTCACTGTATCCGTATGCTGGTCGGGAAACGAATCCTTCGGCAGGAATGTTTCCGTTTCCCTTACGCTGAACGTAGTGGCGGACGGCATTCTGTGCGACACGAGCAAGGAAGTCTTTGCCGCCGCGGACGCCGCTCTGCCCGTCGTTCTGGGGGAGGACGTCATGCTCGGCGAGGATATAAAAGGGGACGTTTCCGCCCTGCGTGCGCGCCTCGGAAAAATGAGATCCACCTACAACACCGGATTTTATAAAAATACGGGCAGGGAAGACGAAGCGTTCGTGTATTATGTGATCGAATTCAAAAACGACGTATACGGCAACGGGTATTCGCTCAACGCCGAATATTTCACGAACGCGCAGGACGGTTCGGGCACGCCGCTGCTGTACCGCGGCCCGCTCGATTTCGTCAGCTTCGGCGAGGTGGCGGACGTCGCCGCGCAGGACAATATTTCCTATCTCGTCAGAACGGACGGGGTCACGCTCTACAACGTCGTGCTCCTCGGCTGCAGCGATTCTTCGCTGGAAGAAGACGGGCAATATAAGCTGGAAAATCTCAATAATATCGGCACGGTGCTCGAAGTGAACGCGGACTGCGATATCCTGAACTGCCGCGTGCGAAACGGCAGGACGGTCGTGCGCGCTTACGGCGGCAACAGGGACGGAGAGGATTATTTTATCGAGAGCCTTTCGCAGAACAAGGGATGCGACGGCGAGCGGATAAACGTGCGCATCGAGGGCTGCATCCTCTCGCAGGGAAGGGAATTTCTTCTGAAGATCGGCGCCAACAGGGTTCTGCGCGCCGGCGCGCAGAACGGCACGGAGCCTGCCCTGACGGACGCATCCGGGAAACCGTATGCCGTTCCCTCCGTTTCCGACGGGAACGCCTATCTCGGCGACGAATATTTTTACCGTATGTACGTCATGACCGATGTTACCCTGAAAGACAGCGTCCTCGAAACGAGCGGGCTCTTTTCCGTCGGGCTGGAAACGAATTTTTCGGGCGTCGTTCTCGCGGAAAATTCTTCGGAAAGCGGCGTCAACTTCGAGGGCTGGGCGGGTACCGGCGGCACCTCCTTTGCTTCCGTCCTGCGGCTGGAAGGAGATGTGCGCATGTACGACTGGAAGGATATTTCCCTGATAGACAGCAGCACCCTCATCAATTCGCAGCTGCCGCAGTTCAAGCTCGATATCGGCGGCATGCTCGAATTCGCCATGAATTACGACCCGGACGCCTACGGCGACATACTCGTTTCGCAAGGCGGCAAGCAGGTCGTGCACGGCGGCATCGCCGTTTACGGCGGAGGGAGGAATTATACGCAGGTCGATCTCACGGGGCTGAACGGCGAACTGACGGACTTTTCAGAATATTCCGTGAATATTTCCATTCTGACCAATTCGGATGACGCGGAAATGGCAGACCAGGGCGGCTTTCTGCCCCTCGCAGCGGGAACGCAGGATTTCCGTTTCTATATGTACGGCAGCGGCAGCGCGAACAGCTATCGGAAACAGCTCGCAGATGCGGCCGCAGGGATAAAATACGACGGGATCTCGCGCGTTTCCGTCTTTTGACGGCTGTGGAGGAATCGGCTATGTTGGAACAGAAAACAGCGGCTCTGCGCGAAAAAAAAGCGCTCAAAGCGCTGACTGATTTTTTTGACGGCAATATTTTCCCCCTTGCATATGCGTGCCTGACGCTGATATGCTCTTTCGTCGGCTTTGAACTGATATTTTTTGCGGTCACTGCGGCGGTCATCGTATTTACGACGCTGTTTTGCCGGGATACGAAGTCTTTGTTCGTGCCGCTCGTGCTGTTTATCTACGGCGTCAGCCAGAGGCATACGCCGCAGCCGCCGTATAATTCGGATTATCTTTACTCGCCGTCTTTTCTGATCGCGGCGGGGTGTCTTCTGGGCATCGTGCTTGCGGCTATGCTGTTCCGCCTGATCGCATACAAGGGTACGGGCAACGTTTTCCGAACGCGCACGAAGGCGAGGTGGGGGCTGTTCGCCCTCGGCGCGGTGCTGATATTGAACGGCATCTTTTATGAGGGGTATACGTTCAGAAACCTGTTGGGCGGCATTGCCCTCGCGTTCTCTTTTGTCTGGTTCTACATCTATTTCTACAATACTCTGGAGTGGAAAGAGGATACGGTAAACTATGTGGCGCGCCTGCTCGTCCTTGCGAGCGGAGTCATTCTGATACAGCTCGCAAAGATCTATATTTTTGACGGTGCCGTCGCCGACGGGTCGATAAACAAGGGGGCTCTGGTGCTCGGCTGGGGGATGAGCAACAATATCGGCGGCATGCTCGCAATGTTTATGCCTGCAAGTTTCTGGCTCGCATACAAGAGCCGCTTCGGCCCGGCGTTTTATGTGTTCGGGTTCGTCATCTTTGCGGGCGTGTTCCTGACGCTCAGCCGCACATCCGTGCTGGTAGCTGCCGTTGCGCTCCTCGCCTGCATGATCCTTTTGAGTATCAAAGGCAGATATGTCCGTTTTGTCCGCATCTTCAACGCCGCGCTGCTCGTCGTTCTTGCTGTGTGTGCCGCCGTGTTTGCAGAAGAACTGGCGCAGGTTTTCCGGCATTATCTCGAGAGGGGATTCGATGACAGCGGCCGGTATGATATATGGAAACACGGCGTGGAAAATTTCCTGCGGGCACCCTTTTTTGGCGTCGGTTTTTATACGCCCATCGCGCCCGACTGGTCATATAATATCGAAAACTGGCTGTTTCCCGATATGTATCACAATACATATGTCCAGATGCTCGCCTGCTGCGGTATCTTCGGCGTGCTCGCCTATACTTTTCATATCGTGCAGGGGTTTATCCTTGTTTTTAGGCGCCCGACGGCAGAGCGTATCTTCTTTTTCCTCGTCATCGCCGTCCTCAGCGGCATGAGCATGGCGGACAATCATCTGTTCCATGTCTTCCCCGCGCTTGTCTATTCGGCGCTGATCGCCCTGTGCGAAAAGGACAGCGAAGCTACGCCCGGCAGGCAAAAGGCAGAACTGCCGGATTCGGAAGATATCTGAATGTGTAACAAAAAAGAGGCTCACCCCGATGTTCCGGGCGGAGCCTCTTTGCTTGTTCCGGCGATCTGATGCGGGAGAGGTGGCTCTTCCGGCTGCGTTACCATTCGTTGGGGAAAGGGAGAACGTTTTCTCTCCACCAGTCTTCATAGTAGAGGGTATATGCGGAGAGGATCTCGTTCATCGGTACGTCCATGTTCAGTTCCGTTGTTTGCAGGAAAGCGGAAACGAAAGCGTCGCAGTTTTCCTTGCTGATCTCTTTCAGGAAGGCCGCTCCGAGCGCGAGTATGTTTTCGGGGCGGCGGACACAGCCGGACACGGCTTCTTCGAGCCTGCGGTTGCAGGGGAAGAGCACGCGGTTTTCTGCCAGTATCAGGCGATAGACGCTGTATACGATCTCCTGCGCCAGGTGTGCACGCATATAGGCATTGTTATCGGGTACGCAGTTGAGAAAATAGCCGCGGTTGAGTTCGAGGTTCGCCTGAAAACATAAGATCTTTTTCGCCCTCTCTTTTTCCGGATATGCGGCGATACGCGAGACGAGCGGGGCGATGTCCGGATCGGAGGAAAAGAGTACCTTCGCCTTCACATAGGCGTTGCGCGTCGGTTCGCTTGCGCGCTCCGCCGCCTCTTCGAGAAGTGATTTCGTCTTATACTTTATATCGAAATAGCCGCCTTCATAAGTGCAATGCCCGAAGACGAGTTCCGTCATGCGGCCCTCTTCTTTCAGCTTTGCAAATTTTTCTTCGGTCACGACGACGATGGCGTCGATGTCCGAATCGGGGCGGGCGGTGCCTTTGACGACGGATCCGTCGAGCACGGCGGCGATGACGCCCTCCTGCCCTTCGTAATATCCTTTCAGATTCTGTATGGATCTTTGGTGATGAGCGTACACGGACAAACTCCCATTTTGTGTTTTTATGATAGTATAACAGCAAGGGCATTTTTTTGCAAGCGTCGGAAACAAAAAAATGAAATGCCGCAGGTTTTGTTCCGCAAAGAAAAGAGGCAGATATTTTCTTGACTTATCCGCCGCGGACATATTATAATAAGTGCAACCGAAACGGTTGCATATAAGAGGGCGATATGGAGCAAAGGTTTTCAGTCACGGGAATGACCTGTGCCGCCTGTTCGGCGGGGATACAAAAGACGGTCGGCAGGATGGACGGCGTGAGAAAGGCGGAAGTCAGCCTCATGGGCGAGTGCATGACCGTCGATTACGACGAAACCGTCGTGGACGAGGGGAAGATCATTTCCGCCGTCGAAGGGCTGGGTTACGGCGCCTCCGTTGCGGACGGGAGCGCAGAGCGCGCGCCCGAAAAAGAGAGAAAAGCAAACAGCTTCGGGGAAGAGGCAAAAAGACTGAAAGTGCGCTTTTTTGTCTCTCTCGGGTTTCTCGTTCCGCTGATGTATCTGACGATGCTGCATCATATGGCGGGCGCCCCGCTGCCGTTTTTTTGGGATATGCATGAAAGCCCGCAGAATTTCGCCCTTTTGCAGCTGCTGCTGACGACGCCCGTCCTGTTTATCAATTTCGCCTTTTTCAGGAGCGGCATAAAGGCGCTCTTCAAACGCGTGCCGAACATGGATACCCTCGTCAGTCTCGGTTCGGCCGTGTCGTACCTGTACAGCGTCGTCGTCATGTTCGTCATGCCCTATGCGGACGCGCACGAACTTGCCATGAATAATTTGTTCTTTGAATCGGCGGCGATGGTGCTCACGCTCGTAACGCTGGGGAAGTGGCTGGAGGCCCGCTCCAAGAGCAGGACGGGAGAAGAGGTCGAAAAACTTCTGAAACTTGCGCCCGACGCGGTAAACGTGGAGCGGGACGGGACGCAAAAGACTGTCCGCCTTTCCGAGGTCGTAAAGGGTGACGTCGTCGTCGTGAAGCAGGGGGACAGTATCCCGGTGGACGGCATCGTCCTTTCGGGCAATTCTTTTGTCGATAAATCTGCCATAACGGGCGAGAGCCTGCCCGTGGAAGTCGGCGAGGGTGACTTCGTCACCAGCGCTTCGGTCAACAAGGGCAACGTGCTGCGCATCCGCGCAGAAAAGGTGGGGGAAGACACCGTCCTTTCCCGTATCATAAAGATGGTGCGCGAGGCGGGCTCTTCCAAAGCGCCGATCGAAAAGACGGTCGACAAGATCGCGGGCATCTTTGTGCCCGTCGTCCTCTGCATTGCCGCGCTGACCTTTGCGGTGTGGATGATCCTGTGGGGAACGGGCGCCGCGGCGGTGACGGTGCCGCAGGTTTTGAGTATGGCGATCAGCGTGCTGGTGATCTCGTGCCCCTGCGCGCTCGGGCTGGCGACGCCCGTAGCCGTCATGGCGGCGACGGGGCGGGCCGCGTCTATGGGTATCCTGTACAAGGATGCAGAAGCGCTGCAGAGAGCGAAGGACGTGCGCACGGTGTTGCTCGACAAGACGGCGACCATTACCGAAGGCAGGCCGCGCGTGACGGATATACTGACATATAACGGATATACGGCTCAAAAGGCGCTCTCGGAGGCAGGCGGGATCGAGCTCAACTCCAATCATCCGCTTGCGGCGTGCCTGATCGAACGCGCGAAAGAAGAAAAGGCAGAACCTGCCGACGCGGCGGAGTTTGTCTATCTGCCGGGCAAAGGGGCTTCCGCCCTTTGCGGGGGGCGGCGCTGCCTGATCGGCAACCGCCGCCTGCTCGAAGAAAACGGCGTTTCCCTCGGAGACGCGGAAGAGGACGGAAAGCGCCTGGAGGGAGAGGGGAAAACAGTCCTTTGTTTTTCTTCGGGAGGAAGCATCGCCGCGCTTTTTGCGGTCGCCGATACGATCAAAGAAGGCAGTGCGGAGGCAGTTGCCGGGCTGAAAGCGCGCGGCATCCGGCCCGTTATGCTGACGGGCGACGCGGAGGCTGCCGCACGCGCAGTCGCGAAGCAGGCGGGGATAGACGAGGTCATTGCCGAAGTCTTGCCCGAAGATAAGCTGAAAGCGGTCATCGAGAGCAGGAAAACGGCGGTCACGGCTATGGTCGGGGACGGGATCAACGATTCCCCGGCGCTGAAAGAGGCGGATATCGGCGTTGCGATGGGCAACGGTACGGACGTGGCGATCGACTCCGCGGATGTGGTTCTGGTGGGCGGCGACCTGCGCGCATTGGATTCCGCCGTAGATCTGAGCAGGGCGACGGTGCGGAATATAAAGGAGAACCTGTTCTGGGCATTTATTTACAACGTGCTCTGCATCCCGATCGCTGCTGGGGCGCTGTATGCCGTCGGATGGGTGCTCAACCCCATGATCGGCGCGCTCGCCATGAGCGTAAGTTCGGTTTTCGTCGTGACGAACGCGCTGCGCCTGATGAGGTTCAGGCCGAGACATGAAATCAAAGCCCGGGAGGGCAAAGGAGATACGGAAATGAAAAAGATACTGATGATCGAGGGCATGAGCTGTGCGCATTGCAGCGCCCGCGTGGAAAACGCGCTCAACTCGATCGACGGCGTGAAAGCGACCGTCGAACTCAAGAAATAGAGGGCGATCGTCGAGACGGAGGTCGCCGACGATGTCCTCGTGAAAGCGGTGGAAGATGCAGGTTATACCGTGAAAGAGATCAAGTGAGCAAAAGGGACGCCCGAAGGCGTCCCTTTTGCCGTCAGGAACAGCAGTTGTTTTGCGAACAGCATCCGAAGCCGCTCGTGTTCTGTGCAAGCGCACCCGAAGAGCAGAGCAATGCGAGCAGGGCGAGCAGCGCCGTGTCCGAGCAGCCGTTCTGACCCATCAGAAACAGGGCGAGCAACATCAGGCAGACGTTTTTGTTCAAACCGGAACCTCCTTCACGACAAAATTCCTGAAAAGCAGTGTTTTTGCGACGAAAGCGCTTATGTGCATATATTGACATATCACCGCGCACGGATTAAAATGAAAGTATAAAAAATGCGCGGAGGGAAAGGAGAATGATCGCCGAAGAAGATATGCTTCTGCTTGACAAACGGACGCAGTCTCTCGTGGAAAATTATGTACCGGAAGGGGAGATCCTTGAGGGGATCGTGGACTTCTTTTCGGTTTTTGCAGACAGTACGCGGGTGCGGATCCTCTCCGCGCTCGCCATTACGGAAATGTGCGTGACGGATATATCGCGCGTGCTCGGGATCAATCAGACCACCGTGTCGCACCAGCTGCGCCTGCTCAAAAATATCGGGATCGTCAGGTGCAGCCGCTGCGGAAAAGTTATCTTTTACAGCCTGAAAAACGAAACCGTCAACGACGTCCTGCTCAAGGGCGTGGAATTTTTAGGATATTGAAAAGGGGCGGCCGGCAAAGTTGCCCTTTTTTTATTGCAAAATCCGTGCCGTTATTGTATAATAAAACGGGCAGAACGGGGCGGATACAGTACAGTATATGAGCGAGATACAGGAAAAGTTAAAACTTTTGCCCGATGATCCGGGCGTTTATATCATGCTGGACAAGGACGGCAATGTCATCTATGTCGGAAAGGCGCGCGTGCTCAAAAACAGGGTACGGCAGTATTTCCATTCCTCGCTCAAGACGGAGAAGGTCGCCGCGATGGTCGCCAACATCGCCGATTTCTATTATATCATAACGAAATCGGAGATCGACGCCCTCTCCCTCGAAAACAACCTCATCAAAAAGTACAAGCCCAAGTATAATATTCTCTTAAAGGACGATAAAACCTATCCCTATATCAAGGTATCCGTTTCGGAAAAATTCCCCTCCTTCACGGTCACGCGCAAGCTGAAAAAGGGGAGCAGATATTTCGGGCCGTACATGGGCGGCGTGCGCGTGCGCGACGTTCTCGAGATCGTGAACATGGCGTACGGGGTGCGTACCTGTTATACGCCCGTCGGCGAGAAGCCGAAAAAGCCGTGCCTGAACTACCATATACACCGTTGCCCCGCGCCGTGCGCGCATCTCATTTCCGAAGAGGAGTACGGGGAACGCGTGAAGGCGGCGATGCGCTTTCTCGACGGCGACGAAGGCAACGTGGAGGCGCTGCTGAAAGAAAAGATGAATGCTTATGCGGCGGCGGAGGAATTCGAACTCGCCATAGACTGCCGCAATAAGCTGGAGATGCTCTCCAAGATCGCCCTCAAACGGATCACCGCGCTGAACCGCGACATCAATGCGGACGTCATCGCATATGTCAGCAACAAGCTGTATTCCGCGGTGAATATCCTCATCACGCGCAGAGGCATCATGCAGGGCGCGAGCACGTTCGCGGTCGAAAACGCCTCTTCGGACGGGGAGGCGCTGACCTCCTTTATTTCGCAGTACTACGCAAACCATCAGCTCCCCGACGAACTCATCGTGCAGGATTTCGCCGAAAGCGCGCTTCTCGAAGAGTTTTTCAGGCAGACGTATTCCAAAGCGGTATCCGTGCTGACGCCCAAACAGGGCGTGCGCAGACAGCTGCTCGACATGGCGGAGAACAATGCGGCAGAATACCTCGAAAAGGCGATCGACAGGATACGCCACAAAGAGGACATGACGGTGAATGCCTGCCTGCATCTGCAGGAGGAGCTCGGGCTGTCGCGCTATCCGCGGCGCATGGAATGCTATGATATTTCAAACATCAGCGGCGTTGACAAAGTGGGCTCTATGGTGGTGTTCATCGACGGAGAGGCCGACCGTTCGCAGTACAGAAGGTTCCGCATAAAGACGGTGGAGGGCGCGGACGACTTTGCAAGCCTCCGCGAAGTGCTCCGCCGCCGCCTCGCCAAGCTGGGCACGGAAGAGGAGGAGCATTTCCCGAAGCCGGATCTCGTCATCATCGACGGCGGCAAGGGGCAGCTTTCCGCCGTGAAGGGGATCTTCGACGAGGCAGGCGTTTCGGGCATAGATCTCATCTCGCTGGCGAAGCGCGAGGAGGAAGTTTTCACCGTCGGCAGCCGCGAAGGGATCCTTTTGGATAAGCGGGATTACAGCCTGAAAATGTTGCAGCGGATCCGCGACGAGGCACACCGCTTTGCCATTACCT
>ERZ1643251.2657-NODE-2657-length-17805-cov-43.774197_pt1 | contig 17805 bp, 20 predicted proteins | sample MGYA00579261_ERZ1643251 | MGnify/ENA primary metagenome ERZ1643251 (study PRJEB29033, sample SAMEA4952267) | chicken gut metagenome | biome: Broiler Chicken; feature: Gastrointestinal Tract; material: Caecum | place: Ireland | collected 2018 | study: Broiler...
TTCTTGATGAATAACATTACAATCACAAGAAAATTCATTTCTAGACATAAATTCCCTCCAATAATATTATATGTTTTTAGTTGAATATTTGTTCAACTGATTATATTATATATGAATGCATATTCAACTGTCAATGATTTTATAAAAATATTTTTATTTTATTACATTTTTTGAATAATAAAAAAAAGAAAGGATTTAGCTTTCTATTAAATATAATTTATTTAATTCATTTTTAACATCTATTGCAACGCATCTACTAAGCATATAACTTTTTTTAATATAGGGAATAATAGTTTCTATGTCATTTCCGTTAGATATTTTATATGTCATACATAAAGGTTCCGCTCCTGTTTGATAAGTATAATCTAATATATTTTGATTATCTTCTACTTTTAATAATCTTACATATAATCCATATTTTCTTTTAGATATAGAAATAAAATTTCTTTTCGATTTAAATCTATAATCTCTATATAATTTATTACAAACAATATTATCTCCTAATTCCATAATTCTATTAGAAATATTTTTAAACAATAATTCACAAATAGGTTCTTGTGATTTTTTAAGATAATGGTATAATTCTTTAGCTAGTTCAAATGCATATTCCAAATTATTTATATCTTCTACTAGCAAATAATAGCACAAAGATGTATTTTCATAACCTTTTCTAATTTTTAATTTGTTTTGTAAATCAAATTGTTTAACATCTTTTAAAAAACATATATATAAATCATTTTGATTAATTCGAACTTCTATAAATCTCTTTTTTAATTTATATACAACAGTTTTTAATAAATAATTTCTTATTATATCTTTTCCTATAGAAATAATATACTCATCAAATTTATCAAATAATTTAATAGTTTCATCTTTCTTATTGTAAGTTATATCTTTATAATTACTAGTATCATTATTATAAATTACATTGTTAATATTATTCTCTTCACTTTTAAGCTTACAATTTTCCACTTTAACTTTCCTTTCTAATTTTGGATACTCCTCATTTTTTGAATAAATAATATTGTTATAAATCAAATTGAATGTAGAATAGACTTCTATATTGGAATGACTTTTCTTATTTATATAAGCATCTTCGAACTCAAAAATGTTCCTGTGTAACCACCAAGATTGCTGGGTGTCGATTTTACTTGTAAAAAAAATTATTTGACATAATATTTAATTTTCAAAATAAATATTTTTTATACTTCCATCTTTAAAATATATTTCTAAATTCATTTTATATCTAGTTTCTAATTTAGTAATTATAATTTTATCTAATAATAAGTTTATAAATACATTTAAATTATATTTAACATTTAAAATGTTTTTTATTTCTTTTTCTACATCATTAATACTTGAAGGTATATCAATATCTTTTTTTATATTCATTAATTGAGCATTTATTTTATTTATCTCATTTTCATTTTTATCTAGCTTATTTTTTAAATCTTCATCAGAAATAATTTTAGATAAATTTAAATTTATTAATTTATCTTTATGACTTATTAATTCTTCAAGTTTGTTTTCTAAAACTATTTTTGTTTTATTATTCGATACAATTAAAACTTCATTATAAAGTTTAATCATTTCATTAATTATATCTTTTAAATATTCTTTAATATATTTATTTATTATATTCTCCATTAACTCATCTAGTTTTTTTTCCCTAATAATTGGAGATTCACAAGTAAGTACTCCTTCATTCTTATATCTTTTGCATACCCAAGTAGGATTACTTCTTCTATTTGATCCAGCACACCTCACAAATATTTCATTATGCTCACCACAATATATTTTATATGTATATCTAGATTCATCAATCATTGTCTGGCTCGCCATAATATGAGTATTTCTTGCTTTGTGTTTTTTTTCATAAATTAAATTTGCTTTATCCCATAATTCTTCAGATACTATTGGTTCAATCAAATCAGTTTTATATATTATATGTTCTTCTTTAGGTACTTTAATTTTTTTATGTGTCTTATAACTTTCCACTTTTGTTAAATTAGCTGTATAATAACCCTTATATCTAGGATTAGTAAGGATTTTTTTTAAAGTAGTACCTGAATAGACTTTTCCATTTTTATTTTTATATCCTTTCTTATATAAGATATCCGCTATCTTTTCAAAAGAATATTTTCCAGTTACATATAAATTAAATAATGTCTCAATAATTGGTCTTTCTTCTTCATTAATAATCATTCTTCCATCTTTTTTATAATAACCAGTTAAATTACTACCAATTACTTTTCCATCTTTAATCATTCTTTTAATTCCAAATTTAACTCTTTCAGAAAGTTTTCTTACCTCATCTTGAGCAAGAGATGACATCAAGGTTAATCTGAATTCACTATCTGGATATATAGTATTAATATTATCACTTATAAAAAATACTACTGTTCCATTATTTAAAAGTTCTTCAGTATATTTAATACTATCAATTACATTCCTAGAAAATCTAGATATTTCTTTTGTAACTATTAAATCAAGTTTCCCAGTTTTAGAATCCTCAATCATTCTTAAAAAATTATCTCTATTTTTTATACTAGTTCCACTTATACCTTCATCAATATATTCTCCGACTAATTTCCAATTCTTATTTTCATTTATCATTTCTTTAAAATAATTAGATTGATTTTCCAAACTATTTAATTGATCATCTTTATCAGTAGATACTCTTGCATAATAACCAACATTTAAATTCATATCAAAAATGGTTTTACCTAATAATAATTCGCTTCTAGTTTTTACAATATTCATTTTCTTTTTCTTTCATTATTTTTTCGTTTGCTAATTTAAATTCTTCAAATGTTATTTTACCTTTTTGATATAACTCTTTATTGATTATTAATTTTAATTCTTTTAATATTTTTTTCATATATACCTCCCTTTTAATTTTATTAAAATTATTAGTAAATATGAAAAAAACAAGAACTCTTCTTGTTCAATAATTATTATTAGTATTATTCAAAAATGAAATTAAATAATCAGCAACACCATCTTCATCATTACTTTTAGTAATATAGTCAGCATGCTTTTTTAATTGGTCAGTTGAATTTTCAACAGCTACTCCAATACCAGCAATATCAATCATTGATATATCATTATTATCATTGCCAATTGCTATAGTATTCTTTATAGGAATATTTAAGTACTCTGCTAATACTTTTAAAGAATTACCTTTTGATGAATTAGAACTAATCACACTAAACCATAATTCTTCTTTATCCTCTCTTGATGAATCAACAACACATAAATTAGATTTTTGTTCAATTGATGATTTATATTTTTTAACTAATTCTTTTTCTTTGCTAATAATCATAATTTGTTTTATCTCTTTTTTTAATAATATATCGAGATTATTATCATCTAATAAAATCTGTGAATCATTTCTGGTAAACATTGTTACATATTCAGTATTTTCTGATACGAACATAACTCTAAGCCCAAGCTTCTTTGTTTCTTGATATATTATTTTACATTCCTCTTTTGGTAAATATGTAGAATAAATATTTTTTTTATTAATATTATCATAGATTTCTGTACCATTAGATGATATTAAATATTCATTTAAACCTGCTTCATTTGAAACCTTTAATGTATAATATCTTGGTCTTGCAGTGCAAATAACAACAGTATTTCCACATTCTACAACCTTTTTTATAATTTTTTTTGTTTTATCAGAGATATTACCATCAGAATGTCTTAATGTACCATCACTATCAATTGCAATTAAATATTTCATATTAATCTTTATCCATATTAATTATTTTGTTATATTCTTTAAAAATGTCTAGCATTTCTTCAACAATTACCTTGTTTATTGGATTATCAGGTATACTATCAATTAATACTTGTTCAACGTTTTCAATTGGGAAAGTTTTAACAGTAAAATTACCATCTTTTTCCCAATCATCTAATTTTGAATTGTTCATGTCAAATTTAGCATCAGTATTTATAATATAATAATAAATATCATTTTTTCTATTTTTACCAGATCCATGATAATTTTTACTATAATAAGTAATTTTTTCAAATGGTTTTAATTTAGCATCTTTTATTTCTATTCCAGTTTCTTCTGATATTTCTCTTAATAAACATTCTTCTAAACTTTCGCCATCCTCTAAATGACCACCTGGAAATTGGTAAGTTTTATGAGAATAGCCTAAAGTTATTTCATTATTGCTATTGATAATCAAACCTTTTGTTCTAGTAACAACCTCATCAATATCTTCTAATTTTAAATTATCATAATTATATAATATTTCTTTCATACAACTACACTCCATTCTTTAATCAATTTATATTATATCACATTATCTCAATAATTTTTTACTTTTGTTAAACAAAATATCATTATATAACTCATATTTAGGATACTTTTCTAGCCACATTAATGAGTTTAAACAATCAAAAAGTAATAATCTGTCATCAAATTTATCACCATTTATCACTTCAAAATTATTTTTTATAAAATTCATAATGTTTCGAAAATCATAAGCAGTTAATATTATTTTTGAATTAGTGTTAAAGGAATTAGGATTTCTTGACATACGGTTTATAGGATCTAATTCCCTCTCAACAAATGAACGTTTTATTTTTTCAAAATCAATTATTGATATTTTATTATCATCATTAACTAAAATATTATTAAAATGCAAATCCCCATGAATTAATCCAGTTTTTGCGCCTTCTAATAAATTTGGAATTATATTCTTTAATTCATATAAATAATGTATTTTTTCCTTATTTAAAATATTAGAATCTATAATTTTATTTAAGTAATTATCATATTCTTTTAACAGCAAATCTAAGCAATTATCATCAAAATGTGAATTATAATCAAGAGAATGTATTTTATCTAACTTTTCCAATAATTGAACTAATATCTGTTGTTTTTCACTTTCTTTTAATAATGGCCATTTTAATAATAATGATTCTCCATTAATTTTTCTTTCTAAATAATACACATATGGAAAAGACTTTTTCGTAAAATCACTAAATATCACCTTTGGAATAAATTCTAAAGTATCATTATTTAATAAAAATTCCACTTCTTTAATTGTACTATTATCTTTAATAGGATTAGTGACAATTTTCAAAATATATTTATCATTTATCTGATAAATCATTCTGCTATAACCAGAAGTTATTTGCTTTATACTTGTTATTTTTTCATTTATATTTTTTTCTATTATTTGTATTACTATTTCATTAAGCATATAATTACCTCTTTAATACTAATCTTTTATCATCTTTAATTAAATTAATATAATCATTTGGAGTATTTATATTGACAAATCCATCCCCAACATTAACAAAAGTTCTGTACTCTTCAAAATTATCAAATAAATGATAAAGAGAATGAAGACTATTATCTGAATTATCTATTACACTCTTTAACAACTTATAATTATTTACTTTCACAGCAACAATAGCACGTTCATTACCATAAAAGCTTATGTTTTCACATATATCCTTTATAATTATATCCATTGTTTTTTCATCATAATATGTATCTCCATATAAATAAGTTGTTGGATCATCAAGATAATCGTAAGCATACTTTTTATGAAAATAATCATCATATTTTGAAACTATCCTCTTTGCATATTTACTTTCATGATTTTGATTACTTGATAATATATATATATCATCAGTTGACCTTTCTAAAATCATTCTAATAGTTCTATCAATTAATCTTTCATTGTTAATAATAACTTCTTGTTTCGTAATTCCAAGATAATTATTCCATCTTGTTCCTTTGCCATCTGACATTATTATATATTTCATAATTCCACCCTAAAATTTACTAATTATCTTTTGAAGTTTTTTTGTTCTAGTTGAAAGATATTCTTGCTTATTCTCGATTGGCTCATAATAATTTGTACCAGTGATCAATGAATCAGATATTACTAAAATTGGAAACCCTTCTTTTCCCATAATTTTCATACATTTACCAAATGAAGCAGTTTCTTGTTCAATGCAAGACGCACCAAGTTTCATTATTTCTTGTATATGATAATATTCGCCTATTAATGTATCTGTCGAATAAACTCCACCATTTTTATACGAAAAATTACTATTTTTTAAAACTCTCTCGATATGTTGTTTAATTTCAGTGCTAAAAAACATTTTATTAAAAAAATTGGCAATTTCTATTTTCTTTTCAAAATATAATGATGCCCCATCACCTGAAATGGAATAACATGGCATAAAAATGTCTCCTTCATGAACATTTTTATCCAAAGAACCAGCAGAACCTAAAAATATATATGGTGCATCAATATTTCGCAATAGTAGTAAATTATCAAACATATTTGGTGCTCCTTTGCCAGTCTTAATAAATAATATTTTTTTATTATTATAATACAAAATAAATGTAGAAGTGCTTCCTATTTTCAAATTTTCAACACTATATTCTTCATTAAATACAAAATGTGGTTTCCAAGTTGGTGAAACAATCACTAAATCAAAATGTTGCTTATCATCTATATTCAATTTACTCATAGCTACATTGCTAAAAGAATAGTACTTTTTTAGTATATTATTTAATTCATTCTTATTCATATTAAATCTTTCTAACTAAACTTTTTATTTTTGGATTATTAAGATCCTGAATATTTTCGATGCCTAATTCACCCATTTTATCGCCTAAACACCATGTGCGATCATTTTCAAAATCAGAATATATATATATTTCACCATCAATTATTTCTCCAACTTCATAACCAGGTTTACAAATACATGTACATCCATAAACTTTATCATCAGGTGTAATACAAACTTTTTTTACACCAGCACTACATCTGAAATTATTTGGTTTATTAACAGTATCACAACCAAAAGTTCCACTTCTTCTTACTTCAAAATCATTTATATCATATTTATCTCTGGCTTGCTTTAATTGTGTAAAGAAACTATCATAATCTTCCTTTACTAATCCTATATTAGATAAATTTTTAGCTCTTCCTTGAATAAATATTTTATTAAATTCAATTCCAGATGCACCTAGTTGATATGCGTTATCACATATTTGCAAAGTATCTTTTGCATTTTTATTTGTTATTGTTGTCATTAGAACAACTCTAAGTCCTTTTTCTCTTAGCATTTTAATAACTGTATTTAACATCTCGTTGGTAATACCATTTAAGCTATCTTGTATTTCAAAATGATAAGACATAAATACATTCCTTATTCCATTTTCTAATAATAAATCTATTATCTCTGGTTCTTGAAATATCCTAAGTCCATTTGTCATAATCCAATCTTGTCCAATTATTTTGTAAGAAGGTAAATATCCCAAGTCAACAAGTGGTTCGGCACCATCTATTCTTACTAATTTATATCTATTTTTATAATATTCTGCTAATTTTTTTAGTTCTTCTGGAGTTCTATTTCCAGTATATCCTATGTAACAATGATTGCAAGCAACATTACATTTTGAACAAGCCATTAATATAACTCTATTTCCTTCATATTTTTTCAATTCTCTCATATCTATTTTTCCTTTCTTAAAATCTTACTATTATCAAACCACTTGGGTTTCAACGAACTAAATTCATCTGAATAATCTAAAAATTTATTAACAACTGTAACACCATCTTCCAATGTTTTATTACCCATTCTATTACAATAAAGTATATAATCCAAACAATATAATGAACCATATAAATTATATATTATCCAAAAATTATCTGGGATACTGTTATTAAAATATTCATTTATTAAAATTGTATAAAATTTAGGATAATCTAAATTACAAGCATTTGTTGATAAATCTATCCAGGCAAAATCGTTCTTACATACATCTAAATCTATAAAACAAATTCTATCATCATTAACTATTATATTTCCAGGATGAAAATCGCCATGTATAATGCTTGTATCTAATTCTTTTAAATACTTAATATTATCTAAAACAAATAATTCTAAAACAGAAGATGTATAATCTATACCAAGATTTTTTAATTTATTTATTTTTTTATTAAATGACTTTATAAACTTATCATATATATCTGTTTTTGCATTTGTATCTATATTATGCATTTTTAATAGTTCTTCTGCAACTATTTTTCCATATTTAATAATTAAACTATCATCAATTAATAAATTATCTAAAGAAACTCCATCAATCCAATCTACAACAGCATAACCATGTTTATTATCAGAAAATTGACCAAAATCATATATTTCAGGAACTGCTATTCCCTTATCATGTAAAATCCTAATATTATTAAAAGCTCTATATCTACTATCCATAAATCTTATATCATATAATCTTAGCATAAATATCTTATTATCTCTTTCAACAATATATTTTTGAACAGATGAACCACCTAATGGAAATTTTTTTATAATCTTATAACTATTAATACTATCCATGTTTTTTCTCAAATAAAGTATGCTTATTAAAACTAAATATTCTATCTGACACTTTATCAATAAACTCATCTTCGTGTGATACTACAATTAAAGTCATATCTTCATCAACAAGTTCATTAATTAATTCCAGTACATTATCTTTCATTTCTTTATCTAAAGCACTTGTAGGTTCATCTAATAGGATAATATCTGGTTCCATTAATAAAGTTCTAGCAATAGCAACTCTTTGCTTTTGCCCTCCAGATAATTCATCTGGATATTTATCTTTTTTATCATCCAAATCTACTTTTTTTAAAATATTTAAAGCTTTATGAACACTATCTTTTTTAGAATAACCCTTTATTTTAATTAAACCTATTATAAGATTATCTAATACAGTTAAGTGTTCAAATAAATTATAATCTTGAAATACTATACCAATTTTTTGTCTTAATTCCACAAGAGATATTTCAGATATATCCATTCCTTTAAACTTTATCTTACCATCATTAATATTTTCTAAACGATTTATACACTTTAATAAAGTACTCTTTCCACTTCCACTTTTTCCTATTATAGAAATCACTTCTCCAGTTTTTATCTTTAAATTAACATTATTAAATACCAGTTCATCTCCAAAATATTTAGATACATTTTCAAATTCTAATATGAAATCTTTTTTCACGATTTCTTCACCACCCTCGGATTAATTTTCTTATACACTAAATCCAATAGTTTACAAAATGCATAACAAATTATAAAATATATAAGTGATGTAAAGATTAATGGAAAGAATGCTTCATAAGTCCTATTTCTTATGATATCAGTTGCTTTAGTTAATTCTATTACGGATATATAGCCAGCTATAGAAGTTGATTTTATTAATGAAACACTTTCATTTTTATAAACTGGTATTACATACGAAAGCACTTGAGGAATAATTATATATCTAACTGTTTGAAGTTTAGTAAAACCTAAAGCATAAGCAGAATCAATTTGTGTTCTATTAATTGATAAAAAAGCTCCTTTAACAATCTCAGAAACATATGCAGAAAAATATATTGAGAATGCTATTATTGCAACTAAAATAGGTTCTATACTTATATCTCCAAAAATCCCAAAATAGAATGTTAATAATAATACTGTTACTGGAACTCCCTGTAAAAATCGTACTATTATATATGACAATATATTTAAAACCTTTATCTTTGATTTCTGTAATAAGAACAAAATAAATCCTAATAGTGTACCAAATACAATTGATAAGAATGAAATTAATAGAGTTGATTTTAATCCTTTAAAAAATAAAATATATCTTTTTTCAACAATTACTGTTCGATTAAAACTATCACTAATATCTTTAAAAAAATCGATAATTACATCTATACTAATAACTGTAACTATTAGTATAAGAAGTAATATAATGAAGTACTTTATAAATTTAGTTTTGTTTTTCATTTTTTCCTCTAACAACTACTACAATTCCACCAGTATAATCCGGTTCTGAAAATAAAACAGATTTTTTTCTTTCTTCAGTAACTATAATCGAACATCCAGCTATATCTACCTTCCCTGATTTTAATGCTGGTATTATTCCATCAAATGACATTTCTATAACTTCCAATTTATAACCTAATTCTTTACAAATATAACTAATTACATCAATATCATATCCTACTATTTTATTGTTTTTCATATAAGCAAATGGTGCTGAACCAGATACTGTAGCGAATTTAACCACGCCTTTTGAATCATCATAATGGTAAACTTCTAATTCTTTCTTGCTTTCATCATTACCCATCCATTTATCCTCAAATATTTTTAATTTACCATTTTTATTCATCTTAACTAATTCTTTATTAATCTCATCCTGTAAATTACTTTTCGATGGATTAATAGCAAATGCATAACTATCTTCTGTTAATTTCTCTTTTAATATTCTTAAATCTTTATTTTCTTTTATTATTTCTTTAGCTAAAGGCTCATCTGTTAAGAAACCATCTATCTTACCAGATTTTAAAGCAGATATTTGATCACTATAACTATTATAATATAAGATTTTAGGATTTTCTATATTATCTTGTGCTATAGTGTCATATTCAGAACCTGTATAAACGCCAATATTTTTATTATTTAAATCATCTTTAGTTTCGATAATATTTAGTTTTTTTGAACAACCAGTTGTTATTAATATGACAGATATAATTATTAATAAATATTTACTAAATTTTTTTAACATATTTTCTTCCTCCTATATCATCTGATGATACTATTTCAAAAGCATCATAAACCGCTTGCATCTTTCTTAATGTATCAAATTCATCTACACCAGAAATTTGAACCCAACCAGATGCATCATTTCCAACCCGTCTTTTTTCACAATATTCTCCAGGTTTAACAAACATCTCTCCATCAATTACACCATCCATTTTAAGAAGTTCTTCTAATGATGTAACTTTTTCTATTAAACCTGACTTATTAGGTAAATATAAATCACCTACACTAATAATGTCATCTCTATATTTTAAATTAACCTTTTTATGAATTGATATATCTATTAATGCATTAATCATATCAAATCCATATGATAAACTATGATTCTTAGTTGCTTGACAACCAGGTAATCTCCAACCTAATTCACTTGGCATTACGTTACCATCTCTATCAATAAAGACCTCTATTGTCATTGCTCCATTTTTCAAATTCATACCATCAACTATTTTTTGAATTAATTCTTTAGGAACAAATTTGAAATACTCAGGAACTTTTGGAACCGTCATATGACAATTTAATTTATTATCCATAGCCGCCCACAAAGTTCTATTTGGAATATATGTAACATATGAATCTAAAACAACACCATCTTGAACTAGACTTTCTATTGACCATTCTTGATCAGAGCAATATGATTCAACCATATATTTTTCAGTTGTTAAATCAATATTTATCTGTTCTAATTCATCTAATGATTCTATTTTATAAACATTTTTACTATTCATTAAATCTCTTGGCTTAAATATAATTGGCTCACCAACATGTTTTCTCATAAATTGTAAAATATCCTTTTTAGAAGTAACAACTTGATAATCAACCGTTTTCAAACCAATTTGATTAAATTTATCTTTCATAGCAACTTTATCTCTTACCCAACTAACTTGTTCTTCACTTAATGCATCAAGTCCAATACTTCTAGCAACCTTATTAGCAAATTCCATATAAAATTCTGAATCATTTAAGAAATAATCAATTTTATATCCTTTATGCTGTAACCAATTATCACGGAATATATGAATATCAAAATCGGTATATGGATAAGGAAATTCATAAAAATCTCTATATTTATCCATATACTCCTTACTGAAATATCTAAAACTCTTAACATTTCTAAGAAAAAGCGTGTTAATATCATCCCTTTTACGTAATGCATATGAAAGATCAGAATCGTACTCTTCAAAACATAACAGCATTTTTTTATCCGCCATATTTATCTAATTCTCCTTTCAATTGTTTTGGCAAATGTTCTTATAGCATTAGCCTTAATATCTTCATCATCAATATACTTTATTAAAAGATCTGGCTCTGCTAATTCAACTTCCATTATCATAGCTTTATTATCAACTAGCACCATATCTACTCTCATGTATAAATAATTATTAAACTCTGGTATTTTCTCTACCTTTTTAGCTAGTTGAATTATACTTTCTGGAACTTCATTAACTAAATAAGTTTTTTTCTTTTCATGAAATACATTCGGAAATCTAAGCATAGTATGAGTTAATACACCACCTATAAAGATACATGAATATTCACCATCATTTATATTAGATATAAATGGTTGAATCATTAACATACAATCTTTATTTTTTTCTAATATAGCTTTATATGTTTTTAAAATATCTGATTTTTTTAACGTATTTGGTGTATTATTATTATTAAATTCATCTACAAGATAAGTATTTTCACCACTTCCTGATATTGTTGGCTTTATTACATAAGGTTTATTATCAAATAAGTCTATTTTTTTTAAGTTAGATAGATTTAAAAACATTGTATTTATAAAGTTTATATTATTCTTTTTCAATATTTCAAACTGAATATTTTTCATAATATTCTTTAAAATCATATCAGGATTATTTAATAAAAGAATATTGTTATTTTTTATATATAATAACCAATTTTTAAATTTTTCAAAATCGTTTTGATATCCCCATACTGATCTTAATATGAGTGCATCATAATTGACATCAACTGGTTGTTGCCAAGAAATAATTTTAGTTTCTATACCCAAATCACTTAATGCATTTTTTAAAAACATATCTTCATCTATTTTATTAATCCATTTATCACAAGATACTATTGCTACTTTTTTCATACTTATCTCAACTTTCTTAAACATTTATTCATCGCACTAAAGTGTTCTACTAAATCTTCCCTTGGTAATGCTGTAGTAACTCTTCCTATAAGTTGTTCCTCATTTGGCCATGATATTGATTGTCCTAAAATAAGTTTAATTTTTTCTTGTTCATACATATATTTAAGCAATTCTTTCTCATCACTAATTATTCTTCCATTTTCTGCAACTTTATTTTTTAATTGAGTAAAATCTAAAATTTCAAAAAAGCCTGAATCTGGTAATGTTCCATTTACAAAGTCAACATTTGGTATTCCATCTAAAATTTGACTTATGTTATAACCAAAACCATAATTTCTTATATCACTCTCAATTTGTACTTTTACGTTACTATCTTCAATAAAATCTATACCATTAATTAATGCTTTCAATAATTCTAAACGATATTTATATTCAGCAATAATTGGATTAAAATAGTTATCATATTCTTTTTTTCGTCTTTCAGATACATTAAATGCACCAGCTAATGCTCTACCTTGTAATACTGGTGAAGAATCCATTGTCTGAAAAATCCTATTTCGTATTGCCCTAATTATTATTTCGTTTGCAACTATCATACCAGATCTAATTGACGCTAAACCATAAGATTTTGATAAACCAGTTATTGTTATTGTATTATCAAAAAATTTTTCATAAGATGCCATTGGCTTTGCTAAATTGTCTCTATCATAAGTTAAATCTCTATATATTAAGTCATCTATAACAAATACACCTTTTGATAAACACACATTTCCAATACCCTCAAGTATTTCTTTATTATTTTCATTCATCACTTTTCCTAAAGGATTATGTGGGTTTTCATTTAAAAATGCAACAACTTTTGGTGTATACCCTAAAGATTCACCGTATTTATCTTTTAAATTTAAATTAATTTCATCTATTCTTTTAGATAGTTTTTGTGGATTAACATACCAATTATCTTCTTCAGATAACGGTAATATCTCAACAGTTGCTCCAGAAATACGTTCAGGAACAAAAGTAAATAAGCCATAATTAGGGCCAGTCATCAATATTACATCATGAGGCCTAGCAATAATGCTTGAAATAATATTAAATGCATGTGTAGAGGAAACCGTAAAGATAATATTATCTTTTGATAACTCACTATTACTCTTAAATCCTTCTTGTTTTAAATACTCTAAAATTGTTATTCTTGATTCTTCGTCACCGGCTGCCATAGGATAATCTGATAGTTCATCGCTATCAATTATCTTAATTAGTGCTTCTTTACATAAAGGAAATGCAGGTGTTCTCATTGGACTACCACCACCAAGTGATCTAGAAGATATGTTTTTTATTCTTTCATTTTCAAGTGCATATAAATCATTTCCATATAATCCAAAAGCATCATAAATTTTACTAACTTCTTTAGAAAAGTGACCATCAACTAAGTTTTCTCCTAAATTGGGTAACCCTCTAACAGGATGTTCTAAAATTGGATTTTTTTCTATAACTCGTTTTAATGAATCAGGTATACTTTGCATATAATCACCTCAAACTACAAATATTATATAATAATAAAGTTCATTTTAATCATTCAAAAATTCGATAAACTATATATAAAAAACTAATAATAAAAGACTAATTAAATCAATTAGTCTCTTTCATTAAAGGTATTACATACTCTTCTATTCTTGGAATTAAAACCCATGCTATTTCACCATTTTCAATCATATTATACAACTCTTTCAAATCAATCCATTTTGCTTGAACAGCGGTATTGTCTACAAAACATATATCATTTAAATCAATATCTTTATTAACGATATAAGTTTCATAAATATAATGATAAGGATCACGTAATTTTGTATCTATTTTTTTAATATCAAAATTTGAAATTTTTATTCCAATTTTAGCAGCAATTGCCCTAATACATGTATCAGTTGGACTTTCACCACTTAAAACATTGCCATTAATACTATTCCAAAAACCAGGATAATGTATATTATAATTTAAAGTATTTCGTATTAATAGTAATTGTTTTTTTGAATTTAAAATCCATGTATTTATAGAGTAATGATACTTACCATCTGGTATTTCATCAGTATCATTTATAACGATTCCAGTATTATTAAATTTATCATCATATAAATCCCATCTACTCATTATAATTCCTCCTTATACTGTTTTTTTAATATGTTTATAAATCTAGAGATATTTTTAGAATTTTTTGATTTTTTGTGAACAATATATATATTATCATTAAATAATTCTTCTGTTACTTTTATTTCTTTTATTTCACCACTTGCAATTTCTTCTTTAAAAAACTCTTTATTCCCAAAACATAATCCTAAATTGTTTTTTACTAATTCTTTAGATAATATACTATCATTAATTGAAATAACATTTTCAAATAATATTCCATTTTCAAAACACATTTTTTGGAATTTACCATTTTTCTTATTTGGACACATTGATATTAGTTTTGTATTTCCAAGTTCTTTAATAGATACAACAAATTCATAATTTTTGGATAACTCTTTACCTGAAACAAAAACATTACTTAATGTACATAATAACTCTTTATTATCAGCATTTATTAAATTTGTATAATCTTCGTAGTCAATAACAATATCATATTCATCCTCATATTTTTTTACATCTAATTTTGAATAAAGTTTCATATTAATATGAATATTTGGATACATATTCATAAATTCAACTATAGCATCTTTAAATATAAAATCAGATAGGTAATGTCTAATTCCAATAGTTATTTCCATAGTATTTGGATTATCAAATTGTTCTAAATTTTGATTTAAAATACTAAAAGCTGATTTTAGATTTTCATATAAGTTATATCCATCTTCAGTTAATTCAAAATTTTTATTATCTCTAATAATTAATACTTTATCTAATTGCAGTTCTAATTGTTTAATATTGTAACTTAAGGATGATTGAGCGATATTCAAATTTTTTGATGCATTTGTAAAGCCATTATAATAAACTACATAATAAAAATATTTAAACAAATTTAAATTAAAATTATTCATAAATATCACCTATTAACATATATTATAACATACATCATTCATTTATATAAATACGTTAACTTATTTTTTCTCTAAATAATATAAATATTTTGATATTTCATAACTCATTATAATATATGGGCATTATAATATCTATATTTTCTTCTTTTAACACTTTAAAATATCTACATAAAGGCTCATAATTAGTTCTACTTACTATATTAAGAATATTATTGTTATCTTCAACATCTAATAATCTAACATAAATACCATATTTCCTTTTAGATAAAATAGTAAAGTTTCTTTTATTTCTAAATACTAATCCTTTATTTGTAGTATAGGAAGTAACATTAGAATTAATAGAATTAATTTTAAATGATAAAGTATTAAATAAGTTATCTATTGAATCAATATTAGATTCTGATATATATGAATAATAATTTCTAATTAACTCAATTACATAATTTAAATTTTCTAATTTATCTACTTTAACATAATAACACAAACTAGATTTTTCATAGCCTTTTCTTATTAAGAGTTTATCATCATAATCAAATTGCTTTATATTCTTATGTAATGAGATTAAAATATCTGATTGTTCTACTTGTATTTCTATTATCTTTTTACCCAATCTATAAACAACATTTTTTATTAAATAGTTTCTTTTAATATTGTCACTAATACTTAAAATTTGCTTATCAAACTCATCAAACAATTCAATGTCAATATCTTTTTTATTATAAATTATATATTCATAACAACTTGTATCTACATTTAGTAATTTAGTTTTTCTTTCTGATGCTTCTTTGTCAACACTAGAAATAACATTAACATCAGACATATCAATCACTTCATTATTTGAATATTGTACTCTATTGTATATTAAATTATATGTAGAACAAACCTCTAGTTTGGTAGAGTAATTTATATTATTTGTAAGTTTTTCAACAAGCACAAATATGTTCCTGTATTTATTCCAAGATTGCAAGAGTTTTCTACTACTTGTAAAAAAGTTTGCTCTCCATGACCACCATGTTTCCAACAATGAATAGTAGCACCACCTACTTTAACAGAACCACCATCATAAAAATGGTCTTCATCTAAATTTACAATATTTTCTTCTAAAGCTGTAGCTAAAGTGATTATTTTAAAAGTAGATCCTGGTTCATATGTCATCCAAATAGGTAAATTACGATTAATTATTTCAGTTGAATAATCTTGATAATTACTTGGTTCAAATGTAGGACGTGAAGCCATAGCTAATATTTCTCCTGTTTTAGGATCCATAACTATTCCTAATGCTTGATCTGGATTATACTTACTAACAGCATTATCCAATTCTCTTTCTAATGCAGATTGGATGTTATAATCAATTGTTAAATAAATATCTATACCATCTTGTGGTTGTTCATATACTTCTGATAATTGTAGTTTATTACCTTTAGCATCACTAAAAAACTTAATAGCACCATAACTTCCTGTTAAATAATCATCATACATTAATTCTAAACCTGATAACCCTTGATTATCTATTCCTACAAAACCTAAAGTATGCGCTAATAAATTACCATAAGGATAATATCTTTTACTCTCTTTAAGTAAATATACACCTGGTAAATCTAAATCGTTTATCTTATCAGCAGTTTCATAATCTAATCTTCTACCTTCAGGATGAACTCTTTCAATAGAAGATTTAACTGAAACATGTTTGTACATTTCTTCATAAGTTATACCTAAAATAGGTGCAATTAATTCAGCCGTTTTTTCTTTATCTTCAATTTGATTAGGTATTAAAACTAATGATGTTGTTGTTATATTATCAGCTAATACAACACCATTTCTATCATATATTTTTCCCCTATTAGCTTCTATTGGTAAATTTCTACTCCATAAACTAGTTGCATAATTATTTAATTTTTCGTACTCAAATACTTGAATATAAAATACTTTACCAATTATTAAAACAAAAAATAAAAATATAACTAACATAACTATTTTAATTCTTATATGAATATTTTTAAAAAACATATACTCACCCATTTAAGTATATGTTTT
>ERZ1643251.2662-NODE-2662-length-17770-cov-7.005024_pt1 | contig 17770 bp, 14 predicted proteins | sample MGYA00579261_ERZ1643251 | MGnify/ENA primary metagenome ERZ1643251 (study PRJEB29033, sample SAMEA4952267) | chicken gut metagenome | biome: Broiler Chicken; feature: Gastrointestinal Tract; material: Caecum | place: Ireland | collected 2018 | study: Broiler...
GCAGTTGTTCATGCTTGCCACAAAGGGCTGCAGGATGGACGTGCGGTCAAAGGTATCGTTCTGGGCCTTGACCACCGGGTCCGCCGCGATTTCGGGGTCGCTGTTCAGCTCGGTGTTGCAGGGGATCACATTGCGCAGCTCGTAGTGCAGGCGCTGGGCTTCCGCCGAACCCAGGTACATGGCCAGTTCCACCGAAGCCTTCATATGCTTGGTGGATGTGTTCACCCCAATGGCTTTGGATCCGGCATAGGCATACATCTGCTTTTCTTCCCCGTTCAGGGTGTAGGTGGGCAGTGCCGCCACACCCATGTTGTCGCCCAGGATTTCCTCCACGGCGGCGGCATCCCAGGAGCCGGAGAAGATGGCGTTGATGCTGCCGTCCCGCAATCCCGCCAGACCGGAACCGTCCTGGTCGATCTTGAAGTTGGGATTGGCCACCAGGTCCACCAGGTATTCGGTCACTTCCACGGCGTTCTCCCCGCCGAAGTCGGCGCCCAGTTCCTCCTGGGTGCCGTCCCCGAAGAGGGTGCAGCCGTTGCCGAAGTAGAACGCCGGCAGGTACCAGGAGTTCACGAAGGGGAAGCTGACCACGCCTTTTTCCAGCATCGTATCCAGGCTTTTCACGTCCTCCTCGGTAAAGACGCTCTTGTCATAGTACATGTACCAGGTGTTGGTGGTGAAAGGCACGCCGTAGATATTGCCGTCCAGCGTCAGGGAGTCCAGCAGCGTTTCGCTGTTGGTGGCCTTCAGTTCCTCGGCATAGATACCGCCGAATTTGGCCAGTGCGTTGGCATCGGTCATGGTGGTCAGGGTGTCGTTGGCGTACATGAACACATCGGCGCTGGCGTCCGGGTCCTGAGACACAGCAGTAGCCGCTGAAGCTTCATCCGACACGCCGTACACAAAGGTGATATCCCATTCCGGGTGCAGGGCGGCAAAGTTCTCGCAGCAGGTCTGCAGCCACTGGCCGCTGTCTTTGGACTGGTCCTCCGACGGGGACCATACCATCAGACGAATCTTTTCAGCGCCGCTATCGCCGGACACAGGACCACAGCCTGCCAGCAAAAGTCCCGCCGCACACAGGCCCGTGGCAAGTCGTAACGATTTCTTGTGCATGCTTACTCCTCCTTGTTTCGCTTTGTTTCGCTACATCCACTATACACTCCTCCCCCATCAGAATCAAGACTTTCCAGAAAAACCGTAGTTTTTTCTGCTTTCTGCACAACCAAGCAAAGGGAAAATTGTGCTTTTTCACAGTATAGCGAAACAACGCGAAACCATCTTGCGAAACATTTCCGCTACTGGTGATTGCCTTTTGCCCGAATTGAGGGTATAATACAGATAAAAAACAGAGTAACAGCGGAGAATATATATGGTCACCATTCAAGATATTGCGGAAAAACTGAACGTTTCCAAGGGAACAGTCTCCAAGGCGCTGAACGGCGCGGCGGACGTGAGCGAAACATTGCGAAAATCTATCTTGGAGACCGCTGTGGAGATGGGCTATTCCCGCACCCTCCACAAGCGGGACGCCAAGACCCTTTGCATCTTCATCGAGAACATGTCCTGCCAGGAGCCCAACGACTTCGGCTACGATATTGTGGTGGGGTTCCGCAAGGCGGCGGAGCCTTCAGGCTACCTGGTAGAGGTGGTCCCCCTGGATGACAAAACCCAGAAACACACCCGCTACGACGAATATATGCTCAAACACAACTATGTTGGGGCGTTGTTCCTGGGGTTGTCCCTTTCGGACGTATGGCTACACGATCTGCAGACCGCCCACACCCCCGCCGTGCTGCTGGACAACTACATCAAAGCCAACCCCTACACTTGTTATATGGGTGTTGACAACGCCGAGGGCATGGACCTGGCGGTGGCTCATCTGCGCAGCCTGGGGCACACCCGTATTGGTTATCTCAGCGGCGGGCTGGGGTCCTATGTAAACCAATCCCGGTACAGCGCCTTTTTCCACGCGCTGCGCAAAAACGGGCTGCCGGACGACCCCCATCTGGCGGGCAGCGATTATTTCTTTTCGGAATGCCTGCAAAAGCATCTGCCTACCCTGCTCAAGCAGAATGTAACGGCCATTCTGTGCAGCCATGATCTGCTGGCCCATACGGTGATGCTCCACTGCCTGGAACTGGGCATCCGCATCCCCCAGGATCTGAGCATCATCGGCTTTGACGACCTGCCCCTGTGTTCCTACACCATGCCACCGCTGACCACCATCCGCCAGGACCGCACCCAGCTGGGCAAAAGCGGCTTTTACGCTCTTTCCAGCCTGTTGGCCGGGGTGCCCATCAGCACCCTGCTGCTCCATGCCCAATTAATCCTTCGTCAATCTACTGCAGCTCCAAAAGAGCACCCGTAAAACACAAAAAGACAGATACATTATGTCAGACCCTTGCTGGAAGCTGTTTTCGGCGCATATAAAATCTCGCCCGACTTTGTAGCGGTGCGAGTTTTTTGTATCAAATATACTTTCCAATACTTTTCTCCCATTTATATCCCAATAATCAATTCACATTTGCGCCCCCTTGGATCTCAAAATGCAAATGCGGCCCCGTCGCCCTCCCAGTTTGCCCCACATATGCTATGACCTGTCCGGATTTCACCTGCTGCCCCGCTGCAACACAGATACTGGAGCAATGGGCATACAAGGTCGTGAGTCCGCTGCCATGGTCGATCTTGACATAGTACCCGTAGCTTCCACCCCAACTATCAGTGGCATTGGCAATGGTCACGGTGCCATCTGCGGCAGCAAGGATAGGTGTACCTTCCGGGGCTGCGATATCAGTACCGCTATGGTAGCTGATTTCTCCTGTGATAGGATCGGTACGATAGCCTTGCGGCGAAGTAATCGTACCCGCAATCGGTAACGGCCATTGCAGAACGCCATCCGCGAAAACTGTATCCATACCGGGCGTCATGACATCCCCACTTCCCTGCACAAAACCACCCAGCAATTCCCCCCAAAGAGTTGCGTTATCTTCATCGGAAAGCAGTGTCAGATATTCGTTCTGTCTGTCTGTAAAGTGATAGGTTTCCCGCATTTTCTCCGGGGTGTGGTGGGTCAGTTCGATGATCAACACTGTTTCTGTAATCATCACGGTTTCCGATTCGCCCTCCTCATTGGTTTGCTCCACCTCACTGGTTTGTGTTTCGGTACGCCAGTCCAATTCATTCATATCCCACAGCACCGTGCGCAGACGATCCACATTATCCGCATCCAGGTAGGCAACAGCGGCACCGTTGGCATCGCCCGCCGTTTGAGAAGCAAAGACCGCCAGAACATCCTGCCACGCGATAGCATAACTGCCATCGTTTGACTCGATCTCCTGGCGGTCATATTCTGTGCTGTCCTCAATTTCTTCTAGTTGGTCCCGATATTCTTCGTTAAGCAGTTCCACAGCTTCCTGTACGCTGATGGCGTTTTCATCTGGTGTTTCTGCCGCGAAGAAAATTCCGTAGGCGGAGCCTGCCACCAGCGCAATCAAACAAATCAAAAGCACTATAAATACCGCAATCCAGCCCCCAGCAATCAGCGCAGCAGCAAGGCTCTGCAGCGCAGCCAGAAGATGTCGAATGGCTGAGTGCAAAACAGTCGCGGCCTTTTGGGCCGTCTCCACACCCTCCCGGGCCGTTTGCCTGGCATGGCGCAGTATCGTCTGTGTTCGCTGAGCCGCTTGTTGGGCCTGCTTCTCTTGCCGCACCGTGTTGGCCGCGGTGCGGAGTTGTTTTTGATCCCGATCCACACCGCGCAACCCCCGGACAGCGTTCTTGCTCTGGCGCTGCCGTTCCTGAAAAATCCGGCTTTGCTTCTGTGCTGCACGGCGTTTCTGTTCCTGTCTTGCAGCCGTTTTCGGGTCCGGATTCATCGCGTCCGGAGACACGGAATCTACTCCCCGTATTTCCTCCTGCGTTGGCCATCCGTTTGGTTTGTGTTCATGAACAAAATGTCTGCGGGCTGCAGTCCCAGCTTTCCCCAGGGCAGAGACCGCACCATCTTCCATCAGCGTTTCCCCTTGCCGGATTCCTTGCTCCTCCATCTCCTGCGCGGAAGCATAGCTTCCTTCCGAGTCGGTTTTCGTTGCCGACAATACCCGCTCCTTGCTTTTCAGCCACACCTGCCGGGCCATCGTTTTGGGCAAGGCTCGGGACGGCTGTTCTTTGGGTAAGCGTCCGCCGGGCTTCTGTTTGATTTCTTTATGCTTGTTTTCTTTCATGAAATCACCTGCCTTTTAAAGAAGTCTGTATGGGAAGTGTGAAACAGCAAAAAAGCTTGACCTCTATTATTATAATGGTTATAATAATAGAAATAATATTAGAAAAGGAGGACACCATGAAGGATTCCGCCGACATCAAGTGGGCCAATAAATCTTTGATCCGAGTCCTGCTGCGCAGCGGTAGCGCCTATACCAAACAGCAGATTGCCCTACAAACCGGCTTGAGCGTGGCCAGCTGCAACACCTACCTGAACGAGATGGAAGCGGCGGGGGAAGTACTGGGCGAAAGCCGGCGCCTGCACGATGTGGGACGTAGTTCCGTCCTTTACAAACTAAACGAAAGGTATGAGAGCATCCTCTGCATATCTTTTGCCCTGCTGCAGGGGGTAAAATTAGAGGATGTACCGCTGAAAGCCCTGCTGGAAGCCAACTTTCACCGGCCGGTGTTCCTTGCCAATGATATGCATTACAAAGTCTATGGCTATTATCGGCAGGAGCAATGCTCCGACCAGATTGTCACCCTAGTCAACTATCCTTCCGGCGTACTGCCCGGGACCGCAACTGTTCACAAGGGCACATTGCTGGCCGGCAAGAATCTGTTTGCTGGCATGGTGGGTTTTCTGGATTACGGCATGAGCTTGGATCAGCAGATTTCGCAGCTACAGCGCCCCACAGCAACACCGCTGATCATCCAAGCCAGCATCTCCCTAATTTCCATTTTGAATCCCCATCGGTTGCTGTTCACTGGTGATCTTTTGCGAGAGAGCGACTTAGAACAGATCCGTACCGCCTGCCTGCGCTGTATTCCGCAGGAATATATGCCGGACTTGTGCTTTGTTCCCGACGTGGAGGACTATTACCGATGGGGCATGTACTGGACCGCTATGGACAGAAAGGAGAAAATCTCATGACAGAACGGGAAAAAATGCGGCAGGGGCTGCTTTACGATGCCAATTATGATGCGGAACTGCTGGCGGAAAGAACCCGCTGCAAAGATCTGTGCTTTGCCTATAACCAGCTGCAGCCCTCGCTTGGGGCACAGCAGGAGGAGATCATCCGCCGTCTTTTGGGGAAAACGGGGGAACGTTTTTGCATTACAGCCCCTTTCTGGTGTGATTACGGCTGGAATATTGAAATCGGCGAAAATTTCTACACCAACCACAACTGCGTCATTCTGGACTGCGCTAGAGTCACCTTCGGTGACAATGTATTCATTGCCCCCAACTGCACCTTTTCCACGGCGGGGCATCCGCTGGATACCGAACAACGGAACCAGGGACTGGAGTATGCCTACCCCATTACGGTGGGCGACAATGTGTGGTTCGGTGCCTCGGTGACGGTATTGCCCGGGGTCACCATCGGCAGCAATACGGTGATCGGTGCGGGCAGCGTTGTCAACCGGGATATTCCGGACGGTGTGGTTGCCGTAGGCAATCCCTGCCGTGTGTTGCGGAAAATTACCGAAGAAGATAAGAAAAAATACGGGAGGAAGCAGCCGTGAAATTTAATGTGAACCAGTTGCAGTGGACAAGGCAGCCGAAAAGCTGTGTGATCACGCAGGATAGCCACCACCGCTCTCAGTCAAATTATCAATGAGGAAGAGGATCCCCGTACTAAAGGTTACTTATTGCAAATTTGTGCACAATATACTAATTTCTACGACCAAGTACGGGCACAACGAATTTTGGCATCTGCTCGTACTCTCAATCACGGCACACTACTCCCAATCGAAGGTATTCAATATAATAAAATTGCCTTCACCTCACACCAAGTAAATAATATTAAACAATACCTATCTTCCATTTCCAATGATTGTAACATATGTACTATTCACATTCATGCGATTTTAGATAGACTTATATTTTCTCCTGATGCCCATGATTTTGAACACGCCTTTAAAGAACTCGGTGAGATTCTTGGTTTTGTTTCATCAATGCCAGATCTTGAAACTCACGGAGCTGGACCAGATAATTTATGGGCAATCGGAAATAACACCTATCTAATTTTTGAATGCAAAAGCGGTGCACAGACGGACACGATTTCGAAGGATTATTGCAATCAGCTTAGCGGATCTACAAACTGGTTTATTTCTGAGTATGGGGGAGAGCCTAGTTACAACCCGATTATGGTTCATCCCTCAACCCAATTAAACGCCCTCGCCAGTCCACCGCAGCGGATGCGTATTATGAATTCAGACAAACTTTTTGCCTTAAAAGAACAGGTGAAAGCTTTTTACTGCGCACTTTTCCAAAACGGCAATTTGTTCGATGATACTCAAATTAATCAGTTGCTAACTAGTTATAGGCTGAGAAGTTCAGACATTGTAAACGTTTACACAATGCCGCCAAGACAATAATACGCATCATTTTCTATAGTCGCACAATAGCGCCTCTATACGTAATAGAAAAGATTTTCACTTGCCTTTTGATCTAACAAATGACAAAAGAGACCGCAACAATTGTTGCAGTCTCTTTTTGGTGCACCATCGGGGACTCGAACCCAGGACCCACTGATTAAGAGTCAGTTGCTCTCCCAAACTACCAAAGCTAAATATGCATGCAAGCTCCAATAGCCCAGTGCAATCTTTACAGCATCCCCATACAATTTCTTTTATAACCTTTAGACCAACAGCACCGCGTTGTAGGCGCCATCTTCTGCGTTGCAATACTTGCTACTATTGTATATTTTGTTACTTAAACACGAGCGTGAGACTCATTCTCCTTAACATACAGATATGTGTTCCACGCTCATGAAGTTGCATATGACGCTTCGTTTCATCATCCATCCCAAGTATATATTGCATTGCCCTCTTCTTGTCGCTCTCGCTCAAATCGCTGTATTTCAACCAAGTATCAATCTCTATATATTGGTCGAAGAAATGCTGGTATACATCGCATTTGTGCTGCAATTTTTCCATAAGTTTTTTTAAGGACTCTGCCGTATATACACTTTCAGCTTTTCTACCCTTCTCCTTTTGAATTAGTAACCCCTGCAAAAAAGGTATACAGGAATTGTTTGGTGCTACAACTTCTACAACTACAATTACGTTGTTAGCCACACGCTGCATTTCAAATAGTCCTTGATTTACATCCATAAAATGGTGCAAAGAACTTTTAGCCAGCACTATATCGAACGCTCCATTTGGAAATGGAATTTCCTCAGCAGCCCCAACTTTAAGCAAAACATTGGTTTCGTTGGCTTTTTTCCGAGCTTCTTCTATTATTGATAAGCTTGGTTCGATTGCTCCAATTTTTGTGAATTTTGAAGCATAATAGTCAAACATATATCCATTACCGCATCCCACATCAAGAAGTGTTTTTCCATATGGGTACAGCATGTCCGCAATCCAAGTTGCGAAAACCGGATCGCAAAGCCACTTATATCTAAAAAAATTATCTGCCCTGTTTTTTGAAAGTAGATTCATTCAATAATCACCTGGGATGCATCAAAAAGTTGTTTCGCATGAGAATAGAGGCTCGAAAACATCTTTGTTCTTTTTTCCTTTTTTATGCTAAACAACGGCCGTTCCTCTCCACAATGATATGTAAAGTATTCTACTACCATTTCGGCCGTACCGTTTTGTGGATCAATGATAACCATACTCATCGTAGGCGGAACTGTGTATGTCGAAAGAGTAATTCTATTCTTACAATCCGCCTTATTGTTATGCTCTTCACAAAAATCTTTTAATGATTGGAAAGACAGTTCTACGTATTCCGTAAACTTGCGAATTCCAAAGAAATCTTCTAACAACTGTGCATACTCTTGATGGTTTTTTAAATACTCTGGATCCAACATATAGAGATGAACCGGAACTCGTTGTAATTGCTTTTCAAGTGAATTTTCCGCCAGTCTAGCAAGCTTCGACATACCCGCTCCAATAATATAAATTTCAGATTTTGCGCGATCTCGGAGCAGTCTAAATTCCTCATCTCTGTCTAATCCTATAGATGCCTTTTTTACGCCCTCGTACTGGGACAGCAGGTTTTTTTCGGACTTTCTGAACTCTCGCCCGGAAACCCAGCCAGAACATCTATCGAATTGAGCGGCATTATTTGAAAATATTCTTGAAATCGCAGCCGAAATCTCACCTATTTCATTATACTCAGCGGACATTTTCGATTGAATTGCTGCTTTGAGTTCCTTATATCTGCTATCGCCATTTTGTACAGGGAAGGTTGCTGTATATATTTTATTTTCAATCTTTTTTTGCAGGAATTTCTCACTAATTACTATAGAAACGATTGGCTTTTTCTTTTCAACTGCGTATTCGAACTCTCGATGCGTATAACTCTTCTGGCTTTTGGGCTCAATGCTTCCATAACGGCCTCCAAGCAGAATCAGGAAAACGTCAGATTCTCTTATCCACCTCTGAATAACTGTCCATTGTTCTGCATTTTCAGAGGCAAACAATTCCATACCTGCTGGAATATGTCCTGCGGCAAGGATAGCCTCAACAGCTTTTTGTCTTTCATCTTTCATATCTTCGTATGTAGAAGAAATAAATACTTGCAGCTTCTTTTTCATTTTCAGCCACACACAACAAAGCATGCCTAAAAGGCTGTTGTTATGTCTCCTTTCCATTGATAATAACTCAAGAGAGAATATATCGATTCCCTCTCAGTTTTCTGCCTTGGTTTGACCACATTTGCCGCAACAGACTCGCATATTGTAGACATCAGTATTCTTACGGAAGCCTTCGCTTGTCATTTTGCACATATATAATCTATATATGTAAAGTTTTTATATTCATAATATCTCACAATTTTGGATTTGTCAACCGACGGAGTCCCAATCTCCTTTTGTTGAATTTTGATTTGTCTTCATTTTCAAAATCCGCATATTACTCACCTTTGCATTGATTGTCCCTTTATATTCTTCCCACTACCAACGTTTCAAAAACTGAGCTTAAACTACTTCCTCCTGGGGAGTAGAAACTGTGGCAAACGTATTGTCCTTTCTGGAGAACTCATCATACCAACTTCGGATTTGTTGGAAGCCTTCTCTCGATGAGAGAGCTTTTCTATATTCAACATTTCCTTCTCGCTGCATCAGATAACCAGAATCTTCTGATGAAAGCTCCTCCCCTTCTTAATAGCGTTGCTATTTACATCACAGTCTCCCTTGTTTTTTCTTTGCGACATAATTTCAACTAATGTGTTGATAGCGTATAATCGAGTTCGCAAAAGCAAATAAAAAATAGACAAGCCATTAGGGCTCCTGTAAAATGAAAGTTGTCCAGACAATCACGATACAAAGGAGAAAACCCTAATGGCTCAAAAGAATCATACCACAAATCTGACCGAATTGCTACTGCAATGTGTAGCACAACCGGATCCCATGCTGAGTATGCTGGAATGGCTGTGTGCCCAGCTCATGGAGGCCGAAGTAAGCCAGCAGCTGGGAGCGGAGAAAAGCGAACGCGCCGAAAGCCGCAGCGGGTATCGCTGTGGCTACCGGCCTCGCAGACTGGATACCCGAATGGGCACCATGTATCTCATGGTGCCGAAGGTACGTCAGGGCGGTTACATACCGTTCTTTGTTACGGAGCGCAAACGCAGTGAAGCGGCACTGATCCAAGTGGTGCAGGAGGCATTTGTACAGGGCGTATCCACTCGTAAGATGGAAAAACTGGCCAAGAGCCTGGGAATTGAAAGCCTGTCCCGCAGTCAGGTCAGTGAGATGACAAAAGGCTTGAACGAGCAGGTAAATGCTTTCCGCAGCCGCTCTCTTTCCCAAAGCAGTTATCCCATTTTGTGGGTGGATGCTCTGTACGAAAAAGTTCGTATAGACGGCAGAATTGTAAGTATGGCGATACTGGTGGTCTGTGGTGTGGATGAGCATGGCCAGCGAGACATTCTGGCGATAGAGCCCATGTTGGAAGAGTCGGAAGAAGTGTATCTTCAGCTTTTTCGAGGATTGCAGGAACGAGGACTTTGTACGCCCCGACTGATTGTTTCAGATGCACACGCCGGACTTGTTGCGGCGATCCGTAAAGGCTTCCCAGGAGCAAGCTGGCAACGGTGTAAGGTTCATTTCATGCGCAATATTCTGGCGCATATTCCTCACAAGGACAAAGACGCCTTTGCCCAGAATCTCAAGACTATCTGGCTGGCCCCAACCAGAGAACAGGCTTGCAAGCTGGCTGAAGAAATCTGCCGGCAGTACGAGCACCGCTTTCCCAAAGCCATCCGTTGTCTGGAAGATGGTTTGGAAGACTCTCTGTCGTTTTACGCTTTTCCACAGCTGGATGCACGAAAGATTTCTTCCACCAACGTGTTGGAACGTCTGAACCGGGAAATTCGCCGCCGTACCAGTGTGGTAGGGATATTTCCCAGTGCAGATGCCTACGCCAGACTGGTTACCACTTACCTCATGGAATATGCGGAAGATTGGTCCTCTTCTAGAGCATACCTCAGCGAGCAGTCCGTTCAAGCTATGCTGCGACCGGCAGCTTAAATTCTTATTTTACAGGAACCCTTTTTGCGAACAATACTTGACGCGGGCAATGTGTTCAGTTTTCTATCGTTGTATCTGCCATTCATAGATTTGCTATATTTTTCTACCGGCCAAATAACAAAGAGAGCCGGCAACCATAGTTATGCTATCGTTGCCGACTCTCTTTTTGAGTTATTCTGACATTGTTTGACCAATTATAATTCGAACACGTTTGTACTTTTGATTGAAGCAGAGCTTGCTAAACATCTCAATTTGCTTGTCATTTTTGCAATAATGTTTCATTTTAATCTTACTTTACGCAAAACACTCACTTAATCGTTGTTCATGCAATCCGACTTCCTTTTTTCGAATTTTACGATTGGTTCAATAATAGCTTTGGCGAACACAGGTGGAACAGCATTGCCTATAACTTTATACTTATCCTCTAGAGTTCCATCAAGCTGCATTTGCTGCGGTAAACATTGTAAACGCAGACATTCGCGCCAAGATAAACGGCGATTACAATCTCCTTGCAATCTCCATTGATCTTTTCCGACATAGACCATAGGTTCTCCACTTGGGTGTAAAGGAACGTGAGATGCACTTGCCACTATAGTGTAACTTGTCTGATCCCACCGGCGTTTTCTGTTGCGCGTCAAATAGTGACCATGGAAGGGTTGTGTCGAAAATTCACCTTCTGGCCACGGGTCCATATCACCTATAACGTCTTGCATCGTATTATATGGTCGATCCGTTGTTGGTCCATATTGTGCAGTCGGGAATTCATATGAAAACTCGCTCACAATATCATTGCGTATACCTACTATAAAAATTCTTTTTCGATCTTGCGCAGCACCAAAATCCTGAGCTCGTAACGCTTGAACAAATGGCTCATAGCCTAATTTTCTAAAGCCCTGTAGCTGTTGGTCAAAGAACCACCCATCCTTAGCACTTATCATTCCGGAAACATTTTCAACAAAAAAATACTTAGGTTTAACTTGCCCCAAGGCACGGATGTATTCACGATACAAAAAATTACCTGGTGTTTTCAACAAATCCCGTTCTTGGCGATCTTTCCACCTCCGGCGTGCAGCAATGCTAAATCCTGTGCATGGATAACATCCTATAAGGACATCTGCTTCTGGAAATTCTTGCACACTACGGACATCTCCTGTCACAAATTTCACATCGGGGAAAATCGATTTGTAAGCGTATGCCGCATGAGGTTCAATATCATTCGCCCAAATTATTTTCAAACCCGCTTGACTTGCGCCCCAGTCGAAGCCACCACATCCAGAAAAAAGAGAGACTGCTGTTAATGGCATCATAACCACCTTTCGGCTTATACTAGTAAATCACTTATTGATTCTTGAACCACTGAATAAGCATCGGTGGCTTCAAAAAAAGTAAAATCGCCATGAAATTTCATCAAAATATGCATGAATCGTATGCGGTCTATCGGGATGACTGTTATCCGATCAGCTTCTTCATCACTCCACTTTCCATCAGGTCCACGAAGGGAAAATGGAACAAACACAAATTCACAATAATGAGCGATTTGTTCAAATCTTTGATTCCATTCGTCAAACTTAATAGAACCTTGCTTCTCTTTCCATTTTTCCACAGAACATGCGCATTGAGCAAAGCACATTGGGATAAAGGGGACCTCTGCTCCCGAATTATCTAATTGTATATATCCAACCAAGTCTAGTCCACCGTCTCCGGCAGTTTGTTGGTAGCGGCGATTACTTTTTGTACTTGCTTTTATGTCAGTATGCAAACATCCCGCTAGAGTTTTAAAACGGTCTATTAGCATACCGCCATGAAACAAGTCTCCCGGATTGCTCGCAGTACCGAAAACTTCGATATGATACTCCGAAAAAATACGTTGTAGCACTTCTCGTGAAATCGATTCGAAGGCCCGGGTCAATCTATGTTGATCTGTTCTCGCAAAACAAGATAAATTTGAACAAAACAGTAAAAAGAGATACAACAACTGTTCTAATGATAAATCGGTTATATCTATCGCTATCACATCATCATCTACAAAGGTGAACGGATAACAATCACCTAGCATTTTCCTTCTGTTCTGCAAATATTTGAAAACATCTGAAAACGCACGAGAAAAAGTATCCTCACTTTCACTAGTATTATCAGAACCTCGTTCTGGGCCATCGGTGCTTTCCGCAGAAGCAATGTTCCTCACATCATTTAGACTGACTTCTTTGTCCAGACTTGCAAGACATATCAATTCTATGTAATCAGCCCACGAATTCTTTTCATATCGTATAGAATCCCCAGGCACAGATATTGACGACGGAAACATGTAAAACTATCCTTTACTCTAAATCTTGATGTTGCAGTGCCTGTAAAGATGTACCAATTATGATTGTAAGCTTTTTAATATCTTGTAGCTTACTCTCAATATAGTCCAGCTAGTCTTCTGCAGGATTTATTCTTTCAACACTCCCACTGGCACTCTTAAGCGTTGTATACGCGTCATTAATCAATTGCTTAAATGTTTCGACTGGCTCGGAAGTATAATATGTCGCAATTTGTAAGGGCGTTCCTGCCTTATACTGTGCCAAAGCTTCAGGATTTCCAAGCACGTTACTGAGTTGCTTTAGTTCTCGGGATTCATGTATTTTCTTTAATGGATCATAAAGGCAATGAAACAGAAAGCCATAATTATTGTCATCCACATGACTCCCTTTTATATCACCAGAAGATTCCAGTCCGATAAACTTATATATATTTTCATATCCCAAAGCTGTCGAAAGCAAAGAGAAGTCCACGTCTTTTTCATCAATCTCAATCCCAAAGTATGCTTTATCATTTGCTCGCTCATACAAAGCATAAGAGGTTAGAAGTTTTGCAACATAATCTCTTCTACTTCCAATCATTTTTGCCAATACAGAGAAAATTTGTTCTTCTCCAACAGTACCTTTATGTCGATCATATAGCTGTTGCAAATATCTAGCTTTCTCAAGCGCTCCCCAGCTTTTAACTCCTGTTATATGCCGATAGCCAAGATAATCAAGAATTTCAGCTCTTTCACCATATTGAATGCATGGAATAACTTCTGGTGTATATTTTTTTTCCTTTATAACGTCATCGACTGATTTTCTTCTAATAACCGCAAGATCTGGATTAGAAAGCAATTTTAAAGCCGCAAGCCTGCGGTTTCCCTCTACAACGATGTATTTTCCATTTTCTGGAACAACCAAAAGTGGCTCTGATGCCGAATACCCCGTTTGACCAATTGATTTCATCAGTTCGATCAGGCTTTCGTCACGCAACATGTGTTTAATAATAGCCTTCTCGTCACGATTCCCACGAAACTCTTTGGGAAGACGAGGATTCTCCGGATCGAATAACAAGTTTGACAATGGAATCATTGTGATGTTGGATATCGGTGCCATGATTTCACTCCTGTTCATGTGTACGGCTTTTCTGCGCACACATTATCGTGCATTTGGTATAATTATATTGTGTTTCAAGCGTTTTATCAATAAGAAATTACGTATTCGTACATATCCATCAACTCACCACAACATTCGCCTTTTTCTAGCCAAAGGCACATTAATTTTTCTTGGTATATCGCCAACGTTGTAGTTTCTTCTATAACATAAGTAAAAGTCGGCTTCTCTATTTCACACTAAAGGTGGGTGTATAGAGATGCCGACTCAACGATGTCCGAGTTCATCATTTGTTGGCAATGAGTGTCCTCATGATTGGATGAATTAAGCTTATGCATCCGCGAGCATCAATCCCTTTTTAGGGATACGGCTCAAGCTCAAATAATCAATTTTTTTTCTTTTTGCAGATATTAATCGAATAAGATTCTTCAGATTTGTAAGAGCAAGAAATATACCCCAAATGAGGAAAAATGTTATTATTCCTTGTTCTCTTCTTCGTCATCTTTAGGAAGTTGTTTTCTTTGGTCTTCAAACAATTCCATACCTCTTAATGCTGCCTTAGCAGCAATGTTCATCTCATTATTTTTGAGCCCACCCCTCATATTGCCCTCTGGCACAATGCCTCTCTTGTATGCTTCAATTCCTTCCTCTTTAATCGCGTTAGTAATGGCCGGCGCGCCGTGAAGAGAAGACTTTAGTTTTCCGGAAGATGTCAATGGATTTTTTTGAGCTGCTTCTTTAGCTTGATCAGTTAGTGTGACAACAAGACGAATTGCATCTTTTAGATTATCTGATTGGTTAGCTGGCTGACGCAGCGGAATCCTGTCTAATTTATCATCAGTTTTCATGTTAGCCTCCTTATTTAAAATCGTTTTTAGGCTTACTCTGATTATACTACTTTGAGCAAACTGCTACAAGTTATTTTCACACGGGTCTCCCTTAAGCGGACGCAAATTAAAAGGCGAATAACATACAGCACTCTGGGCTGGTTGTCACTTTTGCTTACGCAGGGCCGTATATTTGCTAGGATTTTGGGCGTTCAGAGCCTTCCTTGGTGTATCTTTTTTAACTCAGTTTAATCGTCAGGCGTGCTTTATAAGACTTTGCTTTTCCTCCCTGCAATGGAAGGCAAATTGCGCCACATCATCGTAATTGGAATTAATCATGTCTAAATGATACATCAGCTGGTTAAAGAGCTCTTTCCCCTTAATGTCTTTTTTGCCTCATCACATCCCTCTTTTTTTCCGTTATTATCAAATATTTTCTCCGTGATTGGTGACAGGCGGTTTACTCATTGCCTCATAAGAAAATAAATAAGGGATCTACAGCAAGCAAATCAGATGACGAATATAATTTCGTTGTATGCTTCTTTTGTAGTAGTATGTAGATTAGCGATTGCTATATTAACAGGAGGAGACCGCTCTATGACCGAACCACAAACATTATCTGCATATTTCACTTACTGCAAGTTGCAGAAAAACCTGGATAATAAAACTCTAAAGGCATATCAGATTGATCTCAAACAGTTTGTTGCTTTTTACCCAAAACCAACAACAGTCACACGCAACGATATGGAACTTTACATTGAGCATCTCATGGAACACTACAAAGCGTCTACTGTAAAACGTAAAATTGCAGCATTAAAAGCTTACTATCATTACCTAGTCTACGAAGAGATTCTGGATCACAGCCCCTTTGAAAAAATCCAATTACATATTCGCCAGGAAATTTTACTTCCTAGAACTATTGATCGTCCGATACTTGGCGCCATCTTTTCCGCCGCTTACCGCGAACTTTCGACCGCCCATTCCAAAGTTGCCCGCCGGGAAACAATTAGAAATATCGCCGTACTTGAACTTTTATTCGCTAGTGGGATACGCGTTTCCGAGCTTTGTACAATCACCTGCGATAACTTGAATTTAGATAGCCAGGTTGTTCTTATCCGTGGGAAAGGTAGTAAAGAGCGAAAAATCTACTTGGCTTCTGCCCCTGTGGTCCGAGCACTAAAAAAATACTTGCAAGTTAGAGTTCCTCGCGTTGCCGATGAGCCCTTCTTTTTTTTAAATAGAGATGGGAACAGGCTGTCTGAGCAGTCTGTTCGCAGGATTATTAACCGGTACACCGATCTATCAAACCAGCCCGGCCACTATACTCCACATATGTTCCGTCATTCTTTTGCCACGTATTTATGGGATGCTTGTGGCGACGTTTACGAAGTAAAAGAGATTCTGGGGCACAGCTCAATCAAAACTACTGAGCGTTATGTCCACGCAAGTTTTGAACGTCAAAAAAAAGTGCTTTCCGCCATGCATCCGCGAGCAACCTTGAAGTTTACTGACTAAGCAGCAACGTTTACGCTACTCATTCGCTCCTTTCTGCACACCACTAATAAAGGATAATCTCTAATTATCGTGCGTTATGCAATTGGGATGTAAGGGGTGTGTTATATTTATGGAAAATATTGCAATTAGTATTATTGTTCCAATTCATCATTTTGAAAGATATTTTTATAAATGCCTAGACTGTTTATTTGCACAAACGGAAAAACGTTTGGAAATAATCATCGTAGATGACTGCTCAGACAATGACATAAAATCTCCAATCGAAAAATATCTTAATGATCCTCGGTGCCATTATGTGCGATTGGGGGAACGGTCGGGCCCGGGCGGCGCACGAAACAAGGGTCTCGATCTTGCAAAGGGCGAATATATCGGCTTTTGCGACAGTGATGACTGGGTCGACTTGGATTTCTATAAACGTGCTGTCCAATTATTGACGGCTACGCAAGCTGATATTGCTATGTGTGGTCAGGTACGCGAATATGATACCCCTATGAGCCAGCCGATTTATAAATGCAAGTATGATACTATCATGGAACTGGACGGTGAAATGGCTTTTCAAATAATGACGTACAATTATCCTGTCGACATAAAAGTTATTCCGCCATGCACAAATAAAATCTATCGCCATTCTTTTCTCAAACAATGTGGAGCTCGATTTCAAGAAAAAGTTTTCTTTCAGGACACGATTTTTTCGATTGAAACGGTTCTCAAAGCGCGAAAAATCATATGCGTGCCAAAGGTACTATATCACCATTATCGCAGGCGTGATTCTATTATCCAATCTTTTGATGAAAAGCATATTGATGACTTTGAGAATTTTGGGGTCAGCATAAGAGACTATCTGACTAAGGAAAATGTTTATGAAAAATACAGGCGGAATTATTATAACGTTGTAACGCATTTTTATGGAATTATTGTGAGGGAAATATTCGAATTTGTCAAAAATGATTCTCAACGAAAAAAAGAACTGGTAAACACTTTTTCTGCATTAACATCGGTTATCAATTTTGACGAATATATAGATTATTTGACCGCTGATCAATTACGCCGGCACTTGTTCCCGCAAATGGACGATACAACACTATATTAACTCACCAACATCCGCGTATATCTAAATAATACATATTTTCCTCCATGACTCCACCCCAATAATAGCGCAACGGAATGGATGTCCTATATTCAGCTCCTATCATTTTTAATGTAGAAATATTGTGCTGGATCAGTTTAGAGTAAGACGGGATATCTTTAAAAATTTGAAACGCTTGTTGGAGTTGCATTAATGCATTTTCTTTGTCTCCAGTCACCACATCTCGCGCAGCTTTAGATAAATAAAAGAAGCCTTGGA
>ERZ1643251.2663-NODE-2663-length-17765-cov-16.216657_pt1 | contig 17765 bp, 14 predicted proteins | sample MGYA00579261_ERZ1643251 | MGnify/ENA primary metagenome ERZ1643251 (study PRJEB29033, sample SAMEA4952267) | chicken gut metagenome | biome: Broiler Chicken; feature: Gastrointestinal Tract; material: Caecum | place: Ireland | collected 2018 | study: Broiler...
CACTGCCCTTGGCATACGGATCAAACGCCCAGCCTGTCTTTTTATGATGGGAAACGGCGTTTTCACTGCTTTAGCTGCGGAGAAGGCGGCGATGCGGTTGACCTGACCCAAAAACTGCTGCATCTTTCCTCCCCAGTGGAAGCGCTGGAACGGCTCAATTCCGATTATCATTTGGGGTTGAATCTGGATCTGCCGGTTTCCGACGAAAGAGTGAAACAGGCTATCCAGGAACGGGAACGGCGGCAGCAGGATCGAGTTTTGTATCAGCTCTGGGTAAATAGTTCGAACCGAATCCTAACGGAATACTTCCGGCTCTTGCGGGATTGGCGGCGGCGTTTTGCTCCCACTAATCCCAATGAACCAGTAGACCCCCGCTTCGTAGAATCGCTGCATCAGATGGATTACCTGGACTACCTTCTGAACGATATATATATTAACGGCACACCAGAGGAAAAGAAGCAGTTCATCCACACAAATGCAAAGTGGATTCGTGCTGTCGAGCAGAGATTGCTGAGAGGAGAGATGGCTAATGCTTGTGGAAATAGAGCAGGTCTTGTCCCGGCTTTGGGCTTCCGGCCTGTCGCAGTCCCGAGCGGCGCACGATTTAGCTATGCTGCATAACCGCTGCCTGCCAGAGTTGCTCCAAGTTCAAAAGAGTATGGGTTATCCACATGTTATGAGGATTTTGGTGGAGGAATCCATTGAACGCTTGCTGTTACGGATGAACGCTCTGGGAATTGCCAGCAGCACACTGCTTTTTGAGCCTCCTCCATACTGGCATCAATATGTGGATGCGGTTCAGGCGGGGGAACTGTTTGGAGTGGAATACTTTCGTTTTCAAAAGGCGGAACGCCTTGCAAAACAAATTTTAGAGGATTCCTATATCCAGGAACCCTCTGAGTTGGGGTACAAGGAACAGCGATATGCCTATGCGTTATCGGATGCACCGCTTCCGGAATGGTTTATCCCGGAAAAGGTGCTGCAATATTTGGAAGAAATCATTACTGCCTATGGGCTTCTGTGGTTTGCGGTTGTAGACTACGCGGAAAGCCAGTATTACGAACAGAAAGGAGCTTAAAAGATGTCAAAGTATTTATCCCCTACGATTGCAACGGTGATTTCTCAGTTGGAGCAGACCTGTGACGATCTCACGCGGCAGGAGCTGATCCGTTCCCTCACCGACTATACCAAGCGGCTCTGTGAATCCGATCCGGAATTGGCTGACATCTTATCGGAAGGGAAAAAGACGCTTCCCCGCTGTCTGCGGTATGTGTTGGAACAAGCGCAGAAAACGGTGGCTAAAAAAGTGGAGGCTATGTTGGAGGATGAATTCCATGCGTTGGATGAGATTCAGGTTCGCGGCCAGCGGGCTTTGATGACCGGGGCCGCTATCGGAGCTGAGCAGGTCTATGAATGGGCCAGGGCCTATTATTATGGAGGCGACCAAGTGGAGCCGAACGGCAAGAAAAAAATTCCTGCCGCCCAAAAAGGAAAGGGAAAGGATAAAGAGGCGGTTAAAAAGGATACCAATGAGGATTCTGCTTCGGATAGTGGAACAAAACAAACTGGCTCCAAAAAGGCAAAGCTGTCTCCAAGCGAAGCCGGACAAATGACCTTGGAGGGTTTTGCGGCTTGAAAGGAGGGTATTATGCTTTATCACAATAACCAAATGGTCTTGGGAATCGATATGGGAAATTACAACATGAAAACAGCCAATGTCTGCTTCCCATCCGCATACATGGAACTGGCTGGTGATGGAAATGATTTTGAGCACACCATCACCTATAATGGAAAACACTACGCACTGGGAGGCCCACGAGTCGCTCAGCAGGAGGATAAGGGGTCTTCAGAAGATTTTTTGATCCTGACCCAGTTCGCTATCGCGCGGGAGTTGGAAGCGAACCAACTGCCGCCAGGAACCTACGACATTATCCTGGCAGCCACTTTACCGCCTGCCTATCTGAATATCCCTCAAAAGAGACAGAGTATGAAACAGTTTTTTCGGAGAGAGCTCTCCTATCGGTATAATGGGCGTTGGTACAATATCAATATCTCCCGTGTCTATGTCTGCCCGCAGGCTACGGCGGCCCTTTACGCTAATGTCTTAACCGACGAGATGCATCGTTGGGCAGAAAACCATTTGATCGATCCTTCTACCGCCCGGCCTATTGATCTATTTCAAAAGGAGCCAAGCGCTATCCTGATTGATATTGGCGGAGGGACGGTTGATATTGTGATGCTGCGGTATGGGGTACCGCAGCCGTTCAACAATGACTTCCCCGCCAAGGGTGTGATTTGGACCTATGGGGCCATTCAGCAGGAGGCAAAGGCTCAGTTGGGCATGGATATCTCAGAAGAGGCTATCAATATGTTTCTCAATGGCGAACCGGTTCGGATTGGAGAAGACGCCGCTCAGATTATCCGAAAACAAGTTTCCCTGTATGCGAATCGTCTCCTGATGACCCTTCGGGAAAAGCAGCTGCCGTTTTCTACGGCTTATGTGCTTCTGCTAGGGGGCGGCGCCTGCCTGGTGCGGAAAACCTGGACGAAACTGGCATCATCTTTCGCCAAACTCGATTTCTTAGACGAAATCAAGGCGATTGCCATGGGAAGCGAGGTGATGACCCAGCGTACCTTGGAGCTCCAGGAACAGAGGAAGAAAAGCAAGGTGAGATAATTGAAGCGGAAAGAGAATTCCACGCCTCTCAATTTGCATCTTCGTTTCAATGCCTCCAACGCCCGGCATCGGGAAGCTGCTGAATATCTTGCTCAAGTGCGGGGAAATTACAAGGCTGCACTGATCGCGGTGGCACTTGAAATCTATCGCTCTCAGCATCCCTATGGGGTAGATTACCAGGAGCTAGAGGAAATCCGCCGGCAGACCTATCGAAGTTTTCAGCCAAAGGTCCCTATCCAGAAAAATCAGGTGCAGAAGACTGCTCCATCGCCTATTTCATTTTCTTCTCCTGTTCTTCAAAAGCAGGAGGAAACGGATATGATGGATCAGGCGATTGCTCTGTATGGGTTGGATGAAGATGATGAGGGTGAATTTTAATATTTACGACAAGGCATTTGTATGTGAACAGCATATAGGTGCCTTTTTATTTTATATAAAGTTACCCGATTGAATTCAAAAAAGGAGGACTGGAACTATGGAAAGTAAAAATAAAAAAGAGGACAAAATTGACTATGCTCACTCCCTAAAAGAAACTTGCAAGAAGGTGCTGAAGGCGATCCGGCCGGTTGTTGTCAGGGTCGGAAAAATGTCCTTTTGGGCGATGGCACTAATGTGCTGCCTACTGCGTCTCTTTGTAGTTTATCCACTGGGGAGCCTGCTGGCAATCGCTGGCGGCTGTACTTGGCTCTATCAGAATTTTAACTTTTTCAAGTTGGGATTGTTGAAAGCTCTTTCCGCTCTGATGAGGGTGCTGGGAGGTTATGAGCAGAAGTCCATCTGGTTTGAGCGCGAAGGGAGAGGAAAAATCCGCAACCTGATTACCCGGTTTTCCAATGAGAATATCAGTTACTGCAACCTGGTGGAGCAGATTCCTGATTTCCCATCAGAGAGCCATTGGTACGCTATCAGTAATGGCCTCAAAGATATGGGGATTCTTTCGCAGACGGCGCGCCATGCCTTTTACATCAGCTGGCACCTGCCGGAACGGGCGGCCTCTGAGTCCAATACCAATATGGCTTGAGAGAGCCTTTATATAGATGTACACAGAAACACAAGTAAATAAACAGAAAGAGGTATTGATTATGGCGAACAATATGAAAACAAGCGTTCCCACCCGCGTCACTACCGGGAAAGTAAGATTGACCTATGCTTTTGTTTGGGAGCCACGGAAAGTATCAGACGACCAAAACGACCAGCAAAGTCCGAAAGACCAAAGACTTTCGGATGATAGCGGTAATCAGAATAGTAGCGAAAAGTATAGCTGCTGTATTTTGATTCCCAAGGAAGATCAGCGTACTTTAGCCAAACTACAAGCAGCGATCAACCAGGCCATTCTTCTGGGAGAAAAGAAGGGGTACTGGCAAGGAGCACGCTTATCTCCCTCCACATTTAAGTTTCCACTCCGCGATGGTGACCAGGAATGTGCGGAAAAAGGAGAAGAGTATGCTGGGCACTGGTTTTTAAACGCTTCTTCATCACGGAAACCGCATATTGTGGACATCAACCGAAATGACATTTTCGATCAATCAGAGGTATATTCCGGTTGTTATGCCCGGGTATGTTTGAACTTTTATCCCTTCAATAAAAACAGAGGTAAAGGTGTCGGGTGCGGATTGGAAGCTATACAGAAGGTGGCGGATGGAGAGCCTTTGGGCAGTGTCCCAATTGATATTGACGAGGCTTTTGGAGATGACGGAGACCTTATGGAAACCGTACAACCTGCAGGGGGATATGTAATGGGCCAATCGGCTACTGGTTTTGCACCTCAGTCGGGGCCAGTTCCGCAACAGGTGGGTTATGGGAATCAGCAGTTCCAGCAGGGGGTTGCCCAGCAGCAGGCACTCCAGGGTTTTACACCTCAACAGCCGAGTATGATGCAGCCTCAGGGACAGGGTTATGTCCCGATTCAGCAGCAGGCGCCCAATTATGGAATGGTCCAGCCGCAGCAGGGATTCTACCCTCAGCAGATGGGCGGGGCCTCCAATGAGTTTGCCCGTGGCATAGAAAACGCCAACAGTTCTTTGCCACCCCATCTCTTTGAAGATCCCTCAAACAAACAGGTAGCATAGTCAAAAAGGGCGCGGTTCGCGCCTGGAATGGAAGAATGAAAAAAGGCGGCAGCGATGCCGCCTTTTTTCGTATCACTTACTGACAAAATAAAAGCACTATGATAGAATAAAGATAGTATATAAGAAGATATTTTTGATAGAATCTACAGAATTGAGGTGTCAACATGAATCAAAAGGCACTGCCTCTCGGGATCGACGGCTTTCGGAAACTGCGGGAGGGGGATTATTATTACACTGACAAATCTATGTTGATTGCGTATTTTCTAAAAACCGGCGCTGAGGTTACATTGATTACCCGCCCAAGGCGCTTTGGAAAAACACTCAATATGGATATGGTCAAGGAATTCTTTGATATTGAAGCGAACTCAAAGGATATTTTTTCAGGGCTTGCAATCATGGATACCAGCTGGAAAGAAGCGATGAATACCACGCCGGTGATCTCTCTTTCTTTCCGGGACTGCAAGGGTGACAAGGCCATTCTGATTTTCCTCATAAAGCAGGAACTTTTAAGGGAGTATAGGCGGTTTGAACACTGCGCGAAGGATTTGGCCCCCATGGATCAAACGATTTATAATGAAATTATCGGTTGCTTGGTAAAAAGCGATGAAGAGATCGTTCCGATCAGCCGTGCGATTGCCTTCCTCAGCCAGATCGTAAGCGAGTATTATCACAAGAACCCTATCATCCTTATTGACGAGTACGATACGCCTATGACCTCCGCTTACACAGAGGGGTTTTATGATGAGCTACGCTCGTTCTTTACCGCCCTGTACGCTTCCGCTTTGAAGGGGAATCCTTATCTGGATAAGGCGCTGCTCACTGGCATCCAGAGGATCGCCAAGGAGAATATTTTTTCCGGGTTGAATAATCTGGTGGTCTGCACGGTCAACGACCGGGCATACAGCGAATATTTTGGATTCAACCCACAGGAAGCGCAGGCGCTTTTGGAAAGCTACGGCCTGGAACTGAACGATGAAGTCAAAAAGATGTATGACGGCTACCGGTTTGCGGATCAGGAAATGTATAACCCCTGGTCCCTGATCAACTACGCCAACAGCCGTGAATTGATCCCCAGCTGGGTCAATACTTCTTCCAACACTCTGATCCGGCAGACGGTCTTGAAAGCGTCTGACAGTTTCTTGCGCCAGTTTGATGAATTGATCCTGAACGGTTCTATTAAGACGATGGTGAACCTCTCCACTTCCTTCTTTGAGCTTCAGGATGACGCTACCCTTTGGGGGCTCCTGATGAATTCCGGCTATGTCACCGTAAACCGGGTGCTGAACTTACAAGCCAGGCTGTATGAAATCCGGATTCCCAACAGCGAGGTGGGCCAGGAGTTTCAGAACATCGTTGCCCAGCGGACGCGGATCGAAAGCGGTTATCTGGCTGAGATGTTCTATTACCTCATCCAGGAGCGGAATCTGGAGGAGTTCCAGAAAGTGTACAAGAGGATTGTCTCCAGCTGTACCAGCTACTTTGACGCAAAGGAAAACGCATACCATATGCTGATGCTGGGGATGTGTGTGTATCTGAGCGGAACCTATGAGATCAGCTCCAATTTAGAAGCGGGAAAAGGCCGCAGCGACATTACCTTGAAGGCTAAGGAACCTGGTTATCCCCACATCATCATGGAGTTTAAGCAGGGAGAGGATTTGGAGAAACTGTCCAGGCAGGCGTTAGAACAGATTCATGAAAAGGAATACTACGATGGCCTGGCCGGAGAAATTCTTCTTCTTGGTGTCGCTCATAATAAAAAGGATTGTGTGATTCAATCCGAAATGCTGTCAAAATAATCTGAGATCATAAATACAAAAATAGGGTGTAAGAATTTTTTCAGGTTCCTATACCCTATTTTTCTATGATAGTGAATGCTGGTCACTACACTGATCTAGCTTATACCCAATGAATGTATGTAGCATATATACAACTTATGCGCATGAAATATTATGAAGGGAAAAGGAAAATATTTCAATTACAGGGCCTCTATATAATAAATGAACAAAAATGGCAGGCAAAGTGTAACATAAAAAAGCTGGGCGGATTACTCCGTCCAGCTTTTTATGTATCTGTTATTCTGCTTTATGCTTCCGCCAGAATCAGAATCCATATCCCGCACCGGTCGTAAGAATTACTGCAATCACAGCGATCCATACGGTGCTGTTGCTTGCCTCCTGAGTAGGGGTTTCTGTTACAAAGGCCTTGTCAATAGAGCCGGAAGAAGGCACTTTGTTTTGAATAATCTATCCAATAGATGCTCCTGTAGAGAGACATAGTTACCATAATACATCTCTATTTTCCCGAGTAATGAGAACTAAGAAGGTTTAAGGTTTTTAGTATAACAAAAACTCACAATGAGGAATCACATAACGTATTTGTTTCCAGTATTGTGAGTTTTTTAGTCGCTTTATATCTTTATTCTACAAAATTTATTATAATTATATCATAAAATTGGCTAAAAAGCACCTTTACTTGCGCTTTCCCAACAAGAGCTTTGCAATTCCCTCAATTACAATCAATTCATCATCGTCCATTTTATCCAATAGGGCCTCTATCCTTCGATACGTAGTAGATTTTTCGGGAGCAACATTGGGAAAGAAATATTCGTCTACAGAGATTTGGTATAAACGAATAATCCTGTAAAAAAGCGCTAAACCGGGTTTTTGACCATATCCTGCTTCTAAACGCTGATAGTAAGGCTGTTCAATTCCCAGCCTTTCGGCTGCTTCGCCCTGTGTCCATCCCTCGTCTTTTCTTGCGGTACGCATAGCTTTGCCAAAAGGGCGGAAATCAAAGCTGTCATCACTTTCTTTCCTTCGCATTCTGATCACCATATTTATCATAGCGTTACCGTGTATATTCTGGAAGTATCTAATAAATCGTATAATACTATTTATAAAATAGTATTTAATAAAATTGCTTACTTTGCCCGCATATAGGCAGGTTAAGTAGTCCTATTTCTACAGATTCTTATTGGTTCATTTCATAGGCCGCATAATTGTAGAAAAAGAACGCGCATATAAGGCCGTTCCTCTACAATTATGCGGTCATTCAGCGGAGGTGTAGATTTATGCTTCTTTCCGTCTAAAGTCAAAATCGAATCTTTACTCTGCCAAAAGAGCGTTTTTGCTCTTTTTAATGCTAACGCTAAAGTCCACAACTTTTTAAGTTGTATCATATCACTCATTATTTTCTCCTCCTGGTTGGGCATTCCTCCTGCCCAATCAGGATTTTTTGTTTTTTTAAGCAAAAAGGAGGAAATAACCGTGACACTACAATATGTATATCAAGAGAAAAAATTTAGCGTTACCGTTAGATGGACGGACGAATCCCAAAGATCTGTTATCTATCAAGAGATCATCTGCCAGCTTCAGCAATTATATGGTGTGGAATATTGCTCTTTTTTAGAGATTGCTCGTCAGCTTGATCAAAAAGTGGACAATCTTTATCAACAAATACATACATATTCAAACGAACATAAGGCAATATCTTATAACCCGGCTTATCGTCGGGTTTTGTTGCAGTCTTACGCAAGTATTGCTGACTACATTGAAGAAAATATAGGTGCCGATACGGGGGAAGTGTCGATTGTTGTAAAGGAGTTGTTTTTACAGATTTTGGACAAGCTAAAGGAACTCGTGGAGGTCTATTTGGCCGATCATACCTACCAGAGTAAATATCGCTCACGCCGGAGAAATTATGAACAGGAAGTTGAGGCGATGGAAGAAATCCAGAGCCCCCTGGATTTTGAATCGGTCATTTTGCAGATGACCGATATTGCCCGTATGCTAGAACAGCTCACAGAATCCCAGCGAAGCCGATTAGTCAAACACATTTTTCTTGGTTACACTCTTCAGGAGATTGCCAATCAGGAAGGGGTGAGCAATCAGTCGGTTAGTGCAAGCATTACAGCGGCACTGAAAAAACTCCGTTCGATTCTGGAAAAATAACTTGATTTATGAAGCCCTTCGTTTCCTTTGTGGAGCGGAGGGCTCTTTTTTTGTGAAAAATCAAAAAATTTTTAATGTACTATGGAAAATCATTCTTCCCATGCCTTAAAGGTGAAGGGATTATTTTTATCCCTTCTCTTACCGTGACAAATAACGGCGAGATGCCCGTTCATATTCAGCATTTGGGTCGTTTCACCGCCGCTGCTTGCTGATGCGGGCAAGCGACATGGGAACACGCGCCATGACTGCCTGTTCGGGGTATTCCGAATCCACGTGAAGAACTGGTATCTTCCCCTTTTCCAGCGAAGCCAAGGCAAGAGCGAATACCGTGTGTCCCGAAATCATCTTTGGCCGGATGAATCGCCATGACCGGCGGCGGAGAGAAACCTTCATAGTAGCTCCTTGACGGGGGAATACTGCGAGACCGGCTCTGCGCCATCCGGCGGTATTATGATACCTAATTGCCATAGGTATGCCCAAATGTTCCCTTGCATCGGGGGAAAGCCGAGGGATGGTCCTGCTATCCTGACAATACGGTGCGTTGTTGACGATAGATAAGAGCCTCACAGCCAAATTTTGCTTTTGATCCTATAAGAGGCCACTCATTATGCGCTGTGGGGCTACATGTGTTGTTAACGGAATTTTCCAAAGAAAGGAGGACGCCCTATGAAAAAGAATTGTCTGTTAGCAATACAATCTGCTGTCGGTAAAGTGAAGACCAAAACAAAAATATGGTTACTGCTGTTTGTTTGCTTACTGTTCTGTGGATTTAGCTGGACCTGGATAGTTGAATTTACGATTCGTGTTCTGTTTCCTATTGAGGAGGCTGTGGACACTGATATGATATTCCAGTTCCCGGAACTTGTTGATTCAGACGACTTGCAGATTTATCTCACTGAACCGGTCATAGCTGAGCAGATCAACCAAGGGATTCAAGCCAATCTATCTGCCAGTGTATATGACAATATAGAATTACCAGATATGACAGAGGAATCCCTTGGCAGCAAAATTATCCGCATCATCTTTGACAGGATTTTCAGTTAGGAGGGAAAAATGTGAAACAAAAAAAGCTGCTGCTTGTTGCGGCAGCCGGGGCAATCATGACAATAATGTTTGTGACACCGGCTATGGCTGCTGCGATACCGTCCACAGATATCACGGTTACCGATAACCCCACTCCGCCAGCGGGGAATTCCTATTCACAGCAGGGGTTACTCGCTGCCGATTCTTCAGTACAAACTACCCCATATCCCACAGATATCCAGCTGTTTGAACTGGGAGAGCGGAATTACCTTTATAAAACCTATACTGTGGCATCGAATTATAGCCCGGATCTTTTGGTAGAGCCGGATTTTGCCCAGGGCGGATACCGATACAAATTTTCGGAAATCATTCAGCGGGACTCCATCCCAGGCAGTATGTCAAAAACAGCCAGCCAAACTAAATCAATGGAAACAGACACAGATGATAGGGCTGATGTGCTCGCCCTGTTTGACAAACAGATTCCCTATTCAGATGCCGACGGCTATAAGGGGGATCTTTTTTTAATGCCGGACAGCCTTTCCATTACAGAGAGTGGTCAAGAACCTTATTCTTATACACTTACAGAGACCCGGCAATTTGACAATCTGACCAACAACGACCTAGCAGCAATCTCTAAAACAGTGGTGAAAAATGGGGTTACTCTTTCTTTGCAAGATGTTGATTGGCAGGCTACCGGCGGTGAAAACATGGGATATAGCGAAGTTCCTACGGAGTATACCGCCGTTGCGAGGTACGCCGCCTCTGTCTCAGGTACAAGGGCAACTGGGTACACCGCTATAGCGTCGTATAACGGAGAAGTGGTAAAGTCAGTTCCGGGCAAGAATACCTATACCATTGTCTACGAGGGAGAACAAATCGTGATTCCATTCAATTTTGTCCCATTAATTTTGGCCGGAATCATTGTAGCGGGATGCGTTGTGGCGATGGTTCTGATTTGGCGTACCCGCAAGAATGTCACCATTTATACCCTGCAGCAGGGGGTTCCCGAATTGTACGCAAAGGTGCGCGTCTCTCCGAAAAACCCGGTCATTGACCTGAGCCGCATCAGCGATGTGGGCGTTCGTTTGGTATTTGACAAGAGATTTGTCAAGTCCCTGTATGATCAGAAAGTCTTTGTCATTGGCCGGTTTACCAATTATCGTATCAATATTACCGGTAGTTTGGTTCAAGAACTTCCCGCTCAGAGGTATTCCGAGGGTGCCCAGGGGGAAGATCCTTATGAACCGGAAGATGAATTGTATGGAGGGGATCTGGAATGAAGGAATATATTTTGTCGCATAAAAAGTGGTTTCTGATTGGTCTAATCGTTCTGGTTTGTATTGCTTTCTCGGCAGCATTGTTCTGTGATTGGCGGCTGAATAAAGACGCTGCTAAAGCTGTGCCGGAAGGGAGAGTTCACGATTCTGGTGTTTTTGGTGATGATGTTACAATCCATGATTCCACAGAAGGTGAAATTATCATTGGCAATTCTAATGAGGATGTATCGTCTTCTGGGAATATAGCTCAGCTGACTTCCAATCCAGATGATATTTGGACTGAAAGTACCTACGCCGGCAGCCACACTCCTATCGAGCAGGCTATGATGGCGGATGGAAGTATTGGCGTCCTCACCATTGAAAAACTAGGTTTGTCCGTCAATGTATTTGAAAGCCCCGATCAGATGGAGGATATGTCAAAAGGGGTGGCGCATTTCCCCAGCACCAGCGCCTGGGATGGCAATATCGGCCTATCTGCTCACAATATCAATTTTGATGGGACCAACGGATATTTTGTGGACTTGCACACCCTTGTTGAAGGGGACAAAATTCACTATAAAACGGAACTTGGAGAGCGGGATTATATCGTGAAGACCATAAAAACGATTGACGATTCCGACTGGTCTATGCTGGGATATGAAGATTCCAACAAACTTACGCTGATCACTTGCATTTCCGGACAACCTTCCAAACGACTGTGCGTGCAAGCCATAGAGACCGAGTAGAAGCTTATTCATACAAAATTCCAAAAAAATTTACATAGAGTTCAGAAGCCTCCTGGGATTTATATATAGTAAGGGGAACTTTTGGCATCTTTAGAGTTGCAGAAAGGGGTTGAATGGTTTATGATAAAGTCGAGGGAAATTTTCCCTCAGGATGCTGAAAGATCCCTGCTTGAAAACGACTATCAAACATTAGGGAGGTTTCTGTATGAAATCAACAATCAAGAGATTACTGGGTATTTGTATCGCGACTGGATGTGTTATCTCCTGCCAAGTTCCTGCTTTTGCGGCCGAGCCAGAAAGTGAATGGGGTATTATACCGGATGATTATGTATTTTCTGTTCCTGCACCTAGTTACACAGTAACAGTTGGAGGAGAGAAAAACAACGCAGGGTATGACAATACCTCATCGGAATCGCCATTCACATCTTCAGAGGGTTGCAGTGACATTACTGCTGCTACTGAGGATGATTTCCCTTATACTTTGGAGGAATTCGCACAATATCACTTAGAAAGGATTAACCAGATTCGATCCGATTATGGATTGGGGACACTTTCTACCGATCCGATTTTGACAGAAATGGCTCAGGAACGGGTTGAGGAGTACCGTCTTGGACATAAGCGTGCCGATGGTTCTGACTGGTACTTGATTTTCGACGAATATGACTCTGATTTGAAACCTGCAGGCGAAAACTGGGCTGCATCTACAAGCGACCCTGAAACTCAGTTTATAGGTTTCCTGTCTTCAGAAGGTCATAAGGCTAATATACTCAATGAAGATGCTGCTTATGTAGGAATTGGTGTCAAATGGAATGAAGAAAGAAACGCTATTTCCGTTATCCAGCTATATGCTAAGTAATCTATACAAAAAGTAAATACTATTCTTAAAACCGCTGAGAAATCAGCGGTTTTTTGTGCCCAAAATTAACAAAAGGAGGACATCACGATATGATCAAAAAAACTTTAGGAAGAAGATTTCTCTCCTTGGTTTTAGCATTGGTCTTCACGATGAGCCTTGCTGTTCCGTCGTCGGCTATGGGATTTGATGATTTGCAAACCGTGGTTGATATGACTGGATCCACAAGTGAAGAAGTTGGTGGTGAAACTTCATTACCTGACTTTGTAGAACCAGATGAAGAGGTTTCCCCAGATAAGGAGGAAGGGAATAATAATACATCTTCAGAAACGGAAGAAAATTTAGACCAGGAGGAAATCCCTCCAGAGGATGAAACACCTTCTGAAGGTGACTTTAATGAGGGAAATTTTGATGATGAGGTCGTCACTGACGAAGAAACTTCTTCTGCAGAGAATGCTGCGTTAGAGGATGAACTAACGGTTGATTCCTCTGAAGAAGGAGAAAATGGTTGGCTAATCCCGGATGATTATGTGCTTACTATCGGAGAAAATAATTCAGGCAGCCAACTCATGACCCGTGCTGCTGGAGAACAGACAAACATTTATCACACCACCGATTGGAGCCTGACTCATCGCTACCCCTTTGGCAGTGGTACTTCTACAGTGCCGGCATATATCTTCACCACGGCGGATGGCCGGGTTGCCTACTGCATTGAACCCGCCAAATTCAACAGTATCTATGGACATATCGTAACTGGACAGTTGCAATACGATAAACTCTCGATGGATAAGCAGTTGGAAATTGCTCGGGCCATCAGTGCCAATACTTTTGGGGCGTCCAATCATCGGATGTATTTGGCAACTCAGGCAATCATTTGGGAAATTACCGCCGGACAGGGTTATCGCAGCGGTTCCATCTATAATGATGTAATTGGCGCTAATGGACTTTCTTCAGAATATGAATCCATTTTGTCCGCGATGAAGAACATGACGGGAGAAATTCCTTCTTTCATGGGTCCAGATAAGGAAAACGCTCCGCTTCACCAGCTGGAGGAAAACAATGGAGAGTGGAGTGTTACCCTGGAGAACACTAACAGTAGTATTACCATGAAAGAGGAAGATTTCTCTTCCAAAGGCCCGTTTACCTTTTCAGTCAGCGGCGATACCTTAACTGTTACTTCTCCCACAGAAGCAGATCCTGACTCTTTTGTCCAATGGTCTGGCGGAGACGGTACTTCTGGTCTTATATTCTGGGTTAACGACCAAAACATTCAGGATAAGGCTACCTGGGATGCTGAAGCGATTCCGGGAATTGGATATATGAAATTCCATCAGGATGCGACCCCACCGACCGATACCCCTGATGAAAGTGAAGGATTAGTCGGCTACCTGGAAATCACGAAATACGACGGCACCACCAATTTACCATTGGGCGGCGCCGTTTTTCGTGTAGAGAGTGAAAACTTTATTGATGAAGCTTTCTCGGTGCCCTACGGGGGCGCCGTCATTGTTATTCCCATTCCGGAGGGCAAGACCCAAGTGGATGTGACGGTCACAGAGGTCACGGCTCCGGACGGTTATCAATTGGATTCAACCCCACAAACGGTTACCGTCACGGTTGGTGAGCAGGTCAATGTGGCAAAACTCTCCTTCGTCGATTACCCGGAGCCTTGTTCCCTTACCATCTACAAATATGAAAAAGGTAACTATGGGAAAGCCCTGGCCGGAGCGAAATTCCGCATCCGTTATGCCGATCCAGATGTGAGTGCCGAGGTGTGGGAAATGACCACTGGGGCGGACGGAAAAATCACTATCGATCCCCTGCCCGCTGCCGGCACGCTGGTCATCGAGGAGCTGGAGGCCCCGGAAGGCGGCTATGAGATCGGCGAGGTTTCCACCCAGTATGTTACCGTCCAAAAGGGCGAGGACAAGCAGGTGGATGTGTCCAACGATAAGCGGCCTCAGCTAATCGTTTGGAAGAAGGACGCTGTTTCTGGCCAGCTTTTGCAGGGCGCTACCTTCCAGGCCACTGCCATCAGCAGCGGCATTTCCAAAACTGCTACCACCGGGCCGGATGGCAAGGCAGTCTTTGATGATCTCTTGCCCAATGAGGAATATCGTATCGAGGAGATCGACCCACCGCCGTATTTCCTGCCCTCTTCCAAAGTAGAAACAGTGGTGATCCCGGACGGCTCCTATAAAACCATTGAACTCACTTGGGAGAATGAGTCCTATTCCGGCCTCACCATCCGCAAGGTTTCGGCAACCGATGGGCGTGGGCTGAAAGGCGCTGTTTTCGGCCTTTATAAGGGCACCGAAGCCAACCCGTTGGACTTTTTGGGCGAATTTCAAACGGACGACAACGGCCGCATCGTGATCGATAAGCTGGAAAGCAATCAATACTATACGGTCGTTGAAAAGCAGCCCCCGGTCAACCACCTTTTGGACGAGGACAATACCCGTACCATCCTGATTAAGCCGGATGCACTGGAGAACAACATCACCCTCATTTTCCGCAACAAAGAAAAACCAAAAATTTTAATCCAGAAAATCGATGAACATGATGTTCCTGTTCCCAACTGCGTTTTCAAAATTTCCCGCAGGGGTTCCTCGGAATACCAGATGGTCACCACCGGGCCGGATGGGACAGTACTCGTTGAAGGCTTGGAGGAAGACTGGTACCAGGTAGCTGAGGTAAAATCAGCGGACGGTACCATCATCGACGATACCATCCGGGATGTGGAACTGGTAGCGGGAACGACAACCACTTTAAAGTTTACCAACTACCGCAAGCCCACCCTTACCCTCCAGAAAATTGATGAGGCCACCGGCCGCGGGCTGGATGGCGCTGTCATCCGTATCTGGCGGGAAGGTGTGGATGAATACCAGGATTACACCACCCAGGGCGGCGGTTACATCCGCCTCACCGACATGGAGCCTGGATTTATCCTCTGCCAAGAGGTAAAGAGCCCGGCAGGGTTCGTTTTGGATGATACTGTCCACCGGATTGAACTCAAGGAAGGTGAAAACCATCAGTTTACCATCAAGAATCGGTCCACCCCGATTTTGACCCTGCGGAAGATCGATGAGCAGACCCTCAAGGGCATTGAAGGCGTTACCTTCCGCTTCAGCAAAGATGGCGAACATATGGACGTCACCACTGGTCCGGACGGCATTATCGAGGCAGCATTAGCGCCCGGTTGGTGGTCCTATCAGGAGATTTCTGTCCCGGATTCCTACATCCTCAACGATGAGGTAGGCTATGTGGAGCTGATGGCCGGCGAGGACAAGGAGATCGTTGTCAAAAACCGGCACAAGCCCTCCCTGCGCATCGTCAAAACGGATTCCGCCACCAAGCAGCCTATGGAGGGGGTGCATTTCACCCTGACCTACAAGGACGGCGCCCCGTTGGGCGAGTATGTGACGGGCGCGAATGGCGAGATCTACCTGGAAGACATTGACCCCGGCTATATCCAAATCAAGGAACTGCCCTATGAGGGGTACATCGCCCTCAATCCGGAGCAGGAGGTCCTGGTGGAGTGGGGCAAGGTGGCCGAAGCCTATTTTGAGAATGAGCCGGAGAACCCCATCCTCATCAAAAAGATCGACACTGAGGGCCGCCCCATTGAAGGCTGTGTCATCCAGGTGCTTACCATCGACGGCGGCTTTGTGGCAGAACTGAAGACCGGGCGCAACGGGTATGCCGTCTGCACCGGTGTGGAACCTGGATGGTACCTGGTCAAGGAGGTCTACGTGGAGGGGCATATCCTGGACGACACCCCCAAGCAGGTGGAACTGAAGATTGGCGAGCCCGCTGTGGTGGAGCTGGTCAACAAGCCTCTCAACGGCATTGAGATCTACAAGGAGACGGATGATGGAGAGCCGTTGGAAGGCGTCGAGTTCATCGTTAAAAAGGGAAATAACCTGATCGGCGCCTACAAAACCTCGGCGTCGGGCCTCATCCAGATCCCGGATCTTGAACCCGGATTTTATACCGTCTTTGAATCCAAGGGTGTGGAGGGGTACGTCCCCGACGCCAGACCGCAGACGGTGGAGCTGAAATGGGGCGACTGTGCGCGCCTCGAATTTGTCAACACCAAGTACAGCGATTTCCAGGCAATCAAGCGGGATTCCGTCACAAAAGAACCGATTGCCGGGGTCAGCTTCCGCATTACCAAGATGAACGGCGAATATGTGGGAGATTACAAAACCGGTCCGGGGGGCACCTTCTCCTGCGAGCTGGAACCCGGTTGGTACACCTGCTTTGAAACCGCAGCCATCCCCGGCTATGTGCTGAACAACGAGCCTCAGAACTTTGAGGTGAAGGAAGGCAAGCCGGTCCTGCTGGAATTTGAGAATGTGCCCCTGAGCGGGCTGCAGATCCTCAAGCAGGATCAGGACGGCAATCCTTTGGCCGGAGTCCAATTCTCGGTCCGAGAGCTGGACGGCCGGGAGATCGGCACCTTTACCTCCGATGAATCGGGCGTCTGTTTCATCGAGGGCCTGAAAGAAGGCTACTATGTGGTGACAGAGATCAAGGGGCTGGATACCCACAAGGGCGACTCTCTGCCCCGCAATGTCCATGTGGAGACCGGCAAACTCAACAAGGTGGTCTATACCAACTATGAATACCCCATTTTGGTGGTACGGAAAATCGATTCGGAGACCAAGCAGCCGCTCGGCGGCGTCCGCTTCCGGCTGATGGACAAGTACCAGCGGGAAATCGGCATTTACACCACCCATGAGGCAACGGGCCAAATCATTCTCACCGGCATGGACGAGGGGGAATTCTATCTGCAGGAGGTGGAGAGCAAGGAAGGCTATCAGTTGGATTCCACCGTGCGGAAGGTCTCCCTGCAATGGGGCAAAACCACCACGGTTGAGGTGAAGAATACCCCTCTGGCCTCCCTGCGGATCAAGAAGGTCAGCAGTGAGGATAAAAAACCCATCCCCGGCGTTGAATTCATCCTCTACGACCTGAAAAACAATGTGGTGGCAAACAACCTGGTGAGCGACCAGAATGGCATCATTGAGCTGCCCAGCACCATCGAGGCCGGCAAGTACAAGCTGCGTGAACTGCGCACCGACCCCAATTTCATCCTGGACGAGCAGGTAAAAACCATTGAGCTGAAAGCAGGTGAAACCACAGAAATTGTCATTGAAAATGAACCCAAGCGCGGACAAATCCAGAT
>ERZ1643251.2664-NODE-2664-length-17765-cov-9.806945_pt1 | contig 17765 bp, 13 predicted proteins | sample MGYA00579261_ERZ1643251 | MGnify/ENA primary metagenome ERZ1643251 (study PRJEB29033, sample SAMEA4952267) | chicken gut metagenome | biome: Broiler Chicken; feature: Gastrointestinal Tract; material: Caecum | place: Ireland | collected 2018 | study: Broiler...
TTTTTTTCATCTTTGATTGTGATACCATAGCTTTTTAATTTATATATATCATAACTGCTAATTAAAGCTTTTAAAATACAATTTAAATATTCCTCTCTAATACCATCTTTCGTATTCTGTTGGAGAATATCTTCCAATAGACTCATGTCAAGATTTCCAACAGTTTTCTTTTTCACATCATCTTCCAGCATATTTAAAAGAATATCTTTTTGTTCTCCCTGATAATATTCCTGAATATCACCTTTGTTTAAAAGACCATATTGATTTTGTAGACTCATTTGTTCTTCTAACATTTCATTTTGCATTTTCAATAATTCTACTTCATTTTCTAATTGACTGATTAATTCACTATATTTGATTTTTTCATTCTCTAATTTTTCCATTTCCTGATCTAACTGATAAACTGTTTCTTCTTCATAATCTTGTGCATGATTTTTTAATTCTTCCAGATATCTTTTTTGTAAACTATGAAAATCATAACTTGTTCCATACCGTCTTTGTTTTAAATACAGACTCAAATGATGAAGAATACGTTGTTGTAATTGATCTTGGGATTCTTTTTTAAAGAAGCGATATGCCTTATAATCATGATTCAAATAATAGAGAATCACTCGACTTTGTTGAGGAATGAGCTGACAATGTTCTTTCATCCATAAAGAAACATCATATGATGTTTCATACATAACATGAGCTATTCCTCTTAACTGTCCGGCAAGATAATCAGGATCAACAACCTGTTCATAATTAATATAAACAATAGGTAAATTCTCATAAGTTTCAAGCCATTGCATGACTTGCTGACAATGATCCATATCAATTGCTATAGGGCTATCACTGATAGGAATTCTACTCGTTTGAAGCAATTGATGTGTCAATAAATAATCTATATAACGATATCCTTTTTGATATCCCTCATTATGAATACACAAACCACCATCTTTTTCATTATATATGTATTCCATACGATGATACAAATGAATCACAACACTTTGATCTTGAGGATACTGATAGATATCAAAATAATCTTCAATAATTCTTTTCTGTTGTAAATTGAGATTATCATATTGAATATCATAGACTTCAAATAATGAATCTATAAACTGTGATATCGTCCATTTTTCTTTGAGTTTTAAATAAGTTGAAAATGATTTCATATTGAATCTCCATTCTTTTTTAAAATTGCATTTAAAATATCCAGACGGCGATAAATTTCCTGTGTTGTTTCTAAATCATGAGCTTTATGTTGAATATACTGAAGAAGACAATCATGATAGCTTGCTATTTTGTCCATATGATCCACATATATCAAAGCATCATGATATTGTCCCACCTGCATTAATTTTTGATTTTGTTTTTGGGCCTTTTGTTTATCTTCCATTAACATATGATATATATCTTTCAGTTCATCCACTTCAATTTGTTGACGTTTGATTTCTTTTTTAAATTCTTCTTGATAGTCATAAGCATTTTTCATTGTCATATTTTGTTGATGAAGAATTTGATTTTGATAAAGCTGTTCATAAGAAGGCATATGATTTTTATATTTTTTAATGATTTCATTTCTCAACAGTTCATTTAATTCATAAATCTGATATAAACTTTGACGTTTTTTATTCAATTGAAATATACGGCTTTCATGATCATCAATGATTTCAATATATCCTTCTTCTTTTTGATTTTGACAATAACAGACATGCGCTAAGCCCAGCATCTTTCTTGCAAGAAGATTTGCATCTATATATGTGGTATGCATATAAAGAATCGGTAACTGGTGTTCCTGAACTTTCATAACTTCAATATCTTTAACATGATGTGCTTTATAAGAAAGCGGATAAATATCACTTTTTATATAGGGAGATACTAATATGTTTTTAAACAAAACGGGAATAGATACAGCTGATATATAACGTGAATCATGAGATGTTTCTTTAGAAAAACGTAAATATATTTTTTCTTCTAACATATCATATATCACTTCTACTATAAAATGTGTATTTTTATCATTATCCTGTGTAGAAAAATAAATCGTAAAATATTTTTCATCAAAAATCTGAAGCTTTAAATGTTTATGATCCACTTCATATTCAAATGGAAAAGTTTTTTCTATATATAATCCTTCCATTTTATTTTTAGAATGTTCCAGCCATTCCCATAAAAAATCTATTAATATATCTTGATTTAAATTTTTTGTTGGAAACACAGCATAATAACAAAGCATTTGCCTCACCTTCCTTTGTTTTAGTATATCATAATTCCTGACAAATAAAGACAATTCTATCGAAATCAACACAGAGATTCTTTTTTATCCCTATTCAAAAAGTTCTATGATATAAGCTATAACTGCTTATCATAGAACTTCTCTATTTTTTTATTACATTCTATTATTTATCATGGAGCACTAACTTATAAAATTCTTCGTAACTCATATTCATTAAGATATGATCTTGAATTTTCTCTATCTGCTTTTCATTGCACTCCTTGACCCATTCAAAATTCATGCCTGGAAATTTCTTCAACAGAATTTGAATAAGACTTTTCATTTCACCTCGTTTTTCTCATTTTTCCATCATATCACACATAATTTTCTTTCCTCCTTCTTTTTGTTTAAAATATCTGACTCTTTTTTTCAAGACTTCATCATACATGTCTTCATGATTTTCACATCTTAAATCATGCATCAGCTTCCCTAAAGGTGTTTCATCTTCCTTGTTGGCATTCATATCAATGATATGTACCTTATCTTCAAATGATTCTCCATCTTCTCCATACCTCTGGATATGATTTTTCAATCTGTTTGTTTCTAGAACATCTTTTTCACATATGAAAATAATATAAATCTCAGGCAACTTTTCCCATTTCTCATTAACATATGACAGACTGCTATCCAATATACTGGCATGGAACCTCGCTCTTAAGGGTGAAGCGTTCTTTAGACTTCTTTCCATTTCCACATCAATAATATTCCCATTCTCTGTTGAAGCCACTATATCCATAATGACTGTTCTACCATGAAGATTTCTGTATTCATCCTGAATATGCCATTTTGTAATGGAAATATCTTCTTCAAAAATGATATTGAATAATAATTCAATGCAGTGTTGATCATTGAAGATAACTTTCATAAAGATATCATCAATAGGTCTTAATGCTTTCACAAACTCAAGATATTCCTGATTCATTTTGATTATTCCTCCTTTGATTTTTTTATAGTTTCAATCTCCTAGATATTTAAGGAATGATAATCAGGAACCCTTCACTTATCTATATACGCATTATTTTGACATTTTTCTTTTTTTCAGGACAAAAAAGTTAAAAAACATATCTTTCTAAGACAAATATACCATAATATTTGCTGATAGTAAACATTGTGGTATATAAAACATTGATATATAGTTTCTATATATTGAAATGATTTTATTTTTCAAAAAAGTCAATGAACAACAGTTCATTGACAATGACACATATTATAATCTTTTTTCCATATGAATATGAGGACAAAATTCATCTAAATATTCCTCACCGTATGCTTGAAAACCGTTTTTTTCATAGAATCCCATAGCACTTACCTGGGCTGAAAGTTTAGCTTTTGGATAACCAAGTTCTCTGGCTTTCTTTTCTAGTTCATGTAAGATATAACTTCCTAAATGTTTATGTCGTTTTTCTGGAATCACTGCGATTCTCCCAAAAACAATATCTCCCTTTTCATCAAACATACGGGCACATCCTACAGGTGTACGATAATCATAAATAACCAGATGCCAACTATGTTCATCTTGTTCATCAAATTCATTTTGAAATCCCTGTTCTTCAACAAAGACTTTTTGTCTAATCATTTTTGCTTCTTCAGGAAGCTTATTAAAAAATTGATAGTTCATCTTTAATCTCCTTTGGGAAAAATACTTTTTGATCTGATTTAAAACGTTTTGAATTTAAGATAGCTGAAACAATCTCAGATTTCATTGGTAATGGTGATAGACAACCTTCACTATCTAAAATTTCAATTTCACTTAATTCTCCACTTTCACCATAATGCAAATATGGAATTTGTTTTTGATTATCACTGACAATATAATAATCCGGATGATATCCTTTGGCTTGGGCAATAGCTTTGATAGACATGAGATCTTTTTGACTTTTCAATTGTTGATATTTAAATAAATGACGATTTAAAAATCTTGATGACAGATCACTTAAAATGAAATCTTTTTCACGTGTAAATTCTTTAAAATAATATAAAATAACAGCTTCATCTAAATCAACAAAATCACTGACCTGAAAACGGTGTTCCAACATGGGAATTAAATAATGTAAATGGGTCTGGAAAACGTAACCATCATAGTATAAATCTTTGACTCTTTGAAAAACACTTTGTAGAAGATGTTCATAACTACGAGCTGTCGGATGATAATACACCTGCCAGTACATATGGTATCTTGCCAGAATATAATTTTCAATGGCTTGAACTCCAGATTCTTTATACACAATTTTCCCATCACGAATACGCATTGTACGCAAAATACGTGACATATCAAAATGTCCATAAGTCGTTCCACTCATATAAGAATCCCTTAATAAATAATCCATGCGATCAGCATCTAACTGACTGGATACCATTTGAATTAAAATGCGATTAGGATGTGTATGTTGAATAATACTTGCGACATCTTGTGGTAGTTGTTTATATAACGATACGAGAATATCGTGAACTTCACTTTTTTCTAAAATCATTCTGACTGTCATATCTTCATGATTTTCTTCAAAAACACCTTCAAAAGAATGAGAAAATGGACCATGTCCGATATCATGCAGTAATCCCGCACACATCACACAAAGCTTATCATAATCACTTAAAGCCTTTGTTAAACACTCTGTTTCTAACATGCGTCTAACAACCTGATACACACCTAAAGAATGGACAAATCTTGAATGTTCTGCACTTTGAAAAACCTGATAAGTTCCTCCTAATTGTTTAATTCTTCGAAGCCTTTGCATTTCTTTAGAATTAATCAAACGCCAGATGATCAAATGATCAACATGAATATAATCATGAATGGCATCACGTATGACTCTTTTTTCATTAAGTTCAATTGATTTTAGTCTAAAATCCTCTTTAAAATTCATAGCCTCACCTTCTTATATATATTGTATCAAATTTTGATTCATAAAGTCCATAATCTTAAATGTTGAACATTGTTTTTGTATTCTATTAGGTATATAATGAGACATGTAAGGAGGAATAAAAAAATGTTAGATCAAAAAGTTGCTGATTTATTAAATGAACAAATTAATAAAGAAATGTATTCTGCTTATTTATATTTAGATTTTGCTAATTTTTATACGCATAAGGGTTTAAATGGTTATGCCAACTGGTATAATATTCAAGCTAAAGAAGAAATGGATCATGCTATGGGTATTCTTCAATATTTACAGGATAATGATTATGCTGTAACATTATCTGCTATTGATAAACCTGATAAAGAATTAAATCATCTTGATGATCCATTAAAATATGGATTAGAACATGAACAATATGTCACAAGTTTAATTCATACAATCTATGATGCTGCATATGAAGTGAGAGATTACCGTACAATGAAATTTTTAGACTGGTATGTTTCTGAACAAGGTGAAGAAGAAAAAAATGCAACTGACTTATTAACACAATTTGAATTGTTTGGTCATGATCCTAAATCACTTTATTCATTAAATAATGAATTGGCTCAAAGAACATATACACAGGCAGCAATCTTAAATGCTGACTAAAGACCTCAAAAAGGTCTTTTTTTTCATGCACAGTTTGTTTATAATGAAAACAAGGAGGAGAGTTATGTATACAAAAATTAATGAAGCTTATGAATATATCCATTCTCGCTATCATGGGAAAATTGATATTGCGATTATTTTAGGATCTGGTTTAGGTCCATTGGCTGATGAAATTGAAAATCCAATCATTATTGATTATCAGGATATTCCTCATTTTCCAGTTTCTACTATTCCTGGACATGAAGGAAAACTTTATATTGGTACCATTGCTGGAAAAACAGTCTGTGCCATGAAAGGACGCTTTCACTATTATGAAGGGCATGATATGGATGTTGTGACATTACCTATTCGTGTATTTGCGAAACTAGGCATTCCTTATTTATTTGTTACAAATGCTTGTGGTGGAATTAGAGAAGATTTAAATCCTGGACAAATCACTTTAATTTCAGATCATATTGGATTTATGGCACCTAGTCCATTACGTGGCCCTAACTTAGATGAATTTGGTCCACGCTTTAAAGATATGACAGAAGTCTATTCAAAACATTTACAGGAAATTGCAAAAAAAGCAGCCCAAAAAACAAATGTTTCTCTTAAAGAAGGTGTTTATTGTTTCTTTAAAGGTCCAATGTTTGAAACACCTGCTGAAATTCGTGTTTTAAAAGCAATTGGTGCAGACATGGTTGGAATGTCTACAGTTCCTGAAGCGATTGTCGCTAGACATTCTGGTATGACAACTTTAGGTATTTCACTTGTGACAAATAAAGCGGCTGGTTTAGGAAATAGCGAATTAAATCATCAGGAAGTCATGGAAGCTGCCAATCAGGCTGAAATCAATCTTGTGAAACTTGTCAAACAAACTATTCAAGATATGTAAAAGAAAACGATGAGAATCAAAATCTCATCGTTTTTCATTTTGACTAAAGACTGGATAAAAAGCCTGATAAGTCTTACTTAATCCGACTTTTAATGGGGTATAAGATAAACCTAATTCTTGAACAATCTTTTGTCCATTATAAGATTCCATTTCTTCTTGAAAAATAGGGTATGGCAATGGATATTGTTGTTCAATGGCTTCAACTAAAGAATGTTCTTCTATACTGACATCAGGCTGACAAGTTTTAAGAATTTCATTCATAATAGAATAAGTCACTTGTTCATCATTAATAACATTATAAATAGTATTATAAGCTTTCTTTTCAACAGCTTTTTCAATCGCACTGACAACATCTTTCACATAGACAAGCTGAAAAGTACACTGAGCATCCTTGATTGAAAATAGAGGCCATTCTTTCACTGCTCTTTCAATCAATACAGATTCTCTAGGTGCATAATTGAATGGACCATAAATATTGCCTGGTCTTAAAATGGTATAAGGAATATGATATTCTTTTGATAATGACTGTAATTCTTGTTCTAATTGAACTTTTCCTAAAATATAAGCCCCTGTTTCTCCTTCAAACTGACGTGTTTCAAGGGGATGCTGTTCATCTTTGTCAAGACCTGTTTGACGCTGATACACATCAACAGTGCTGATCAATATATAATGACGAATCTGACCAGGAAAGGACTGAATCACTGTTTGAATATCTCCTTTTTGATAAGCACATAAATCAATAACCGCATCATACTCTTCTTTTGGTAATTTTTGCCAGGCATCCAGATCATGACGATCCAAAATATATTCCAAGACACCATAATCTTTCATAGAATAATGTCCTCTATTAACCAATGTCATATCCCATTGCTTTGATAAAGACATGGTTAAAACACGTCCTAAAAAATAACTACCACCAATAACTAATACTTTCACAAATATCCCACCTTTGTCTTCATTATATAGAAAAACCATCATAGGCACAACATATATGCCTATAATGGTAAATCACGTTTTTTAAAAAGAAATTGTCCAATCCCAAACAACAACAAAGCACTCACAAAAAGTATAAATACATAAACAAATGCCTGATATTCTCCACTCGATAAACTTTGAGGATCAAATAAAGTTAAGGGTGTCAAATAATTAAGAATTTCAAATTGTTGGCTGACATCAGATAACATTTGAATTAAAATAAACACAATACCTAATCCAGCACCAAAGCCAATAGATAACTTAGCTTCATTAAACAAAGCACAAGATAGATAACATAAACTTCCCAACAAACAATGGATACCTAACAATCCTATATTGACAGATAAAAAGGAAATCATATCTATACTCGCATCTTTAACCGTCAACCACGCATAAATAGAAATAAATCCAAAAGCATATATCACAACAATGACCAATGCTGTTAATAAAACCATCAGCTGTGTCATCATGAACTGTTGGCGACTTAAAGGTGTTGCCAGTAAATAAGCCATAGATCCATGATCTACATATTTGCCAATCAAACGATAACATAAGATCACACTTAATAAAAAAGGAAAAACAATAAGTATAAATCCATATAGATAATTTGTAATAAAATCTAAAAGTGTTGTCGCTATGTTCATCATACCAAATGCCGCAAAAATTTGTGGCATTGATTTTGCTAATATTTCCAGACTACTATTCATATCTGGATCATACATAGCAATAATAATGCTTGAATACATCGTTATCACAACAAGAAAAAGCAAAAGAATTTTATAGTTTGATTTTAATTCTTTTTGATATAAAGTCCAAGACATCTACCATCACTCCCCATAATATTGTAAAAAGATTTCTTCTAATGATTGTGAGCGAATATTTAAATCATTCACCTTATAATGAGATAAATCTTTAATAAAATCATCAATATGTCCTTGAAGCATTAAAGACACATAACATTCATTTTGCCTGGCATCAGGATATTTTTTCATAAATAAGTTTGCTTCCTGTAATGAACTGAATTGAATTTCATAATGTTTATAACGATTATGTTTAAGTTTTTCCATATCTTCAATAGCTACAATTTGACCAGCTTTAATAATAACCACACGATCACATATATTTTCAATCTCTTCAAAAATATGTGAAGACATAAGAATTGTCTTTCCCTGTTGTTTGAATTGTTTCATCAATTCTACAAACTTTAATTGCATTAATGGATCAAGTCCACTTGTAGGTTCATCTAAAATCAAGATTGGCGGATTTTGCATAAATGCTATGACTAAACCTATCTTCTGTTTCATTCCTTTAGACATACGTTTGATTGGGGCTTTTGCATCCAATTCTAAAAATTGCATCAATTCATAAGCATAACTCAAATCTTGCATTCCCTTCAGTTTAGCAATCAATTGAATAAAATCTATTCCTGTCATATCATCAATAAATGACATTTCACCTGGTAGATAGCCTACCATTTTTTGAATCTGAGCAGCATCCTGAAAACAATCTAAACCATGAATTTGAACAACGCCACTATCTGGTTTCATAAATCCCATCAAATGTCGAATCGTTGTTGTCTTCCCACTACCATTAGGTCCTAAAAATCCCAGTGTTTCTCCTTGTTTGATTTGAAAACTCATATTAAAAATACCACGTTGATATCCATAATCCTTTGTCACATGATCAATTGTTATGATATTCATTCCATTCCCCTCCCTACTTCTATTTTACTCTCTTGTCAATCTTTCACAATAAAAATATGATGTTCACTTTTTAATACTTAATAAAATAAAAAAGATAATCATTTTCCATCATTCAACGATTATCTTTCTCACAATAGTATCAACTCATAGAAAGCCATAAATATTTATTTTACATTTTCACTTATGAGTGAATCAAGCGATAAAATTCTTCATAGCTGATATTCATTAAGATATGATCTTGAATTTTCTCTATCTGCTGTTCATTGCACTCCTTGACCCATTCAAAATTCATGCCTGGAAATTTCTTCAACAGAATTTGAATAAGACTTTTCATTTCACCTCGTTTTTCTCATTTTTCCATCATATCACACATAATTTTCTTTCCTCCTTCTTTTTGTTTAAAATATCTGACTCTTTTTTTCAAGACTTCATCATACATGTCTTCATGATTTTCACATCTTAAATCATGCATCAGCTTCCCTAAAGGTGTTTCATCTTCCTTGTTGGCATTCATATCAATGATATGTACCTTATCTTCAAATGATTCTCCATCTTCTCCATACCTCTGGATATGATTTTTCAATCTGTTTGTTTCTAGAACATCTTTTTCACATATGAAAATAATATAAATCTCAGGCAACTTTTCCCATTTCTCATTAACATATGACAGACTGCTATCCAATATACTGGCATGGAACCTCGCTCTTAAGGGTGAAGCGTTCTTTAGACTTCTTTCCATTTCCACATCAATAATATTCCCATTCTCTGTTGAAGCCACTATATCCATAATGACTGTTCTACCATGAAGATTTCTGTATTCATCCTGAATATGCCATTTTGTAATGGAAATATCTTCTTCAAAAATGATATTGAATAATAATTCAATGCAGTGTTGATCATTGAAGATAACTTTCATAAAGATATCATCAATAGGTCTTAATGCTTTCACAAACTCAAGATATTCCTGATTCATTTTGATTATTCCTCCTTTGATTTTTTTATAGTTTCAATCTCCTAGATATTTAAGGAATGATAATCAGGAACCCTTCACTTATCTATATACGCATTATTTTGACATTTTTCTTTTTTTCAGGACAAAAAAGTTAAAAAACATATCTTTCTAAGACAAATATACCATAATATTTGCTGATAGTAAATATTATGACATAAACTCATTTTAAAACAAATATTTATCCATAAAAAAACTATAAAGAACTTTTCATTCTTTATAGCCTTTTTAATCTTATTATAAACCTTTTTCAGTTAATTCTCTTGCGACATCATCTTTGATTGTAACACCTTCTGCTTCAAGCTGGGCAATCTTAGAAGCAAACTGTGGTAAGTATTTTTTATGTGCTAATAATAATTCATCTAATACTCTCTTCGCTGTAGCTCCTGATGGAATCTGTGGATTAAGGATAAATGCCTGTAATGCTTTTCCATAATCTCCTGTGACTGCGGCTTCCTCTACACACCATTCCATGTTCTTCATGCATTGTAGCCATCCTCTTTCTGCTGGCTGGAATGGTCCAAATGCTATCGCTTTTGCGCCTGTTGCACCAATATATGCTGAAACTTCTACTGCTGCTTCTGGTGGTAAATCTGGGACAGCTCCATTATTTCTTGTTGTGACAACGATATGTGTATTCTTATTCGCATAGATAGATGCGATTGTTTCACATGCTGCATCACTGTAATGTGCTCCGCCACGTTTAGCAAGCTGTTCTGGTTTATGATCCAATTCAGGGTTTTTATACAATTCAAACAATTCTTCTTCTGTCTGTTTGACCTGTTGTGCTCTTGTTCCAATTGTACTGTATTCTTCAAGACCATGTTTCAACATTTCTTCTTGACGATAATAATATCTATGATATCCACAAGGAATCATTTGCATTGTATCAAGCTGTTCTTTAAAGAAAGGAATGTCATGAATATTCGCAGGAATTCCTCCATCTTTTCCTTCATACATTGCATCAATGATTTGTTGAGTCACTTCATTTCCATGTTCATCATAAACTTTATGCCAGTGGAAATGATTTAATCCTGCAAACTTATATGTTAACTGATCTAATGTTTTTCCAATTGTTTCAGGTTCAGCCATCATTGCACCTACTGGAACATTACATAATCCAATCACTTTATTCCATTTTCCATACTTCATGACAGCTTCTGTAACCATTCCACTTGGATTTGTAAAGTTAATCAACCATGCATCTGGACATAATTCTTTCATGTCTTCAACAATGCTTAAGATGACAGGAATTGTTCTGAAGGCTTTAAAGATTCCTCCAGCTCCATTTGTTTCCTGACCTAACATACCATATGAAAATGGAATTCTTTCATCTTTGACACGCGCATTCAATAAACCTACTCTAAATTGAGTTGTGACAAAGTCTGCATCTTTTAATGCTTCTCTACGATCCAAAGTCAAATGCACTTTCACATCATAAGGAGATGCATCCCACATACGTTGAGCCATAGCACCAACAATTTCTAGTTTTTCTTTTCCATCTTCAATATCAACTAGCCAAATTTCTCTAATTGGAAGTTCATCATATCTCTTGATAAATCCTTCCATCAATTCTGGAGTATAGCTACTTCCTCCACCAATTGTTACAATTTTTACTGGTTTCTTTTCCATAATCAATCCTCCTTTATCCTTAATGATAAGTATAATATCAAATCGTTTATTTTGCTTATTATTTTCATTTATTGAAAAGAGTTTCTTTCCCTATATCATTCATCAGTCTTTTCATGCTTATTTTATTAAAAAAAGAAGATACTTATCATCGTATCTTCACAAATGCTTTATGAGATGATTTATATGACATGAAAAAGAATTTTCAGACTCAATCATTCACTTTATTATTTTTCTTTTTCTTATTCGCATAATAAGCACGAACAAGCGTTTGTGTCTTTCTAATATGTTTTTGAATCGTATCTTTTGCTAATTCTTTATCACCAGCCACAATAGAATTTAAAATAGCACGATGTTCCTGAATAGCTGTTTCCAATCTTTCAGGCTGGGTAATAGAATGACGACTTGTGACAGAAACATAATAATGCACATCTTTTAACAGCTGTTCAAAATATTGAGATTGTGTTGCCTGATAAATGGTTTCATGATACAAAATATTCAAATCATTAATTTTTTCCTGATCTTTTTTGGCAGTATAAAATTCCATCAATTCAAACACATCTTTAATTTTAGCTAAATGTTCTTCATCCATTCTATCAATAGCCAGTTGAATCGCTAAGCCTTCTAAAGCACAACGAATTTCAAACATATCATCAATATCTCGTGGTGAAAATCCCTTGACATAAACACCTTTATTAGGAATACTTTCAACCAATCCTTCTAACTCTAATTGTTTTAAAGCTTCTCTAATAGGTGTACGACTGATTTTTAATTCATTAGCTAAAGCCAATTCATTTAATTTTTGCCCATGTTCATATTCTTCATTTAAAATGCGATCTCTTAAAATATCAAATATTTTATTTCCCAAAGAGCCATGTGTTACATGTTCAAATAAACTATGTGACGGCATATGTTTCCCTCCTATAATTCTTTTATAATGGCGTCTACAAATTCAGTAGTGGAAGCATGTCCACCAATATCAGGTGTAACAGTTTCCTGTTTTTCAACAACTTTTGATAATGCCATTCTTAAAGCATTTGCCGCTTCGATCTTTCCCAAATCTTCCAACATCAACGCAAAAGCTAATAATAATGCACTTGGATTGGCGATATTTTGACCTGCAATATCTGGGGCACTACCATGAACAGCTTCATAAATACGATATTCATCTCCAATATTACCACTAGGCGCAAAACCTAATCCACCAACTAATCCAGCACATAAATCAGAAACAATATCACCATATAAATTAGGTGCAACCAAAACATCAAAAGTTTCAGGTCTTAAAACGAGTTGCATACACATATTATCTACAATGACTTCCTGCGCTTCAATATCAGGATAACACTTGGCAACATCTCTAAAAGCTTCCAGGAAAAGACCATCTGTATATTTCATGATGTTGGCTTTATGAATAGCTGTCACTTTATGACGACTATTGATTTTCGCATATTCAAAGGCATAACGACAAATTTTTTCACTGGCTTCTCTGGTAATCAATTTGACACCATTGGCTATGTTTTCATTCAGTTTATATTCAATCCCCTTATATAAATCTTCTGTATTTTCACGAATGATGACCAAATCTATATCATCATATCTAGAATTGATTCCCTTGAATGAACGGATCGGTCTAACATTGGCATAAGTCGAAAACTTTTGTCTTAATGCCACATTGACACTTCTAAATCCTGTTCCAATAGGTGTTGCTGTTGGGCCTTTCAATGCCCATTTATATTGTTCAATAGCTTCGACAAGTCCAGGTTCAAAAACGTCTCCAGTTTCTTTGGCATACTCAGCCCCCGCACGATATTTCACCCATTCTATATCCAAATTCATGGCTGTTGTTAAAGCTTCAACACTTTTGGCAATTTCTGGTCCAATCCCATCACCTGGAATTAATACAGCTTTCATTAAAAATCCCCTCCTAATTCTTTAATCGCATTCAATAATCCACCTTGTAAAATCATTGTTTTTTCTCTTGGTGCTAAAGTCAACTGCGTTGATAAAGTTTCTTTTGTACGTTGATTTTGAACTATAATCGGCTGATCATTTTCTACTGATTCTTTGACATTTAATAAAATATAGTCATCTTCTTCATTAAAGAAATCATAACCTTTTTGATCAATCACAATTGGTAAAATACCATTATTAATCAAATTAGAACGATGAATTCTTGCAAATGATAAAGCAAAAATAGCTCTAATCTTTAAATAATTCGGTACCAAAGCCGCATGTTCTCTTGAAGATCCTTGTCCATAGTTATCACCACCAACGATAAATCCACCATGATTTTCCTTAGCTCTTGTATAGAACTGATCATCCACTTTTGAAAAAGCAAATTTAGCCAAATGTGGAACATTAGAACGGAATGGTAATAATTTTGAATCTGAAGGAACAATATGATCAGTTGAAATATTATCTCCTACTTTTAACACAACTTTTCCTTGAATATCAGCTGATAGTTTTTCACCACGAGGAACTGGTTTAATATTAGGTCCCATATAGACTTTTGTATCTGGATCATATTCATTGATAAAAAAGTTTTCATTTTTAATAAATGGTGTTGATGGAACTTCATCTAAATACATATCTTCTTCAAATTCACATGATAGATATCCTTTAACAGCAGACAAGGCAGCAATTTCTGGTGAAACCAGATAAACACCAGCATCATTTGTTCCAGAACGTCCTTTAAAGTTACGATTGATTGTTCTTAAAGAAATCCCTTGAGAAAGAGGTGCCTGCCCCATACCAATACAAGGACCACAACCACATTCAAGAATTCTGGCTCCCGCATGAATCATATCTGCCAAAGCTCCATTTTGTGACAACATAGCTAAAATACTTGAAGATCCTGGCGCAATAACCAATGAAACATGATCTGCCACTTTTCTACCTTTTAAAATTTTGGCCGCACGCATCATATCAGCAAATGATGAATTCGTGCATGACCCAATGACAACCTGATTGATATGCATACCTTCCAGTTCCTTAACACTCACCACAGCATCTGGGCTATGAGGTTTGGCTACCATTGGTTCAAGTGTAGACATATCAATATCTAAGCGTTCATCATATTGGGCATCTTCATCAGCTTTCATTTCCACATAATCAGCTTCTCTACCCTGTTGTTTTAAATATTCTAAAGTTCTTGCATCGGTTGGAAAAATAGATGTTGTTGCACCAAGTTCAGCTCCCATATTACAGATTGTGGCACGATCTGTTAATGATAAAGAAGCGATTCCTTCACCTGTATACTCTACAATCTTATTCACGCCACCTTTTACGCTTAATAACTGTAAAATTTTTAAAATGATATCTTTAGCACTCACCCAAGGTGCTTTTTTACCTGTCAGATGAACCTGAATCACACTTGGACATTGTAAATAATATTTTCCTGTTGCCATCGCAACCGCAACATCCAATCCCCCTGCACCAATCGCAATCATTCCCATAGCGCCACATGTCGGTGTATGTGAATCACTTCCAACCAGCGTTTTCCCTGGTTTTGAAAAGTTTTCTAACTGTAACTGATGACAAACACCATTCCCTGGTTTTGAAAAAGTAATCCCATGTTTTTTCGCAACACTGCGAATAAACTCATGATCATCCATATTTTCAAACCCCGTCTGTAACATATTGTGATCAATATAAGCTACTGCCTTTTCAACTGCAACTTTCCCTGTATCCATAGCTTCTAACTGTAAATAAGCCATTGTTCCAGTAGAATCTTGCGTCAATGTCTGATCAATTCCAATACAGATTGGAGTTCCAGGAATTAATTCTCCCTCTTTTAAATGTGCCTGTAAAACCTTATATGCTAAATTCATTTTTAACCACCCCTTCACTTATTGTATACAATTATACAAGGTTATGTTTAAACAATCAACTATAACTTTTACAGTTTATCTTTTCAATGATGTATGTTACAATGAACGAGGTGATCAAAATGATATTAGCTTGTTCATCTTTAAAAAAGTCATTCCAAGGAACAGACTTGCTTAAAGATATTACTTTTAAAATTGAAAATCATGATAAACTGGCTATTATTGGTGTCAATGGGGCAGGAAAAACCACACTGCTTAGAATCATCTGTGGTGAAGAAAGCTATGACAGTGGTGAAATCTTTATGCCTAAAAATACCAAAATAGGCTATTTATCTCAACATAATACATTAAATCCAGAATTTTCTATTTATCAAGCTCTCGAAGATGTCTTTCAGCCTCTTATTGAAACAGAAAAACGTCTTCGTGAACTTGAACAGCAGATGTCAACGAGTCAACAATTAGATGCTATTATGGATGAATATGAACGCTTAACATATGAATTTGAACATAATGATGGTTATAGCTATCAAAGTCAAATCAAAGGAGTTTTAAAAGGTTTAGGTTTTGATGAATCCATGTGGGAAATGCCTATTTCTATTTTGTCTGGTGGACAGAAAACACGTATTGCTTTAGGTAGACTTCTTTTATTAAAACCAGATCTTTTATTATTGGATGAACCTACCAATCATTTAGATGTTGAATCCATTGAATGGCTGGAAAACTATTTAAAAAATTATCCTCATGCGATTATTATGGTTTCCCATGACCGTTATTTCATTGATCAGATTTCTAATCAGATTGTTGAAATTGAACATGGCAAAGCTACAACTTATAAATGTTCATATCAAGAATATGCAATTATTAAAAAACATAATCGTGAAGTAGAATTAAAACATTATATTGATAATCAAAAAGAAATCAAACGTATGCAGGAAAGTATTGATTTATTAAAATCATTTAATCGTGAAAAACAAGTCAAACGTGCAGAAAGCAAAGAAAAAGCTTTAGCTAAGATGGAAAAAGTTGAAAAACCAGATGCCCTGCCACAAGCGATACGTATCCAATTTCAACCATTGCTAGAATCAGGATATGATGTACTTAAAGTGAAAGATTTAGCTATGGCATTTGATAAACCACTTTTTGAACACATTAATTTTGAAGTTAAAAAACAAGAACGTGTTGCTTTAATTGGTCCAAATGGTATTGGGAAAACAACATTGTTTCATCTGATTTTAAATGATTATGTCCCAACGGCTGGTAAAATCAAATTAGGCAGCAAAGTCATGATTGGATATTATGATCAGGAACACACATCATTATCTTTCAATAAAACAATTTTTCAGGAAATTAGTGATACATACCCACAAATGAATAACACCCAGATTAGAAATGCCTGTGCCTCTTTTCAATTTAAAGGGGATGATGTTTTTAAAACAATTGATGTCTTATCAGGTGGAGAACGTGGTCGTGTTGTCTTAATGAAATTATTATTATCACGCTGTAATTTCCTGATTTTAGATGAACCAACCAATCATTTAGACATTGAATCTAAAGAAGTCTTAGAAGATGCTTTACTTTCATTTGAAGGAACAATTCTCTTTATTAGTCATGATCGTTATTTTATTAATAAACTCGCTACAAAAGTTGTAGAGATGGATGCTCATGGCAGTCATATTTATAGTGGTAATTATTCTCAATATATGGATCACAAAATAAAAGTAAAAGAAACCAAAGAAAAAAATAATACATCTTATATTGAAAATAAAAAAGCCCAATCTTTACAACGTAAACATCAAAATCAAATCAAGAAAATTGAAAAAGAAATTTCCACACTAGAAAATCAAATCAAAGAATGGAATCTTCAATTACAGGAAGAAGATGTACTCAATGATTATAAAAAATATAATGAAGTCGTTCAAAAGATTGATGATGGTCATACACAACTTGATCAGCTTCTTGAACAATGGGAAAATATGCAA
>ERZ1643251.2666-NODE-2666-length-17755-cov-7.030169_pt1 | contig 17755 bp, 17 predicted proteins | sample MGYA00579261_ERZ1643251 | MGnify/ENA primary metagenome ERZ1643251 (study PRJEB29033, sample SAMEA4952267) | chicken gut metagenome | biome: Broiler Chicken; feature: Gastrointestinal Tract; material: Caecum | place: Ireland | collected 2018 | study: Broiler...
AAAAAATAGGTCAAAAAGACTAAATTATGGCATTTCAAAGTGCTTGCTACGGAACCAAAGGTTGGGGATTCGAGCTCCTCAGGGTGCACCAAATTTATATAAAATAAAAATCCATGGGTTTTACCCGTGGATTTTTAGTTTTATTTACGTTTGTCCTGCTGTCTACGTTTTTTTTCTTGTTTATAGTAATCATAGTTTCCAAGATATGTTGAAATGCTTCCATCTTGAAATTCTATTGTCTCATCTGCAAATTTGTTAATAAAATATCTATCATGGCTAATAAAAATCAACGTTCCTTCAAAATTTTCAATTGCATCCTCAAGTACTTCTTTAGTAGGAATGTCTATATGATTGGTTGGTTCATCAAAAATAAGAGTATTTATTTTTTGTTGCAATAGTTCGGCTAACTTTACGCGTATTTTTTCTCCACCAGAAAGATTTTTGATTTTCTTATTGACAGAATCTTTATAGAACTGAAATCCTGCTAAGATTTGTCTTGCTTTTGGTTCGGGTAATCCAACTTCACTTTTAAAATAATCTAGTAGTTGCATTTCGCCATTTGGAAATTCAATAATTTGAGGTAAATATCCTATTTTGACGCTTGGACCTATAAATATAGATCCAGTGGTAGGCAAATTTTGTGTACCAATTATTGTTTTTACAAAAGTGGATTTTCCACTACCATTATTGCCAATTAATGCTACTCTTTCCCCAGAACATATGCTTAAGTTTATATTATTTAAAATAGTTTTTCCATCTGGAACATTAACAGTCAAATCTTCAGCAACGATAATTCTTTTACTTGTTTTTCTTTCTTCATCAAATCCAAGTCGCAATTTTCTTTGTTCTTTTGGTCTGGCAATAGCATTTTTTTTCATTCTCTCAAGTTGTGTTTGTAAAGCATGTGCTCTATCGCATAGAGTTGAACTATTGGTTGCCATACCACGCTCAGAAAAGTATTTAATTTGTTCTTCAAGTCGCCTCATTGCAAGCTGTTGATCTTTATATTCTGCCATTTGTTTTTCAAAATCATGTTCTTTTTCTTGAATATAGCCAGAATAATTTGTGTTATAGACTTTTGCTATTCCATTGTCAAGTGCAAGAATTTTATTAGACATTCTGTCAAGGAAATATCTGTCGTGAGAAACGATCACTGTTGCCCCTTTAAAAGACTTAATGTAGTTTTCAAGCCATTCAATTCTACTTATATCCAAATGATTTGTTGGTTCATCAAGCAAGAAAAGGTCGGGTTTTATAAGCAAGGCTTTTGCAAGTTGAACTAATGTTTTTTCTCCTCCACTCAAGTCATCATACTTCTGATTCAATAAATTTTTATCGACTTTTAAACCCTCGACGATAGTATCAATATTAACATCAATATCATAGCCACCAGCAATAGAAAATTTTTCCAATAGATTGCAATATTTTTCCATAACCCGATTATATTCATCTTCTGGTAAATTTTCTGTCATTTTCTCTTGTAAAAAAGAAAGTCGTTTTTCCATTTCATTTAATTGCACAAAAGCACTACGAAGAATTTCATACACAGTTCGGCTGTCTTTTTTGCTGGAACCAGTTTGGTCAAGATATGCAACATTTGCTCCTTTTTTTATATTTATATTTCCAGAATCAATTTTTTCAAGCCCAGCAATCATCTTGAGAAGTGTGGATTTTCCACAACCGTTTGGACCTACTATAGAAATTGATTCTCCTTCATTTAATGAAAAAGATAAGTTATCAAAAAGTTGCCCAAAACCGAAGTTTTTAGAAATTTTATCAACATTTAATATAAGCATTTAAAGAACCTCTTAACTTAAGAGAAGTATAACATTTTTCTTTATTTTGTCAATAAACTGTATATTATTGCAATGTTAAAATCTCTAATCGCTAGATTTTTAATGATTGTTTTTTTGATATTCGTAGCTAGATTTACACATATCTTCTAGATTTCGTGTTGCCTTGAAACCAAGTTCGTTTTCAGCCTTTTTTGGTGAGGCATAACATATGGCGATATCTCCTGGACGTCTGGATACAAATTCATACTTTACCAGATTTCCATTCACTTTGTTGAAAGTGTTGACTATGTCCAAAACGCTGTAGCCAACTCCCGTGCCTAGGTTATATATTTTTAATCCAACATCGCCATCTGTTAATTTTTCCAAAGCCTTTGCATGTCCTATTGCAAGGTCCACAACGTGGATATAGTCGCGTACACCGGTACCATCTTTGGTATTGTAATCATTGCCAAATATTTTCAAGTGATCAAACTCACCGACGGCGACTTTGCATATGTAGGGCATAAGGTTGTTTGGTATTCCATTTGGATCTTCACCAATCAGCCCACTTTCGTGAGCACCAATTGGATTGAAATACCTAAGTATGATTACATTAAAATCTGGATGTGCAGTTTGATAGTCTTTCAAAATCTCTTCATTAAACAGTTTTGTTCTTCCATATGGATTTGATGCACCCAAGGGAGAATCTTCATAAAGAGGCATTATTTCTGAAACGGCATAAACGGTTGCAGAAGAACTGTAAATAAAGTTTTTGCAGTTATATTTTTCCATTACGTTTAATAAACTCAGTGTGGAGCCAATGTTATTTTTATAATATTTCAAAGGTTCAAGACAACTCTCTCCAACTGCCTTAAATCCGGCAAAATGTATTATCGCTTCAATATCTTTATTTTCTTCAAAAATTTCTTGCAAGGCATGTTGATCACAAACGTCTTTTTGATAAAATTTCGGAAGTATTCCGGTTATTAACTCAATCTTATTCAAAACTTCGATTTTTGAATTGGATAGATTATCAACAATTACTACTTCATATCCATTTTGAATCAATTCAACGGCAGTATGTGAACCAATATATCCAAGTCCACCAGTTAATAATATTTTCATACTTTCCTCCTTATTTATCTTTTATTCCACTTCGTAGCCATGCGTGCTAATTGCGTTTTTTATTGAATCAATGTCAACATCTCTGTCAACTGTAATGGTGACTTGCCCCTTTGTATGATCGGCATTTGCATCTACAACTCCTTGGATTTGTTTGACACTATTTTCAACAGTATTTTCACAGTGAGCACACATCATTCCTTTGACGGATAGTGTTATTGTTTTCATATAATTCTCCTTTTTTATCAATTTAATATTTTTAAATTTGCTATCAATTTTTTTGTGAGATGGTTTATATATGTTCAAAAGGTTGAGCCTCAGGGCATTTAGAACAACGCACACACTGGACAAGCTCATCGCAAGTGCTCCATACATTGGACTTAATTCCCATCCAAAAATTGGTATAAAAACTCCAGCAGCAAGTGGTATTCCAATAATATTGTAAATAAATGCCCAAAATAGATTTTCATATATATTTATCAGTGTGCCTTTTGCCAATTTAAATGCAGCACACACATCTTTAAGATCATTTTTCTCTAAAACTATGTCAGCACTCTCAATTGCAATGTCTGTTCCCGCTCCAATCGCAATTCCAACATCGGCTCGGGTAAGGGCAGGGGCATCGTTTATTCCATCACCAACCATAGCAACTTTTCCATATTTTTGTAAAGTTTTTATTATATTTTCTTTTTCATCAGGTAATACTTCTGCCACCACTTCGCAAACTCCAACATCTTTTGCAATTTTGTTTGCTGTTGCCCAGTTATCTCCAGTCAGCATCACCACATAAAGGCCCATATCTTTTAACATTTTTATTGCATCTTTGCTTGTTTGTCGCACTGTGTCACTGACTGCAATTACACCCAAAAACTTGTTGTCGAAACAAAAATATATGGGTGTCTTGCCGACATTTGACATTTTTGTTGCGTTTTTTAATATATTTTGTGGTATTTTAACATAATTTTCCACAAAATTTTTATTTCCACAAAGTGCAGGTTTTTTGTCTATGTTGGCAAGAGTTCCTTTCCCGGGCAATTCTTTAAAGTCAGTTATTTCTAAATTTGAAGAAGAATTTCTGGATAGGTGAGAGGTTATCGCTTTGGCTATTGGATGGTTGCTTTTGCTTTCTAAAAGATATGCAATTTCAAATAGTTTTTGCTCATCAATATCTTCATTTAGGATGATATCACAAACACTCATCTTTCCAGTTGTTATTGTTCCAGTTTTGTCAAGCACAACAATCTGAGTTTTGCTGGCTATTTCCAGTGCTTTTGAAGTTTTGAATAATATGTTGTTCTTTGCACCTTTGCCACTTCCCACCATGATTGCCACCGGTGTTGCAAGTCCAAGCGCACATGGGCATGAAATTACCAAAACAGAAATGGCACGTGCGAGTACATAACCCACGGTTTGGCCAACTGCCAGCCAAACTATCAGTGTTACCAAAGATATACCAAGCACCACAGGTACAAATATTCCTGCGACTTTGTCGGCAACTCTTGCAACAGGTGCTTTTGTTGCAGTGGCATCACTTACCATCTGTACGATTTTGGAAAGAAAAGTGTCTTTACCCACTTTTGTGGCTTCGCAAACAATGGTGCCATTCAAGTTTATTGTTCCAGCAAAAACATTTGAGTTCTCATTTTTATAAACAGGCAAACTTTCTCCCGTTAGAGCGGACTCATCAACAGAGGAATTTCCACTGGTCACGGTTGCATCAACGGCAATACTTTCTCCCGGTTTAACAACAAATCTATCTCCAAGCTTTATGTCCTGTACATCAATTTCTACTTCATTGCCTTCTTTATCAATTAATCTTGCAGTCTTTGGTGCGAGTTTTATCAAACTCTTAATTGCATTTGTAGTTTTTCCTTTACTGTAACTTTCAAGTGTTTTGCCTAAGGTAATTAAAGTCACTATCATTGCACTTGATTCAAAATACAACTCGTTGTAAAAATTTTGAACTTGTATTGGATTGTTCAAAAATGCAAAATAGGACATAACGATCAGCATAATTAGACTATACAAATATGCAACGCCACAGCCAAGGCCGACCAAAGTATACATATTTAAATTCTTTTTGAAAATTCCTTTAAAGCCATCAATAAAAATTTGTGAATTGATTATCAAAATGATGCTTGTAAGTATAAGTTGAATAATTCCAATTCCAACATAGTTATTGTCCAAAAAATAGGGAAGAGGGAAACCCCACATGTTGTAGCCCATGGTAATGTACAGAAGTACCACCAAAATTACAGCAGAAAAAATTATGCGAAAAAGATAAGGTTTTATTTCGCTATTTTCGTTTTCAACATTTTCAGTTGTTTTCTTTCCATGTTTTTTCGCCATGTAGCCCGCATTTTTAACGGCTGAGATGATGTCGCTCTCTTTCGCATTGCCTTCCACAACCATGCTGTTTGTCAAAAGATTGACGGAGCAAGACTCAACTCCATTTAAATTTCTTACAGCTTTTTCAACTTTTGCACTACATGCAGCACATGTCATTCCCTTTATGTCATATTTGTCCATTTTTTTATTCCTTTAAATCACGCCAAGATTTCATGTGATGAATTGAAACACCAAATTTGTCGGGAAGTTTTTGCTTAACTATTTCAAGTTGCTGATTCATATAGTTTTTGCCTTCTTCATAATAAGTTACAATTTCTGTTTCGCTAGAAGCACTTGTTTCTGCTCCCAAAACAACTTGTTTGTTTACACTTGTGGCATATTCTATCTCCTCTTTTGAAACATCAAGCATTGCAGTCGCGCTGTCACGATAACTCATCAAAAAAACACAATCTGCGACATCAATCATATGTGCATATGCCGGTTTTGTTATATTGTTGTATGTTATACTGTCGTCAAGCCAAAATGGTATGTCATAGTCAAAGAAGATATTTGGATATTTTTTATCCAAGGTATTTGCAAGGTCAATAAGATTATATATGTATTGTTGTCTATTTTGGTCAAAATCATCAAATTGATGTGGCTCAATGTCGAGATGTATCCCACTGTAAATATTGTCATTTGCATTGTTGAATTGTATGTAACTATCAACCTTTTCCTCAAGTTTGGTCATGTCCAAAAGCCATTCTTTCTCACCGATAAGCCAATAGACATCTATACCTTTTTGTGTTGCATCCAAAACAAATTGAGTATTTTCAAAATTTTCATCACAAAAGTATATTTCGTTTATATTGTTTGAAACTGCAAAATCCAAATATGATTGATCCAAATCATTATTCCACCACCAAACGCCAAATATTGATGTTGAAACTCTTTGTTTTTCAAAACATCCACACAAACTAAATGCAACAATGGCACATAGCACAACACTTAAAAATTTTTTCATGTGTATATTATACATTTTTATAAAAAAATTTCAAAATGGTTTTGTTTGACATTTTTTTTGTAATTTGCTAGCATCAATAAAAAAAGGAGTGAATTATGGAACAAACAAATATGCCATGTATTGGCGATCCAGCCCCAGCATTTAGGGCAAATACAACGCAAGGGGAGATAAATTTTCCTCAGGACTATAAGGGAAAATGGGTAATTTTATTTTCTCATCCTGCAGACTTTACACCTGTTTGCACCACAGAATTTATGACTTTTGCATATATGATGGGTGAATTCAAAGCGCTTAATACTGAACTTGTTGGACTTAGTGTGGATTCAATCTATTCTCACATCGCTTGGCTTCGCAAAATTCAAGAACTTGAATGGAATGGTAAAAATCATCTTGAAGTTAAATTCCCTTTGATAGAAGATATCAAGATGGAGATTGCAAACAAATATGGAATGATTCAACCAAATCAATCAACGACACAAGCAGTTAGGGCTGTGTTTATCATTGACCCAAAGGGTATAATCAGGACAATACTATATTATCCAATTTCAACGGGAAGAAATTTTGATGAAATCAAGCGTATTATTTTAGCATTGCAAAAAGCAGATCGTGACGCAGTGGCAACACCAGCAGACTGGAGACCAGGTGATGACGTAATTGTACCAACGGCAGGTTCATGTGGTGTTGCTAAGGCACGAGTTGAAGCAAATGATCCAAACATGTACTGTTTAGATTGGTTCTTATGCTTTAAAAAAGAAAAATAAAAAGTTTTCCTTCGGGAAAATTTTTTTATGCCTAAATTTGACAAACAAGACTTGGAAAAACATTTTCTAATTTATCTATTTTTGCGCTAATTCTAAGTTTTTGTGGTAGTTTATCAGTTATTGCAACTGCTTTGATTTTTTTGGTTGGTATAGTTGTTATCATCGTGACGGTTGGTATTATTTTTATTACAATTCCCAATTATTTTGAAAATTTAATGTCAGTTGTGGATACTTCCTCTCAGATTACTAATTTTTTCATGGATAATTTTTATATTTTTGCCTCCATTGCGATTTTAGGAGCAGTCATTTCATTGGTGCTTTTACTTTTGGATAGACAAAAAAAGCATACAGCTCGAATTGTAGTTTCTTCTGTAGTAATTGCACTTTCCATAGTCTCAATCATTGTTATGGCTTTGGGGGGGTGGGTAAATGAAAACTATCAAGTTAAAGCTAGTTGGTCTAAATTCAAAGTTTGATCCCCAACATAATAATTGATGGCCAACCTGTGAAATGCAAAAAAAAATGAGTTTGGTTCTTTTGAAGTAGACTATCAGACAGACAAAGAGGAAGTTGAATTGGATATTTCAAGAGAATTGGAATTAAAAGCAAAACTATGGTGGCTCTACGCACTTATTTCGTTTTTTGTTAGTTTATTTGGCATTTTTGAACCTTTTTATGATAGAAAGTGTATCACGCTTGATTGTTTGTATAAAATCAAGCTCAAGGATATCAATGAGACAAAAGTTAAATTTAATACATTGTCATCACAAGGCAGAGCTGTTGAAATTGAAACAGAAAACCAATATGAAGAACTAAAAAATGAATATCACGTTGATAAAATCGCAAAACGAAGATGGATTGCATTGCTTGTAATTAAAATTGTTATCTGGATTGGCCTTGGCATCTTAGTTGGCTATTTTATCTCAAAAATTTAAGGAGGAATTATGAAAGTATTTATAAAAAACAAAATTTGGTCAATTGGTGGTGGCTCGCAAGTTCTAAATGAAGAAAAACAACCAGTGTTCAAGGTAAAGGCAGGCCTTTTAGCATCACACATGTCAAATATGTTTGTGATACTCAGGGTAAAAGGCTTTTAAAATTCGCAATAAGTGGTTTAATTGGTTTGTGCACAAGGCATATATCTATGATGCAAATAAAACCAAAATAGCGACGGTCAAAGACAAATGGTTAAACACGAACCAAGAATATTTTGTGCTTGGCTATAAAGACGAAATAAAGATTCAAGGTAAATTTTTTGGATTATCCACACAAATATTACGAAATGGCGAAGTTATAGGTACGATAACAAGGCAAATTACTTTTATAAATGACGCATTTGAACTTGATGCCAATGAAGAAGATATTCCATTTTTGATTGCTCTTGTTATTGCAATCGATAACATAACTGACAAAAAGCATAAAAGATAATAAGATATAGGAGACACAAAATCTCCTTTATTTTATTAATATGGCTAACCAAAGTATTTTTTTGCATTACTATTGATTTTTGACGCTGAATTTGGTATTATGTTAACATGAAAAAATACATAAGAAAAAGTTTTTATTTGTTTGTTATTTTATCGGCTATTTTACTAGCCGGTATATCATTTCAAGGTGCACAAGTTTCGGCATCCATTGCTGTATACGCAGACCAAGACGTTGAGACTATGACAAACAATGTCCTCTTTGTTAATTTTTCGGGAGAGGAGGACATAACTGAAATACCGATGTATCAAAATAGTTACACAACTTTTGATACTTTATTTAATGTCGGAGATACTTCAGTAAAAAATTATTATTATCTAAATAGCAATGGTAACCTCAATGTAGACTCTCAAATATTTACCGAAAACCAAGAAGATATTTTAGTGTTTACTGCGAGTCAACCAAGAACATATTATTTGCCATATATTTTGCAGGTCAATGGTACATATCAAAAAAATGCAGACGGCTATTTTGATTATATGTTAGTCAGAGCCACGACGACTTCAGCAGAAAGTGCCTTAAGAGTGCCTTATTCGGCTTCCTTCTTCGATAGATGTGAAGTAATCGCAAATGTCTATGAAGCTAAAGGTGGTGTGGCTAGTGATAACAATATGCAAGATGGAATAATTTCACTGGACTATGCTCAGGCACTAGAAAATAGCAATTCAAATTATTACATTATTGAAAGTCCACAAAGGCGATTAAGAGAATATGAACTGGTAAGCGAGATATATAGCATGGCATCGGAGAATGTGGTAATTGAAAATAGCGATAACAACAATGATGGTTTTCTTGACGTTTTATCTATTGCTGTGCTGAAAACGGACAGTTCAAGTCAATATTACATTGAATGGAGTACTTTGCTTTGGGCACATCAAACCACATTAAATGCAATTCACAGCAATTTTATTAACTACAATAAAACACAGCAACAAATGATCCAGCTCATGATTGCGGATGGTGTGGACGAGCAGGAGGCCACAAGACAGGCTCAATATATTTACAATCGAGTCCAAGTGGACGGATTGGCATTTAATACAGTCAATTTTTCAAGTTATGACATAGAAAACATTAACACTCAAAATACATGGGATTATTTTGTTCGAGACAACTCCACATTCATACATGAATTTGGTCACGTGCTTGGACTTAGAGATTTGTATCTGGGCAGTGGTGACGCAACTTCAGTTGGGAGTTGGAGCCACATGTGCAATAGTGTATCAAAAAGTTCTTTCTTTACTTCCTATGAAAGAGAGAAGTTGGGATGGTTAGATGAGGATAACATAGTTGAGATAACAAAAGAGGGTGAGTATGCACTTCAATATGTCAAAGGAATTGATAATGACAATGTTGTGGCATACAAGATTGTAGATCCCCAAAAGTCAAGTAGAAGTATATACATTGAATATCGTCAAACACAAGGATACTTTGACTCACAATGTGGCAGGGCTGGGCTGTTGGTTTATGTTGTGGACACCCAGTATAACGGAAATCGAAACACAGATTCTCATGGGAATCCATTATATGAAATCTATGTTCAACGCAATTTAGGAGAAACTGTTTTCAATGCCTCTGTTCAACAAGGCGAGACACTGGATAATATAATCTTTGGAATAGAAAATGAAAATATAAATTCTGGTATTGTTGTAGAAGTTATTTTTGCCGGAGATGATAATGTTATCTTCCAAGTCCAAGGAGGAAATTTATTGCCTCAAGATAGCTATACATTAGCGGATTTTAATAATAATGTGTTGCTATACAACAAACTTATGGAAAACCTTCCAAAAGGTCAGCAAACACTCAATAGACAAAGTTTTGTTGATGCACTATATCTTGATTTGAATGGCATCAACTTATCAGATTTGTCGTTTTTGGGACTATTTGATCTTTCCAGCATTGAATATATAAATTTGTCAGACAATGATTTAACCAATGAAGATCTCACAATTTTGAGCCAGTACGTGCAAAATTTAAATACTCTAAAAAAAGTATATTTATTTGCAAACAATTTTGATGCAACCACTTTGCAAGAATATGACTCGAAATTTGTTTTTGGTGCCTTTTTGGACATGAATACAACAGAATATTTCACCAGTGTAAATATGCCACTTTTGCTAAGGCAAGATGACGGAATTGATATACGACTAAATGGTCAATTATTACAAAGTAACGATGCAATTCAAAGTATCACACTTGAGGGTGGATATTACTATATAAGGATTTCTTTTTCAGGTGAAGTGGCAAACTATTTTAACAACAACATAAGCCTTAATTTTAATGTCATTGACATCACATCCAAATATCCATCGGAGGCTGAAAGTTATAAAATATATATTGCCGATGATCTTCCTGATATAACACAATTTATTGAAGTTATTGGTGCAGAAACATATCAATTTTCATTTATTTATGAATATCCTCAGCTTACTTATGGAAATGGTAACTTTGAGGTAATAGTAAAATACAATAATCAAACAGTAAAAACAATAAAAATTTATTACTTTGCCTTTGAAAAACCACAGGTTGAATTTGTGGGCGGAGAAACTGAGTATGTGGAATTTAATACCACATATGAAGATAAAGGCATCATGGTGTATGAAGACGGCGAACAAGTTGATTACACTTTGAGTTCGTCAGGAGAAATGTCTACATATTACATAAAGTTTATATATTTTGGTGGAATATTTGACTCAGAAAACCCAGTTTTGCAAAATGGCGAATATGTGGATGTTGTTGACACAAGCTTGAATGGAAATTATATCATTTGCTATTCATTAACCAATAAATATGGTGCACAATTTGATTTCTACAAACAGGTTATTGTGACTGAAGAAATGCTCGAGGAAAGTTTATTTGATGAAAAACTTTATACAGTATTAACAGGCCTATTAAACTCAAATCAAATTCTTAAAACGTCATTTTTAAATACAACTTTTGTAGACTTGTCTAATAACTCTTTAACATCAATCAAAGGTCTTGAACATTTGGACTTTAGTGAGGATACTGTCATAGATTTAACAAGCAACAATCTTTCAAATATTGATGAGTTAGAAAACTTGTTAAATACAAAAGATGTGACCGTGTATGCGATGTTTAACAGATTTCAAAAATCCAACGTTTTGGCTTTTGATAGTATAAGAAAAGAGAACTGTGTGTTTGGTATACAAAATTTACTTTCAGTCAAATTGACTGAGTTAGGAAATAATTTTGATATAATCATGGGTGAAATCTTTGACGATTTCTCAAAATTCAACATGAGCTTGAGTTTTGAAAATGCAAAAATTGATTATGTCAATAACACAATTTCTTTGCAAGAAGCAGGTGAATATGTTTGCTCATTTACTTACGACAATGCTATCAGAAGCAAAAATGTATCGCTTATAAAACTGGCTATGAATGAAAACAGTATTGTTAAATCATATAATGAACTGCTAACAATTGACAACACATTGTTAAATGTTGAGGGAGTTGAAAAAACAAAATTAAACATCATAAGCGACCAAGCAAATTATGATTTAACGAAAATTGGGAACTACGAAATTAAAGTGTATGTAGAATATCTCGGCGAGATAATGACTTTGAACCTAAATGTTGAAGTGGTCGATGACATAAAACCAACTATAAGTTTGGATGGTGATTTAGATGTATATGTCAATTCGCTTAGCATGTATGAACAATATTATAAAGATGACATAATTACTGCATATGATGATTATGATAAACAATTGTCCTACTCAGTAATAGGTGAAGTTAAAAACGAATATGGTATCTACGAGTTGACGTACACAGCCAGTGATTCAAGTGGCAATTCAGCACAATTGAAAAGAATTGTGCACATTGGAAATGTCACTTTAACGGAGCAACAAGGTGATATTGAATATAACACAAGGTTTAATTTAGAGTTCAATACAAATGTATTTCAATTGTTTGACTTTAATATTTCATATAAAATTGACAGCGAACCTGTAGGTTCAAGTTATAATGGGCTTTTATTGAAAAAGTTTGGTGAAAATTTAATAGATGTTACATTAACACATAAATTAAACAACGACCTTGTAATAAATCTACAATACTTGGCTAATGTGACGGATACTCAAACTCCGACCATTGAACTTGTTGGAAGTGAACAAACAAATATTAAAATAGATCAACCATATATTGAAAATGGAATAATTTGCCAAGATAATAGCATAGATGGTTACGTTGGCATTGAAGATAATGTCTTGGATATATCAATAAATTATTTCAAGCTAGATGAAACTTCAAATGTCTATGTCGAAATACCTGAAATTAACACCTCAATCGCTGGTGATTATAAGATTGAATATACTGTAAAAGACAGTCATCAAAACACATCAGTTGCAAACAGGTACCTAACTGTTGAGTACTATCCAATCACCATGGCTCAAATTGATGCAACTCAAATGAATATAAGATATCAAGTGGGTGACTCTGTTTCTATCACATTGGATATATTAGATGAAAATAAAACAAATCCAAATCCAATCGTTTACTGGTATGTCAATGACGAATTATTTCAAACAACTTACGGAACGTCAGCACAATTTAGTTTTGATGAAAAAGGTGAATATAATATTACTGCATATGTTTCAGACAACATGATTGGAACGCAAACAGTCACCATTTCAGTGTATGAAAAAAATGAAGCTGAAAATGTGTTTATGATAATTGGTATAGTTGCCGCTGTGTTTGTGGTTTTATGCTTTGCAGGTTATTTCATTTCCGTATATGCAAAAAGAAACTTTTATTGATAATAAAGGAATTCAATATGAAGCAAACAATTACCAAAAATTTGATTTTAAATTATCAAGATGGGCTGGATGATTTTGTAAATACTTCCATAAATATTGTTGATGAAAAAACACCTTTAATTAAAGAAATATTTGAATGCAACGACATTTGTGTGGGACAATTAAAGGCTTCTTTCTTTACAGATAGAAATGACTTTGTAAATTATATTAGTTCAATTTCTGGAGGACATACGCCTCCAAGTTGGGCGACTGGATGCTTTTACAATGGTGAGATACAAACCCTGATAGATTTAAATAAAAAAGAAAATTTAGAATATCAAACTCATACCTTAATACATGAAATAGTCCATTTGTACTTCAACAAACTAATTTACAACAAGTATGAAATTGATAGAATCAGATGGTTTGATGAAAGTTATGCATGTTATATAGATGGACATATTGAAAATATAAAAATAGAAAATTTAAAGGAAATTTGTGTTAAATTAAAATCTCTTAACGATTTTGATATGAATACTTTGGATAATATAAAAAATGTTAGGACAAATAACTATAATGGCTATGATATGTTTTTAACTGTTGGTAAATATATATTTGAAAATAATCTAGAGAAAAAATATTTAAAAATTCTTAAAAATAATCCCAAAAAAATTAGGAAAATTGGCTTAAAAATATTATCGAAAGCAATTTCATATGTGGAGAATTTAAATTAAAATACATTAAGAATAAAATTAAAAAATACATAATAGTGAATTATTTATGATTTATTACAGAAAAGCAACTTTGGATGATCTTGAAAAAATTTGGAATAAAGATATTCAAAATAATTTGGAAGATAAAAGATATTTAAAATGGAAGCACGAATTTATTGAGGCAAATAAATTAGAAAATATCATCACTTTTGTAATTGTAAATGATGATGATCCAATTGGACAAGGCTCTATTGTATTAAATAAAAATAATATTAATGTAGAATGCAGAGATTTACTTTGTGATGGGAAAGAGAGGGCATATATCTCTACTTTGAGGATAGACAAACCTTTTGAAGGGCAGGGTCATATATCTAAACTTGTAAAGATGATAGAAAGTTTTGCAAAAGATAAAAATATAAAAATTTTAACAATAGGTGCTGAAGCAAAAGAAAGTCGAAATCTTGCAATATATCTACATTTTGGCTATACAAAATTTATTACAAGTGTTTGCGAAGATGGAGACCTTATTTTGTACTACGGAAAAGAAATTTAAAAATAAAATATTTAAAATTGCAACCAAATTCGGTTAATAACCTAATTTAGTCGCAATTTTTTTGTTCTGACTCAGAAAGATTTGGAGATGTAACCATTTTATCATATAATTTTGTTGTTATTGAAATAGACAAGTATAATCTTAACAATGTTTAAAAAATTTTAGGAGACGAATAATGCAACATATAGCATTTTAAAGCAACCATTTTTTGACATGGTGCTTTCTGGTGAAAAGACAATTGAAAGTAGATGGAGTATGAATAAAGTTGCACCTTTTGGAAAAGTAAACATTGGAGATGAAATTTTGCTAAAACAAACCGGCAAAGATGTGACTGCTACCGCTATTGTTAAAGATGTAAAATATTATGAACTTACACCAAAAATCGTTGAAGAAATACGGCTATGTTATGGCAAACAAATTGGAATCGACAAATTTGAAGATTGGGAGTCAACTTTGCATAAAAAATATTGCACTCTTATATGGCTTAGTGATGTAAAAAAAATGCACCTATTAAAGTTAAACGAAGCAATGGTGCTGGTTGGTTGATTGTAAGATAACAATATTTTAAACGAAACGAAGTTATATTCATTAAATATTAAGAGTCCTGACTCTTAATCAGAGATAAAAAAAGAGAGCATATTCTCTCCACAAAATTCTTGGTGGACCACCAGGGACTCGAACCCTGGACCCACTGATTAAGAGGTGCCTTTGGAACTTCTTTTTTTATGTCTTTTTATTCCAGTAAATCCCCTTTAACCCCTTATTTTCTCTACCAAAATCGTGTTATTCAAGTTTATCCCTTAACTTATAAATTTGTCTAAAATTATTTCAGTTTTTGCAGTTTTCTTTTAGACATTTATAAAAACAATATATTAATAGTGTTTTATACTCTTATTTGTTTGACTTTTTTGATATAATATTATAAAATAATGTTAACATTTGGAGGATGATATGCAAAATTCACATACCACCCCACTTCTTAGAAATGACTTAAAAGAATTTTTAATTAGGTTAGGTAAGATTTTTTCTAACATTTCAATATTAGCTTTATTATTGTGTTTTAGCGGAATTTTATCTTTTGTTGCGACTGCATTTATTTTGCTTATAGGTTTGGTTGTCATTATTTTATCTATTGGGACCATATTTGTCATTGTTCCCAATTATTTTGATATATTAATGTCAACATCTGAAGTATCTTTAAAGATTTCTGCTTTCTTTTTAGAAAATTTTTATATATTTGCCTCTATTGCTATTATAGGAGCAATCCTTTCACTTGTGCTTCTGCTTTTAGATAAGAGAACAAAACATATAGGTAGAATAGTTATATCTTCTATTGTAATTGCAATTGTGATTATTGCTATAATAGTTGTTGCAACGGAGGTGATATAATGAATTCGGTGAAATTAAAATTGGTTGGAATCAATTCAAAACTTATTCCTAATATTTTTATTGATGACCAATATGTAAAATGTAAGAAAAACGAATTTGGCTCTTACGAAACAGATTTTCAAACAGAAAAAAATGAAATTAAAATAGCTTTTTCAAGAGAGTTAGAGTTGAAATCTAAACTCTGGTGGTTATATGCAATATTATCATTTATAGTAAGTGTTTTTGGAATTTTTAACCCACCTTATGATAGAAAATGTATTTCAATGGATTGTTCTTTTATAGTTAAATTAAAAGATGTAAATAATATTAATATAAAATTTAATTCCTTATCTTCAAGTGGCAGAGCTGTTGAAGTAGAAACGGAAACAAGTTTTGAAGAAATAAAAAATGAATATACAGTTGATAAAATAGCTAAAAGAAGATGGATAATACTGCTCATAGCCAGAATTTTGGCTTGGATAGGAATTGCTATTTTATTAGGTTGGCTAATTGCAAATCAAATTGATTAGGGAGGGATTTATGAAAGTATATATAAAGAACAAATTTTGGTCTATTGGTGGAGGTTCATCGGTTGTAAATGAAAACAAAGAAGATGTTTTTAAGGTAAAAGGTCGTGCATTTAGCATAACTCGTGTAAAATATGTTTGCGACTTAGAAGGGAATAGACTTTTTAAGGTTAGAAATAAATGGTTTAATTGGTTTATTCATAAAGCGTATATCTATGATTCAAATAAACATAAGATCGCCACAGTGAAAGACAAATGGTTTAATGTAAATCAAGAATATTTTGTTATGGGTTATAAAGATGAAATTAAAATTCAAGGAAAATTTTTTGGTTTAACAACTCAAATTCTAAAAAATGGTGAAGTTATTGGTACAATAAGAAGACAAATCACCTTTATCAATGATGCCTTTGAACTTGAAGCGAATGAACAAGACATGCCTTTCTTAATTGCTCTCGTTATTGCTATAGACAACATTACTGATAAAAAAAGAACATTATAGAAGGAAGATTTATGAAAAAGAAAATTTTAAGTTTTTGTCTGGCATTTGCCGTATTGTTCCTGCAATATTTTTGTTGTCGGCTTGTGGTGGTGGCAATGACACACCTAAAAAAGATAGGACAAACACTGCTGAAATAGTTAGTGTTTATCAAGATTATGGAGCAAGCCTTTATGTCGAAATGACAGGATTTGAACACGATGAATATGAACTCACTGGTTCTTCTCGTCATAATTTAACTCTTGAATTGTCAATAAATAATGGAGAATGGTTTGAATGTGAACCAGTACAAGTTTTTTATGATGAAAGTGGCAAGGGTGTTTATCAAATACTATCTGCCACATATAACTATGGAGATAGTGAAGTTAGTTCTTTCACAACAATGATGACAGCTCAAAATGTAGAGCCGGGAAAAATTTCTATATCTGCTCGTATTCCAGAATCAAACACATACAACGCAAGTGCAGGCACATCTCCTACCACCTACACATTAAAATCAAAAATTCAAACAATTGATGATAAGATAGGTGCGGGACTTTATGGATTTGGTTCTCAAGGAACGTCAAATAGCCCTGAAGAAGAAAAATTTGTTTTTTATCAAGATTCTTCAAATCCATATAACTTAAAAGTAGGAAAATTTTATTCACAAGCAAATGAAAGCGGTGAAAGTATTAGCTATGACCGTTTTGTAAGAGAATTAACAGCGGAAGAAGAAACTCAATTTTCTGAATTCGATTTGGAATATAAAGTTGTTAATTATACTCCAAAATATATAACAAATGTCGAAGGCAGTGAAGATGAAAATATAGCCACTTTGGAAATAACTGGTGATGAAAATGATGCTGTTTATTC
>ERZ1643251.2667-NODE-2667-length-17753-cov-5.821336_pt1 | contig 17753 bp, 19 predicted proteins | sample MGYA00579261_ERZ1643251 | MGnify/ENA primary metagenome ERZ1643251 (study PRJEB29033, sample SAMEA4952267) | chicken gut metagenome | biome: Broiler Chicken; feature: Gastrointestinal Tract; material: Caecum | place: Ireland | collected 2018 | study: Broiler...
CTATGAGGACTTCCATACCTGCTTTGCGGCAGATCCTTCCGATCGGACACAGCTCTATCCCGACGAAATGCAAGTGCTCCGTGTCCTTAAAGAGCGCGGATTGAAACTTGCCGTCATTACCAATAAACCGCAGGACGCCGCCGAAGCCGTTCTCAAAAAGTTCTTTCCCGAAGGTCTGTTCGACTTCATCGGCGGGGATACGGGAATGTTTCCCTGCAAGCCCGATCCGTCCCTTGCGCGCTATGCCGCGCTTACGCTGCACGTCGCTCCCGCCGAATGCGCCTTCGTAGGTGACGGCGAACCGGACGCCCTTGTCGCCCGCAATGCAGGGATGTACGGGATCTCCGTTCTGTGGGGTTATCGCACGCGTGCCCGTCTCGAAGAGGTCGGCGCAACCGTCTTTGCCGACTCTTTCCTCTCGCTCCAAAAAATTCTTGAAAAACTTTGCTGAAAACTATTGATATTCAGTCTTAATTGTGTTATAATACAGATACAGAAAATCTGAAAGGAGATTAGATTTATGAAGAGATGTGCAGTTTGCGGCGAGATCGTCGCGGATGATGTGATGGAGTGCCCCGTTTGCCACGCAAAGAAGTTTGAAGCAATTGAAGAGAAGGCGTTTGCCTGCGAGCACCACGTCGGCGACGGTATCGTTGAGGATAAGGAAGTCATGGAAGGACTTCGTGCGAACTTCACGGGTGAGTGCACCGAGGTCGGTATGTACCTTGCCATGGCACGTGTCGCAGAGCGTGAAGGTTATCCCGAAATCGCAGAGGCTTACAAGCGCTATGCTTATGAGGAAGCAGAGCATGCATCCAAGTTCGCAGAACTTCTGGGCGAAGTTGTGACGGATTCCACGAAGAAGAATCTTGAAATGCGCGCAGCCGCTGAGGCAGGCGCTTGCGAGGGCAAGCTGATGCTTGCTAAGCGTGCAAAAGAGCTCGGTTATGACGCGATTCATGACACTGTTCACGAGATGGCTAAGGATGAGGCTCGCCACGGAGCAGGCTTCAAGGGGCTTCTCAGCAGATATTTCAACAAGTAAAAATTGCTATCCCGCTATATAAGCAGGATGAAAAGAAGGCTGCGCCTTATGGCGCGGCCTTCTTTTGTGTTTTTTCAGTTTTTATGCGCGCAAGTTGTGAAAACTCAAAAGCATTGAAAAGAGCCAAAGGCCGATCGCTCCAATTATTTACAATACGCTTGTTTTCTATAATATGTTTAATACGTTTGCCGTAAAAGATACCCTTATTCAATGATCTTTTTACAATTTCATGACAACTTTATGTAAATTATTTTACAACCATCTGTTAAAATAAAAATGCCATAAAATAATCTGAAAGATGAGAGGATGAACAATATGGGAGAGAAGGCAATGAAAAAAAGATTGGCCGCCGCTGTTATTACGGCAGTTTTCCTCACGGTAATTGGCTTATTGAGTTTTGTTGGCTGTAAACAGAAGGATCCGAAGTATGACGTCGCCATTAAAGTGTCAAATAACTACGGCATGGAATGGGTATTTGAGCCAGGGGTAGACGAACTCTATTATGAGTTTGAATATACGGGCGAAGAAATGACGTTTGGTATCGATGAGTATTATGTCTACGGGCATCCAAATTATGGAGATATGTGGCTTGATAATGGCGGAGCCTCTTTGAATTGGTTTTGGGGCAGTTATATGTATAAAAGCTTGGATGGAACATACAGCGATACAAGAATCATTAAGAATCGAGGAGATTATTCGATAGTGTACATGACTGAAAACTCTTCATGGAATGATCGAAGTATATGCCTCTATATCACGGTAAAATAAAAAGAGGAAGAAATATGAAAACAAGAAAGCCTGTTGTTGCTGTCATTGCCGCATTGATCCTCACGGTAGTCGGCTTATTGAGTTTTGCTGGTTGTAAACAGAAAGATCCGAAGTATGACGTCGCCATTAAGGTGTCAAACAATTTCGGCATGGAATGGGTATTTGAGCCTGGAGTAGACGAACTTTATTATGAGTTTGAATATACGGGCGAAGAAATGACGTTCGGCATCGATGAGTATTATGTCTACGGTGATCCGCACGGCGGAGACAGGTGGCTTGATTGCGCAGGAATAGCTATAAACTGGTTTGACGGCAGTTATTGGTATAGAAGTCCGGAAGGTGAAACAAGTTCGCCAAGAATTATTAAAGAAAGAGGTGAATATTCAATTATATATGGAACCAAAAATTCCTCATGGAATGTAAGAAGTATTATTTTGTATATCACGGTAAAATAAAAAGAGGAAAAAATATGAAAACAAGAAAGCTTGTTGTTGCTGTCATTGCCGCATTGATGCTCACGGTAGTTGGATTATTGGGCCTTGCTGGTTGTAAACAGAAAGATCCGAAGTATGACGTCGCCATCAAGGTGGTAAATAACTACGGCAAGGAATGGGTATTTGAGCCCGGAGTAGACGAACTTTATTATGAGTTTGAATATACGGGCGAAGAAATGACGTTCGGTATCGATGAGTATTATGTTTACGGCGCGCCGCACGGTGGAGACAGGTGGCTTGATTGCGCAGGAGTAGCTATAAGCTGTTTTAAAGGCAGTTATTGGTATAGAAGTCCAGAAGGGGAGACAAGTTCGCCTAGAATTATTAAAGAAAGAGGGGAATATTCGATTCATTATACAACTAACAATTCCTTGTGGAATTACAGAAGTATACGTCTGAATATCACGGTAAAATAAAAAGAGGGAGAAATATGAAAGTAAGAAAGTCTGTTGTTGCCGTTATTGCCGCATTGATCCTCACGGTGGTCGGCTTATTGAGTTTTGCTGGTTGTAAACAGAAAGATCCGAAGTATGACGTCGCCATTAAGGTGTCAAACAATTTCGGCATGGAATGGGTATTTGAGCCTGGAGTAGACGAACTTTATTATGAGTTTGAATATACGGGCGAAGAAATGACGTTCGGCATCGATGAGTATTATGTCTACGGTGATCCGCACGGCGGAGACAGGTGGCTTGATTGCGCAGGTGTAGCTGAAAATTATTTTTGGAGTAGTTATTTATATACGAGTCCGGAAGGAGAATATAGTAATACAAGAATCATCAAAGAGAAAGGTGAGTATTCGATCCATTACGGGACGAAAAATTCATCTTGGAACCATAGAAGTATATATTTATATATTACAGTGAAATAAAAGACGGGAAATTAAAAAACGTCTGGGGAAATTCCCGTCGCGCGGCGGGGATCCATTGATCGGTATTGACAGGCTGTTGCACGGATGAAGTCCATTGACTGGCATTGACAGGCTGTCATGCGGAAGAATCCCATTGATCGTTTTAGAAAGATTATTGCGTGAAAGTGATCGCCTGATTAATTCAGATGGATGTGCTCGGGTTGTTTGTGCGATTGTCTGGAGTATGGGACGCTCTGAAAAATGGAATGTAACATACAAGGCCCCGCGGCGACCGCCGCGGGGCTTTGCAAAAAAATATTGGAGAGTAAAAAACGATTGCGGCTGGGACCGCGCACGTTCTTCGGCGAAATGGTAGGAAGGACGCTTCCGTCCTTCACTCCCCCAAATGCGGAAATCCGCTGCGGACGGTTTTCCCCGTCCACAATGTCATTATATGCATTGCGTGAAAAAAATGCAACCTACTCTTTGAAAAATGCGCTCTATCCGCAAGATTCGCGCAAGTAGAGTTTGTTTTTCACACTCTACTCACGGTAGAGACACGTAAACCCATTGACAACGAGGGATGAATGGGGTATAATACAGGCATGGAAGAAGATATTCTTGCTACCACGATCGGAAAAAACATCATGCGTTTAAGACGCATGGCGAATATGACGCAGCTCGAACTTGCCGAAAAGATCAATTATTCGGATAAATCGGTCTCCAAGTGGGAGCAGGGAAACGGCATTCCCGACGTGCGCATTCTGGTGCAGCTTGCGGACCTGTTTAATGTGTCGGTGGATGATCTCGTGCGCGATGCGCCCGAGACTGCCGTCATGCCGAAAAAGACGCGGCTTCGCAGGCGCATCATCACCATGATCTTGTCGGTGGGACTGTGCTGGCTGGTTGCCGTTGTGTGTTTTGTATTCATCGGCATCGGTGCGCCTCAAATCGCAGATAAATGGCTGACATTTTTGTATGCCGTTCCTGCTTCGGCAATTGTCACGCTTGTCTTTGCCTGTATCTGGCACTATCGCTGGACACGGATCGTATCTATTACGGTGCTCATTTGGACGGTACTCGCCTGTATTCATCTTACCGCGCTGGTGTGCGGCGTGGATATGGAGGCGGTGCCCGTTGTCTATGTCTATCTTATCGGCGTTCCGTTGCAGGTTCTTGCCGTCATCTTCTTTTCGCCCTGGAAGAAGGTGCATTTTTCTATGCACAGGGACAAATCCATAAAGTAACTTTTCGCGCGTACCTTATGTGTCGGGGTACGCGTGTACCATACTATCCCTTGTTTTGCAGGCATAATCAAAAGGTAGGTTTTCGGGAAAATCTGCAATGAAAGCGGAATCTGTATCAACTAAAATCGGTATTATGAAACAAGAATGCCCGAAAAAATGCTTTTTGCGTTGACAAGAATGCCCGTGGAAAAGTGCGTTTACCCTGCAAGCAAGAGTGCCTGAGAAAAGCGCGCATGTCCGGTGAGGGCAAGGGTGCCTGTATGAAGGGAAGTGTAATAAGAAATTTCGGAGGAAACATGAAAATCATTCCTTTGCCCGCGGAGCGGGAAGCGCGTCAGAGGAAAGCGCGCTCTTTAAAGCGTCTTGCCAAGGCATACAATGTCTGTCTTCTGACGCTTGCGATTGTTGCCGTGGCTTGTCTCATCGGCGTATTGGTCGTTGTTATCATGCTGGAAATGGGTGATCCTACGCCCGCACAGACGCAGCTTTACTATATCCTGACGGGCAGTTTTGCAGGCGGCGCCGTATTGTTTGCGGCGGGGTCTTTGTTGTGCGGGAAGCTGTCTCAGGAGGCGACGCTCACGCAGCTTGATTTTGTGGAGCGTTGCAACGGTGAGGCATGTTTCTTTGTCGGTGACGGAACGATCGCGGAGTTTTCGGACGATGCATTGCTCATTCGTTCGGAAACGGACACCGCAAAGCAGAAGATTCGGGTGCCCTATAAGGATATCAAATTCCATTCTGTCTGTACACGGACCAAACCGCAGGAGAAGGGAAAGTGGAGTATTGTGATGGAGATGCCTGCGCGTTACGTCATGAAACGGGGAGATTCTCCGCGCGCGCTCATTGAAACGGACGGAAAAGAGCGGCTCTATCGGACGATAGAGGAGCGCGGACTGACGCTTTTTGGGGAACAGCCTCCGCGCGGGAACGAGCGCAGGGAAAACAAGAAATTTGAACCGCGTGCCCGTTTCCTTCTTCCCGACGAACAGAGGCGGCGCCGTTCGCTTATCTTTGCAGGCGTTGGCGTTGTGCTCATCGTTGCAGGTGCGCTGATTGCTGTATTCTGGAAAGAATTTTTGCTGATCGGGATCATTCTCGGAGTATTCGGACTGTTTTGGTCTATCCGTTCACTGTTCGCCTTTGCCAAGGCAAAGGGTGCGCTTTCCTTCTATGAGGAGGGCATCTATTGGCAGGAGAGCGGCCGAGCTGAGACGGACAGATTTTTTCTCAAGTGGTCGGAGCTGGTGCGCGTAAAGCTTGAGACGGTGGAGGGAAAGCATTATCTTGCCGCGGAATGCGCATACGGGAGCTATCATATTCCCGAGGTCGCAGGCGCATACGATTATCTGAAAGAGTTCCGTCCCGAACTTTGCGAAGCATGAAAAGAGAACTGATCGTGCATGGCGTATATCGCCATTTCAAAGGGAATTTTTACTATGTGGAGGGCGTTGCGCGTCACAGCGAGACGGGAGAAGAGTACGTGATCTACCGTCAGTTGTACGGCGAGCGTACGCTTTGGGTGCGTCCGCTTTCGATGTTTTTGTCCGAAGTCGATCGGGACAAGTACCCCGACGCAAAACAGATCTATCGGTTCGAAGCGGTGAACGTTGAATAAGCGGAGGAAAATCCGCTTGGCGGAGGAAGATAAAAATGCTCTGTGAAAACTGCGGGAAGCATCCTGCGCAGAGATTTGTCAGAAATGTGGACGGGAGAGAGATTGTTGTTCAGCTCTGCCCCGCCTGTTTCCGCATGCTTTACTCCGAAAAACAAAGCGGTACGTTTTCTTCACGTATGGGTGCTGCGGGGAAAGAGGATGCGGCTTGTCCTGTCTGCGGCATGACGTTCGGGGAATTCCGCCGCACGGGGCTTCTCGGGTGCGCGGGTTGCTATGACGCTTTCCGTGAGGAGCTTTGCTCCACGGTGCGCGGCATTCAGGGCAAATTGCGCCATACGGGCAAGCGTCCCGAGATGCGCACAGAGGAGGACTATGACCGCATGCGCGCCTATGTCACGCGCAGAGCGTCCCTGCGGGAACAGCTTGAGGCGGCGATGCGGGAACACGACTATGCTGCGGCGCGTAAATTGCAACAGGAGCTGCGTGCGCTTACCGCGCAGCGGGAGGAAAACGTATGAGCGCTGTACGGGAGAGCTTTGAAAGCGTTGCTGTCTCTACGCGGATGCGGCTGGCGCGCAATTTTGCCGATTATCCGTTCCCCGGCAGACTTTTAAAGGACGCTCATGCGGAAGAGCAGGCAAAGGAGATTGTTCGTCTTATCACGGCGGCACTTTCGGGCGTCGATCAGTTTACGCTTTACGAACTCAAAAATTTATCGGACGAGCGCATGGCGCTCTTGTCCGAGCGCAATCTTATTTCGCGCGATCTCATCCGCAACCGCCGTATTTCATCGGCGCTGATTTCTTCGGACGAGATCATCTCAGTCATGATCAACGAAGAGGACCATGTCCGTGAACAGTACTTCATGCACGGGTTCGACCTTGCGCGGGCATGGGAGCGTATTACGGGACTGGACGACGCCATTTCGGAGTCGGTGCCCTTTGCCTTTGATGAGGAATTCGGATATCTTACGGCATGTCCCACCAACCTCGGAACGGGACTGCGTGCTTCCGTCATGCTCTTTCTGCCTGCGCTTTCGCGGCGGGGCAAGATGGCGCGGGACGTGGTGCCCGAACTTCTTCGGCTGGGACTTACGTCGCGCGGAGCCTACGGCGAAGGAAGCGGCGCGGAGGGTGATCTTTTTCAGGTGAGCAATGAAGTGACGCTGGGCGTTTCAGAGGAGGAGATTCTCTCCATTGTGGGCGACGCGGTTGCATCTATCGTGGAAGAGGAACTTATGGAACGCGCCCGTATGAAGGCGGAAGAGGGGATTGCCCTGCGTGACAAAATATGCCGCGCCTACGGAGTGCTCACGAACTGCCGTCTGCTGGAGGAACATGAATTTTTGCGCCATCTTGCCGATGTTAAACTGGGGCTGGCGCTCGGATATTTCACGGATGAGGGGGAGGACGATGAGTGGATGACAGAGCTTGACGAGCTTGCTGCCACCCTTCGTCCCGCCAATATCAATCGGCTCAACGGGGCGCCGCTGGACAAGCAAGGGCAGGATGCCTACCGCGCGGAATATGCGGGAAAGGCGATCCGCGGCATGCAGCTGAGCATAGAATAAAAGAGGGAATATGGACACTTCATTTTTTTCCGATCATCTGCGTCAGGCGGTCGAGCTCTCTCAGGAAGCGGCGCAGCATTACAATACGGGTTATATCGGCAGCGAGCATCTTTTGCTCGCGATCTTGTGTGTCACGGACAGCACAGCATGCCGACTTTTGACGGAGGCGGGCGTTCGGCTTGAAAAATACCGTGCGATCTTCCGTCGCGGATTGCAGCATGATTCGCCTGCACAGGGATTCACGCCGCGCGCCAAGAAGATTCTGGGGCTTGCGCGCGAACTTTCTCTGCAATCGGAAGATCTGCATCCCATTGCCGGCACCGAGCATGTTCTGATGGCGATGCTCACCGAGGATGATTGCCTTGCTGTCTCCATTCTGGAGAGTCTCGGTGTCAATCTTGCGCAGCTTGTGAAAAAGACGGGCGCGTTCATCAAGCCTTCGCCCGAGGAGGAGCAAATCCCCGATGCCGCAGCGCATACGCACGCGCAGGCATCGCCGCTCAGCGAGGAATTACTCGCCTATGGTACCGATCTCACGCAGAAGGCGCGCGAGGGGAAGGTCGATCCCGTCATCGGACGGCGTAAGGAAATCGAGAAGGTCGTTCAGATTCTGTCGCGGCGCACAAAAAACAATCCCGTGCTCATCGGCGAACCTGGTGTCGGCAAGAGTGCCGTCGTCGAGGGGCTTGCACAGGCGATCGTCGCGGGAAAGGTTCCGGAGCTCCTGCGCGGGAAGACGGTCTTTTCTCTCGACCTCGCGGGGCTCGTCGCGGGCGCGCGCTACCGCGGAGACTTTGAGGAGCGCCTCAAGGGCGTCGTGGATGAGATCCGCGCCAATCAGAATATTATCCTCTTTATCGACGAGATCCATATGATCGTGGGTGCGGGTTCCTCTTCGGACAGCAATATGGACGCGTCCAATATCTTAAAGCCCATGCTTTCGCGCGGGGAATTGCAGACGGTGGGTGCGACCACGCTGGAGGAGTACCGCAAATATATCGAAAAGGATGCCGCGCTTGAACGTCGATTTACACCCGTCAACGTGGCTGAGCCTTCCCTTGAAGACACCATCGCCATTCTGCGAGGAGTCAAGGACAAATACGAGGCGCATCACAACGTCATTATCACCGAAGAGGCAATTGAGGCGGCGGTGCGCCTGTCCGATCGGTACATCACGGACAGATTTTTGCCCGATAAGGCAATCGATCTCATCGACGAAGCGGCGAGCCGTGCACGCCTGAACGCCTATACAGGGCCCGAGGAGTTCCGTGAGGCGGAAGAAAAACTTGCGCGCCTCAAATCGGACCGAGAAAAGGCGGTAAAGTGGAACGATTCCGACCGCGTCGTCCGTCTCGATCGGGAGATTGCCGCGCTCGCCGCTACGGCAGACCGTCAGCGCGAGGCGTGGAACAGACAGCGGCAGTCCACGCACCTTGCCATCGGGAGCGAGGAAGTTGCCGAGATCGTTAGCGGCTGGACGGGAGTGCCTGTCGCGAAGCTCACCGAGGCGGAGAGCGAAAAGCTTCTGCATCTTGAAGAAGAGCTCCACCGCCGCATTGTGGGACAGGACGAGGCGGTCACGGCCGTTGCCAAGGCCATTCGCCGCGCCCGTGCGGGTCTCAAAGACGTGGAAAAGCCCATCGGCTCCTTTATCTTTGTCGGACCTACGGGCGTGGGGAAAACCGATCTTTCCAAGGCGCTTGCCGAGAGTATGTTCGGCGATGAAAAACTGCTTGTACGTCTCGATATGTCCGAGTACATGGAGAAAGCAAGCGTGTCCAAACTCATCGGAGCGCCTCCCGGGTATGTGGGGTATGACGAATCGGGCGGACAACTCACCGAACGGATCCGCCGCAATCCCTATTCGGTCGTCTTGTTCGACGAGATCGAAAAGGCGCACCCCGATGTCTTTAACCTGCTTTTGCAGATTCTCGACGACGGGCGCCTCACGGACAGCCGCGGCAGAGTCGTCTCTTTCAAAAATACCGTCATCATTCTGACGAGCAACGTCGGCGCGCATGAGGTGAAGGAATCTGCGCCGCTCGGCTTTTACTCCGTGGATGCGGGCAGAGAGTACGAGGACATGAAGGGGCGCATTGAAGAGGCGCTCAAAAAACAGTTCAAGCCCGAGTTTTTGAATCGGCTTGACGACATCATCATCTTCCACAAACTGACGCGCGAGGACGCGATGCGCATCTGCGAAAAAATTGTGGCTTCGCTCGTAAAGCGCATGAAAACGCGCGACATCGGACTCAAGGTCAGCCAGCGCGCGCTCTCCCTGCTCGTGGATGAGGGTTACAGCGAAGATTTCGGCGCGCGCCCCTTAAAGCGCGTCGTGCGCCGTCGTATCGAGGACCGTCTCTCCGAAGAGATCTTGCAAGGGCATATCTCGGCGGGTGCAACCGTCATCGTTGACGAAGAGAGCGGCGAATTTACTTTTTCGGAAGAATAAAACGCGCGGGTGCGGGTTTCTGATGCCAAAATGCCTTGGAAATAGCATTTGATGTTGCCTTGAATTCAGGTAACATTGCGAGCGGGCATAACGATTCTCAACTTGAAAAACGGCAAAGAAACGGAATGAAAATCATTTTATATGGGGATGCTTTGAAAAGACAGCGGAAAGCCCTGTAAAATCGTTTTTTTGCGAGATTGAATTGCGGCATGCGGCGCGGCGGTCACTTTTGTGACCGCCGCGCCCATTTTTTATTGCCCATTTTTATTTTGTCAAATTAGTGTATGGAGATATGTGCACATCAGTCGATATATTTTCGATATGTCAAACTATGTTTTGCCGGTGAGTTTGCGATTGTGGAAAGGTGTTATAAAGCGCGCATATGATTGAAATTTTCATAAAAAATCGCCGCCCGAAGGCGGCGATAAAATTACTTTTTCTTCTTTTTGACGAGCACTTCGTAGGGTTTTATGAGTCCTTTTTTGATGAGTGCTTCATCCGTCTGATATTTCATGTGATAATCCATCGGAATGCAACCCGAGATGGTGATGGAGAACTTTGCCGCGAGATCTGCAAGCAGTTCTTTGCAGTACTTGACCATGCGCTTGCTCGTGATGCGGATTTTCATGGGTGTCTCGGTGTAAGTCTTTCTGTCGGAGACATCCTCATAACGGTACTTGCTGTCCTCATAGGCGGAGGGATCGAGTGCAAGGTAGAGGGTCAGAGTTTTTCCGCCCACGTTGAGCTTTGCAATGCGTTCTGCGTGATAGCGGAAGTTTTCGCAGTGACGGCTGAGACGCGTCTTGACGCCCGTCAGCTCGGAAAAAGCGTTCTTGATGTCAGTGTAAAAATCCTGCATCTTCTCGTCCTGGATGAGGCGGGACTTGAAGGAGCGGCGGTAGCGCGTGACGTATTCATATCCCGCGGGTACTTCTTCACGGGCTGCGGAAGCGGCGGCAATTTCTTGCGTTTCGTCTTCCGATTCTTCATCGGCTTCGCCTTCATCTAAGTCCTCGATGGATTCTTCTTCCAATTCGACGTCAGAATCTTCTTGTTCGCTGTCATCGTCTGCAGTTTCGGCAGATTCTTCGGAAAGTGCGCTCGGGACAGGGTTTTCCTCGGTTTCTTCCTGTTCTTTTTGATACTCTTCCAGCTCCCGCTCCTGTTCCTCCAGCCAACGCGCTTCGGCACGGGCGCAGGGCTGCGGCTCCATGCGTTCACAGCGTGCGCAGAAGGTGAAGGAACCGCAAAGATCGTACCCTGCGGCCTCGCTTGCGAGCCACTTGTCTATATCTAGCTCATTTTGGCGCTGTACGAATTTTTCTTCCGTATTCCCTTCCATAAATTCACCCCTTCATTTTGTTTGATTGTATTATAGTATATAATTTTACAAAATGCAAGTACTGTGACATAATTTTTGCAAAAATCATGACAAAAAATGCCCGCCCGTCCGATTTTTCAATCGACTGAATACGGGGAAAATTATAAAACCCGCACGGGTGCGGGTTTTACCGAGCAGTTGTCAATTGTTTGCCGTTAAATTGGAATAAATTCGGAGGGAAGGGAGAAACTTTTCCGTAGGACCGTCCGCTCATTCAGCCCGATTGGCCTGCAGGTGCTCATTTCATGGTGTCAGCTCGGAGAGAGTGCCCGAAAATTTGGCTCGGTCGGTTTTCAGCTGAGACAAGCTATGTCAGCGCAGAAACGCTCCCATCAATTCGCAAGCGCGGGGCAGGAAAAGGTTTGTCTGTGCAGCGTGTGCTTCGTCGAAGAGCTCGGCGCCGTTGCCGCGTTCCTCGTTGCTGCGATAGAGAAGGAAAGGAACGGGGTCGGATGTGTGCGTCTTGCGTGCAATTGGCGTGGGGTGGTCGGGCAGGATCAACATGCAAAAATCCTCGCCTGCGGCGCGGAGCTGATCGGAAATGCGCTTTGCCACGCCGTCGACCTGTTCAATGGAATATACCTTTTTTGCAATATCGCCGTGATGCCCGCACTCGTCGGGTGCCTCCATGTGCACATAGACAAAATCGTTTGCGTCCAGTAGCGTTCTGACTGCGGCGTCTGCCTTGCCGCGGAAGTTGGTGTCCCAGTTTCCCGTTGCGCCATCGACTTCGATGATGTCAAGACCTGCAAGAATGCCGATCCCTTTGACCAGATCAACTGCCGAAATGACGGCGCCGCACTTGCCATAGAGCTCAAAAAACGGGCGCAGGAGCGGCTTTGTGCCTTCTCCCCAGAACCAGACGGAGTTGGCGGGATTCTTGCCTGCCGCTTTGCGGGCAAGGTTGACGGGATGATCTTTTAAGATTTGCTCGGATGTCTTCATCATGGAGAGAAGCTGTTCCCCTATGGTTCCCTTCGGAAGAAAATCTGTAATCGGGCGGTCGGAAATGTCATGGGGCGGGGTGAGGATGCTTCCCGTCTTTTTTTCGTGCATGACGAGACAGTGACGGTAGGCAATGCCTGCATACAGCTCGAAGGGCGGCTTGTCAAATGCCTTTTTCAGGGCTTGTATGAGTTCGTTTGCTTCCTGTGTGGAGATCTCTCCTGCAGAATAGTCGAGCATGGTCTTTTGTTCGTAGGGTTGGTTGTCCGAAAGTGTCACGAGATTGCAGCGATATGTCACGTCGGAATCGGCGAGCGGGATCCCGATGGATGCCGCCTCAAGCGGCGAACGTCCCGTATAGAATTGTTTGGGGTCATATCCCATGACGGAGAGATTGGCGACATCGCTGCCGGGGGCAAAATCCGTCGGAACCGTTCTGACAAGTCCGACGGTGCTCTTTTTTGCCAGTTCGTCAAAGAATGGCGTACGCGCAATCTGCATGCAGTTGCGGTTTTCACGGTCGGCAAGCGGGTATCCCGCCATGCCGTCTCCTAAAATGACAACGTATTTCATCGTGTCTCCTCTATTTGCTCAGGTCCCAGTCGATTGGCGTAATGCCTTGCTTTATTAGATAGTCGTTTGTTTTGGAAAAATGACGGCATCCAAAAAATCCGTTGTATGCAGACAGCGGGGAGGGGTGTGCGCACTCGAGAATGAGATGCTTGCTCTGATCGATCAAGGCTTTCTTTCTGCGCGCGTTGCCGCCCCACAGAAGGAATACAAGGTGATTCTTTTGCTCACTCAAAATGCTGATGACGGCATCTGTAAACCAGCTCCAGCCGCAATTGGCGTGAGAGTTTGCCTGATGTGCGCGTACGGTGAGCGCTGTGTTCATGAGCAGGACGCCCTCTTTTGCCCATTTGGTGAGATCGCCTGATTTTACGATGGGGCACCCAAGATCTTCGTGCAGTTCCTTCATCATGTTCTCCAGCGAGGGCGGCTTCGGAATGCCGTCTTTGACGGAAAAGCACAGTCCGTTTGCCTGCCCTTCGTTGTGATAGGGGTCCTGTCCGAGAAGGACGACCTTCACGTTGGAAAACGGGGTATAGCGGAAACAGTTGAAGATGTCGTACATATCGGGGTAGACAATATGGTGTTTGTATTCGTCGATGAGAAATGTACGAATCTTTTTGTACCGTTCGTCTTCAAAGAGTGGCGCAAGCGGTTCTTTCCAGTCGCCGAGATCGATCATAGTGCCTCCAGAATCGCAAGGTATGCGGTGAGCTCCTTTTTTGCGTCGGCAAGATCATGCTCAAGATAATTGCCGCATTCTTTTTTGGTGCCTCCGGGAATTGTCTCGAGGGTAAGTGCCTTCTGAATCGCCTCTTTCAAAAGGGCAAGCGTTTCTGCATAGGAAAGGTGCAGGGTAAGCAGGTAAAATCCTGTCCTGCAGCCCATCGGACCGAAATAGACGACGTTATCCTTTTCCCGTCCGTTGCGCAGGACAGTGGCAAGAAGATGCTCCACGGTGTGCAGTGCCTTAGGCGAAATATAGTCCCCTGCATTTGGCGTCTTAAAGCGCAGATCGAAGGTCGTGATTCCGTTTTTATCGGTCTGCGCGTAGAGCCCTTTTTGCAGAGTATCGTGATCTTTCAAAAAGGATGGAATGGGCTTCATTTTTGCACGATTCTCCTTATTTAGATTGTATTCGAAATAATATTTTTCTGAAATTTGCCGCAAATTGAAGTATTTTTGCTTCAAAAAGGGCTAAAATGATCGATTAATATGCTTATTTAGATACTTTTCTAATTAATCAATGGCTGCAAATATTTCGCTCATAAAGGCTTTCAGATTGAGTACGGCAAGGGCAAGATTTTGTTTGTATTGCTCCGTTGTACTGCCCGAGCCGTATTGATCGGAAATTGCCTTTACCTGTAAGCAGGGGATGCCTGCATATTTGCATACCTGTGCAATCGCGGCGCCTTCCATATCGCGGATGTGGGCGCCAAGTTCAATGAGAAGTGCGTGGTCGTCGGGAGAGTCGTTGAACCGATCGCCCGAGCCGAGTGCGCGGCGGGGGAAATCAATTTTTTCGGGCGTAAAGAGGGGAATAAAGTTCTCTGTTTCACCGTCAAGGGTTCCCGGTTTTCCGCCGTTGAGCTGAGTGAGGTCAAAGTCATATTGTACGGCTTTGTCAATGAGGTAGACTTCCGTTACCGTTGTCTGTTCGTCGAGGCCGCCTGCAACGCCGAAGTTGAGGACGATGTCTGCGCCCTTTTCAAGGACTGCGCAGGTGCCTGCGGCTGCGTTGACTTTTCCTACGCCGCAAACGCACAGGAGGACGTCCTTTCCGAAGGCCGTCCCCTGATAGACGGGTTTGCCGTGCATCGTAAAAATATTTTCGATTTCCATATGATCCAGGAGGGCTTTTGCCTCCGAATCCATTGCGATAACTGCTCCGATCATAGTTTACTCCTTTTTCGTATTATAACAACTTTTGGGGAAATTTGCAATCGGATTGTATCGAAAAGCGTTCCATTGTCCATAAAAAGCGCAAGGAGGCAGGTATGAACCCGTTTGATTTAAAGCCGCAGAAGGCGGACAAAATTTTTACGGAATGGAAAAAAGTGCTCGTAAAACCCTATGATAAGCGTTCGGTTGATCCATATACGAGACTGAGGGTGATCCTGATGTCAGGAACGGAATTTGAATCGGTGCGTTGCTCTCATGCTGTCACGAGGCAGTGCCCCAGCAACGATGTGCGGCGTCGGCTCGCGTACATGCGCCGCGGGGAACAGCTCCAGCAAAAGCGTGTCGCGTCACTCAAGCCGTCCGATGAAACCATCTTGGAACATACCATCGGTTATGAGCAGCTCGCAGTCGATCTTACCGCCAATCTTGCTCTCAGTGAAAAGAATGCATATGTCAAAAAACAGCTCGATTTTGCGTTGCTGGAAGATTTTGATCATCTCTATCGGTATGCCGATCTCATGGAGCTCGAAAAGGGGGGTGACCCTGCTCAGCTCGTCGGAAAATACACCGAGATCATGCCGGGGCGTCCGACTGTGGCAGAGTATCGTCATCCGAATGACGACGTGCGGTTCTATATCAACAGTTATCTCAATGATCTGAAGACAAAGCTCAATATCAATATCATTACGGCTGCAGAACAGCAGACAATGAATTTTTATATGAATGTTGGGAATCTGTACGCCTCGCCTCTTGGCAGGCAGCTCTATAACGAGATCGCTATGATCGAGGAACAGCATGTCACGGGATACGGTTGTCTGAAAGACCCTTGCATGACTGACTGGGAGCGTCTATTGATGAACGAATATACCGAGTGCTATCTCTACTATTCGTGCTATGAAGACGAAAAGGACGCCCGCATCAAAAAAATTTGGGAGATGCACTTTGAAGAGGAGGTGGCGCACCTGCATGAAGCGGCGGAGCTTCTGCGTATCTATGGCGGCAAGGTCTGGCAGCAGGTTCTGCCCGAAGGCGGCGAATTCCCTGAACTGCTCAAATTCCGCCCGCAGAAGGAGTATGTCCGCGATGTGTTGAAGTCCGTGCGCTTAACGGGGGTCGAGGAAGGCTTCGAAAATGTAGACAGTCTTCCCGATTCCTTCCGATATTTTTCCTACAATACGCGCATTCACGGGAAACCCGCTGCGGCAGGGACGCATACCGTCATCGAAAAAGCCATCGAGCGGTTGGGCCAGGACTATCGCATTCAGGACAAAGATCATCCGATCCGCGCGCTTGCCGATCGGAAGTGCGATAACCTGAATGTGGGCAGAGTCAAGGGCGCATAAAAGACGGTACCGCTGTACGTTTTGGGAGCTTTTCATCAAAACCGTCTGACGCCGCAAATTTTGTGTTTTTCTATTTCAAAAAGTAAATAATCTTGGGAAACTGATTTGACGGTCGGAACGATATCAAGAGCGATAAGCAGTTTGAAAAAGTGCATAATATCTTTGAGAAACGTCGCCCCGCGTGCGCAACTGCGCACGCGGGGCGGCGTTTGTGGTATTGACTACAAAGGACGGTTTTGAAATCACGGAATCATCTGCTTGCGTCGATAAGGCAAGCTATGATGAGAAGATTGGCGCAGAAATTTGCCTTGAGCGCATCAAAAATAAGTTGTGGACATTTGAGGGTTATTGCCTGCAAAAGCAATTTGCCCAATAAGTCCATCCGAGATATTATCTCATCCATTCCCCCGAGGAAGCCGCCTGTTTAGCGGCTCTCTTTTTTAGAAATAGGGCGCTTTTGTTGACAAAAACATTAAATTTGATATAATAAAAGCGCTTTTCTATTAGAGAAAAGCATATGGCAGATAATCCAATTACATACGGACTTGCGAAGAAATACGGAATCGAATGGCGGAAGCATAGTTGCAATTATGACGGATGGCAATATTGTTGGATTGTGTCATCATTCGGAAGATGATATTCAAGGAAAGGAAATTCTTGCATTTGCCGTGCAAAATGGCGGGAAAAAATTGGACGCCTTCGTCGGTCTCCATGGATTTTATTCCCAATAGGGTCTTGAGTCCGTCAGCTGGATACCATTTGACGAAAACGAAGCTCCAAAAGATTGGAAGAAAGGAAGAGATGAAACGGAGCCTATAATATTTTGGAAATATACAGGAAAACACATTAAATACAAAAGCAGCGATGATTTTTTGAATAGAGTCGCTCCGAGCAAAACCTATGATGAAGCGCAACAAAAAAGGAATGAGGAGATTGAGAAATGAGTTATCAAGAAACAAAATATGATTACATGGACAAATCAAATACTTCTTATGAAGATTTCAAAAAAGCATGTTATGATCTTGCAAAAAAGCAACCTGATGTTGATTATGCATTAGAAGGGTTATCTGATGAAGATGAACTTCGTTGTTTGTATGATCATAATACAAGCGTTGCAAGCGTTGTTTACTTGATGTGCATGTAAACATCAAAAAATATAATTTAATAAAAGCGTTGTCTTAATGGCAGCGCCTTTTTTATGCAAAACGGAGAAGTATATGGCAAACAATGAAAAAATTTAATTCCAATCTCCGAAAGGACACCGCAACAATTAAAGGAAATGATATCAAAAGCTGGAAAGGCAAGCGTTAAAGCAAGAAGTGAGAAAAAACTTTTTCAGAATGCCGTCCTTGCAGCTTTTGGGAACGCGCGGTTCTTGCGTCCGCCTTGCTTTCTCATTTTTTCATGCTTAGATACACCATCAGAACGGAGATGTCGGCGGGGGAGACGCCCGAAATGCGCTCTGCCTGACCAAGGTTCAGGGGGCGGACCCGATCGAGTTTTTCCCGCGCTTCCAGCCGAAGTCCTGAAATTGCAAAATAATCAATGTCGGCGGGCAGGGGGCTTTG